>ENA-OQER01001439-OQER01001439.1-human-gut-metagenome-genome-assembly--contig:-NODE-1439-length-11380-cov-1.804052_pt1 | contig 11380 bp, 17 predicted proteins | sample MGYA00242797_ERZ504639 | MGnify/ENA primary metagenome ERZ504639 (study PRJEB26092, sample SAMD00036306) | human gut metagenome | host: Homo sapiens | study: EMG produced TPA metagenomics assembly of...
GACAGCACAAAGCTTTCTGCAATCAGATATGGGTTCTGGCGGCAGCCACTTTTGGAATGGGAACACTGGTATTTGGATGGACAACGTACATGATCTCCTGGGCGGCCAGCGAAGCAGGTGCTAAGAAACCACTGATCTATGGAAATACAGCTGTTCTGATCATAACGGCAGTTGTTCTGGTTTTGCTTTATTGGAAACGATATCGAAAAACAGGAACTGTATGGACCGTGGCAGACAGGAAGCTGATCAGTGACAGCAGGGCATTTCGAAAAGAGTGTATTTTATTTGGATTCCTGTTGGTATTTCTGACGTGGATCATGTTTTATGTTTTTTATATAAGAAATGGCGAACTGTACAGTGGGTTTTCCGTATACGGGGATTATGCACCACATACAGCGATGATGCGCTCTTTCTCAAAGGGCAATAACTTCCCGACAGAGTACCCGCATTTCGGAGGACAGGATGTCAAATATCATTTTATGTTTCAGTTTCTTGTCGGAAATCTGGAATTTCTCGGGATCAGACTGGATTTTGCATATTAATATAGAAGTGTTCTGGCGCTGCTGGGATTTCTGATGCTGCTTTACAGCATTGCAAAACGACTGACAGCAAGCTGGCAGCCGGAATTCTGACATTGGTACTTTTTTTCTTCCGCAGTTCACTTTCATTTTTTCATTTTGTGACAGAACATCTGCAGGCAAAAGACCTGTGGGCAACGCTGAGGGACAATACAACATTTATCGGATATACAACCAATGAAAACTGGGGATTATGGAATTTTAATGTATATCTGAATCAGAGGCATCTGGCATTTGGACTTCTGATCGTTTCTCTTGTCATCTGGTTATTTATGGACTGGCTGGATATCGGCTGTGCCGAGGAGGAAAAAGGCATTGTCTGGCTTCGTAACCGATTTTTTACAAAAAAAGGCGTGGAAATGTATCTGCCCGGAAAATGCACTGATGGCAGGGATGTTCCTGGGATTGACATCGTTCTGGAATGGAGCAGCGGTGATCGGTGGCCTGCTGATCCTGCTGGGCTTTGCTGTTTTTTCAGACGGGAAGCTGGATTATCTGATCCTTGCAGCCACATCCGTGATCTTTTCGGTGCTTCAGACCAGGATCTTTATCTGGGGGGAAGCAGTAAGCCCTTCTCTTTACTGGGGATTTCTTTCCGATGATAAAACCCTGTGGGGAGTACTGTGGTACCTGATCCAGATGAGTGGGATTTTCTTTGTCGGCACAGTTGTGCTGGTGTTCTTGTTGAAAAAACGACAGCAGAGAGCGGCTCTTATAAGTTTCCTGTTTCCGGCTGCATTTGCATTTTTTGTATCGCTCACTCCAGATATTGCAGTGAATCATAAATATATTATGATCTCCTATGCATTTACCGCAATTTTCTGGGCATGGGCACTTATGCAACTGTTTCAGAAAAAGATACTTCACAGAATCGTAGCGGTACTACTTGCTGTCTGTCTGACCATTACCGGTATTTATGATTTTGTTGTGATCATACGAAATAATGGCCCAGGGCACAGAGTCAGCGTGAACATGAACAGTGATCTGACAGACTGGCTGGAAGAACATCTGACGCATGAAGATCTGATCCTGACTCCGGAATACAGCATCAATGAGGTAACGATGTCGGGAGTCATGATGTATATGGGATGGCCATATTATGCGTGGTCGGCGGGATATGATACTTATTATCGCGCAGCACAGGCAAAGACTATTTACAGTACAATAAACAAAGAAGAACTGAAGAAACTTGTAAAGCAGGAAAAAATCACCTACATTCTGTATGAAGAAGGAATGGAATACGAACAGCAGTACTGCAGAGAAGAAACAATTGCCAGTGTATACAAGCTGGTATATGAAACAGAGGACGGGAGAATAAGAATTTATGAAACTGATAAAATAAAAAAATTAATCATGATGCTCATACCGGCAGCAGTATTAGTTGCATTGTCAGCATATCTGCTGCAGGGCGATGTATGGACTTTTTGGACCTGGTATCTTCTGGCACTGGTGCTGGGAGTGGCAGCTATGCCATTGACAGGAAGACTGTTTCGACGTTTTGATGATAAGGGATGGATTTTTTCAAAAGTAACCGCAATCGCGATTACCGGTTTTCTGACATGGTTTCTGGTAACTGTGAAGATATTGAAATTTACAGCAGTTACCTGCGTGGCGGTGACTGTTATCTGCACTGTTCTTTCTATATTATTATACCGAAAGAGCAGAAAGACGGATTCGAGTGTATTCCTTTTGCACATCTTAATCTGGTATATGCGGAAGAGCTTCTTTTCTTTGCATTCTTTCTTATGTGGACATATTTTGCAGGATTCCATCCGGCAGCTTATGGAACAGAGAAATTTATGGATTATGGTTTCATGGAAGCAATGATGCGAAGCAAAATACTTCCGGCAACAGATCTCTGGTATTCTGAGGGCAAGATCAATTACTATTATGGCGGACAGTATTTTGCAGTATTTCTGACAAAGCTGTCAGGCACGAAAGTAGAACTGACCTACAACCTGATGCGTACTTTTGTGGCAGGGCTTGCCTTTATTATGCCATTCTCACTCGTGCATCAGATGGTGAAAGACCGACTGGACAGAAACATCAGCGGATGGAAGAAAAAGTTGCCGTCTGTAACAGGATTTCTGGCCGGAATCGCAGTTCCGTGGCCGGAATATGCACTATGTTGTTTATGCATGCGTGATTCCATGGATCCAGAAATTGAAAGGAGAGGAAGTCAGCAGTTACTGGTTCCCAGATGCGACCAGATATATCGGATTCAACCCGGATGTAGCTGACAAAACGATTCATGAATTTCCATGTTATTCCTTCGTACTTGGAGATCTGCATGCACATGTTGTGGATATCATGTTTGTTCTTTTGATCCTTGCATTGCTTTATGCCTGGATGAAAAAGGTAAGAACAACAAAGATCACACTCGAGAATACAGAGAAAAAAGAATTCTGGCGCAGACAGCTTCTGATGCCACAGCTCCTGGCAGCTGCAGCCCTTCTGGGAATGTTCCACTGGACAAACTACTGGGATTTTGTCATTTATTATACAGTGACCTGTGGAGTGATCCTGATCATGAATATTATCGGACAGGAAGGAAAGGTAAAATGGATCCTTGCCGTGACAGCGGCACAGGCAGCGGAGATCTTGATACTGGCAACACTGATCATCCTTCCGTTTACGATGCAGTTTGACAGCAGTAATATGGTACAGGGAATCGCACTTGCCCAGCATCATTCCCTTCCGCATCAGCTTCTGGTGCTCTGGGGTCTGCCGACGATACTGACTGTATTGTTTATCATTCTCTGCTTGTTGAGAAATTAAAAGTGGCAGAAAACAGATCTCTGTATCGGCTTTTGAAATCAGTTACACTTCCGGATCTTTTTGCTGTGGTCATGGGACTCTGTGCGATCGGTCTGGTACTGATTCCGGAACTCGTCTATGTACGTGATATTTATGAAAACGGAAATGCCCGTGCCAATACGATGTTTAAGCTGACCTATCAGGCATATATTATGTTTGGGATGACTATGATCTACGCAATCTTCCGTCTGCTGATCATAGGAAAGAATAAGATACTCAAAGCCCTGGCAGTGATCGGACTGATTCTCTTTGTATGGACCTGTGGTTATTTCGGAAACAGTGTACATGCCTGGTTCGGTGAAGTATGGAAACCGTCTGAATATAAAGGACTGAATGCAACTGCCTTTCTTGAGACCGATTTCTCGGAAGATGTCGGCGGAATCAAGTGGCTCAAAGAAAATGTCAAAGATGTAGAAGTGGTGCTTGAAGCAAACGGTGACAGTTATTCCGAATACGAACGGGTATCCGCCATGACCGGTCTCCCGACGATCATGGGATGGTACGTGCATGAGTGGCTATGGAGAGGAGATCTTGCTGACATCAATGCCAAGATCGCAGATGTCGAGAACATTTATACTTCGACAGATGAAGCACATGTGAAGTCTCTGTTGGAAGAGTATGATGTATCGTATATTTTTGTGGGATCGTGTGAACGAAAGAAGTACGGTGACCAGTTGAATAACGATATGCTGAAGAGTATGGGAGAAGTCGTTTATCAGGATGATGAGTGGCAGACCTATATCGTAAAAGTGAAATAAATGAGATGAATGCAGGGGCGATGCTCCTGCATTTTCTAATGTCCGTCTTGTATAATCGCCCAAATTAGACTATAATAAAAAACATCATAGCCGGACGGGAGGAATTTTCATGAGCAGATTAAACAATCTTTACAGGAAAATGATTGAGTTTTACAGAGGTGACCCGGCGCGAATTCAGCATTTCGTGAAGGTGCACAGTTTTGCGAAGTTGATCGGGGAAGAAGAGCATCTGGAAGAGAAGACTCTTTATATTCTGGAAGCGGCTGCCTATGTGCACGATATCGGAATCCGGCCGCAGAGCAAAAATATGGCCATGAAAATGGTAAACTCCAGGAGCAGGAAGGGCCGGCAGAAGCGGAGAAAATGATGAAATCTCTTGGCTTTGAGCAGGATGTGATCGACAGGGTATCTTATCTGGTTGGGCATCATCATACTTACACAAATATAAATGGAATGGATTATCAGATTCTTGTGGAGGCTGATTTTCTGGTAAATTATTTTGAAAATCATTCTGAGACAGATACGATCAAAAAGAGTGTGAAAAAAATCTTTAAGACGGGGACTGGAATCAGGATCGCAACGGAGATGTTTTTTCCAGAAGAATTTCAGATGTCAGAAACCTGGGCACAGGATGGACTTCAGGAATTAGATGATTTCATTGAAGCTCAGGGAATCTACATTCGACAGTGATAAAGGATCAGGAGATTATACAAAAAGATAATAAATATTAAATTTTATGAGAGGCAGATAAACAATGAGAGCGGAAGTTGTATCTATGACCGGGGAAAATCTGGATATGGATGCTATAAAAAAGAGCAGGAGACATTTTGAAAGCGGGTGGACTGGTCGCGTTTCCTACCGAGACTGTATATGGACTTGGCGGAAATGCACTGGATCCGCAGGCTTCCATGAAAATATACGCAGCGAAAGGAAGACCGTCAGATAATCCGCTGATCGTACACATCGCAGAGCTGGAGCAGTTAGAGAAGATTACGACAGAGATACCTGAGGGAGCAAGAATCCTTGCTGAGAAATACTGGCCGGGGCCGCTTACCATGATTCTCCTGAAAGCGGATATCGTGCCACGGGAGACTACCGGTGGTCTGGACAGTGTTGCGGTTCGGTTCCCAAGTGACAGGATTGCACAGGAACTGATCAAGGCTGGCGGCGGTTTTGTGGCAGCACCGAGTGCCAATACGTCAGGCAGGCCAAGTCCGACGATGGCAGAACATGTGGAAGAAGATCTTGCGATGCCATTGATATGATCATTGATGGTGGACAGGTGGGAATCGGACTGGAATCTACAATCGTTGATTTACGGAGGAGATTCCGGTTGTTCTGCGTCCGGGATATATTTCACTGGAAATGCTTCAGGAGACACTCGGAGATGTTCGGATGGACAAAGGGCTTCTGATCACAGACAGCAGTGTTCATCCAAAAGCTCCGGGAATGAAATACCGTCATTATGCGCCAAAGGCGGATCTTGCTGTTGTGGAAGGAAATACAGAGCAGGTAACTGCCTATATAAACCGTATGACAGAAGAAGCGGTAAGTCAGGGCAGACGTGTGGGGATCATTGCCACAGACGAAACATCGGCTTGTACAAAAACGGAGTTGTGCGGAGTATCGGAAGCAGGGAGGATGAGGAGACGATCGCCCATCATCTTTACGAGGTGCTTCGGGATTTTGACGGGGATGGCGTCAGCGCTATTTACTCAGAGGCATTTTATACGCAGAATGGGACAGGCTATTATGAACCGGCTTTTAAAAGCTGCAGGACATAAGATTATAAACGTACAGGAGGAACAGGAATGATAGCATTAGGATGTGACCATGGCGGTTATGAACTGAAACAGGAGATTATTAAATATTTAGAGGAGAATAATATCGAATATAAAGATTTCGGATGTGACAGTACAGATTCTACGGATTATCCGATCTATGCCAAAAGAGTAGCCATTGCGATTCAGAATGGTGACTGTGAAAAAGGTATTCTGATCTGTGGAACAGGCATCGGTATTTCTATCACAGCAAATAAATTTAAAGGTATTCGTGCAGCTCTTTGTTCCGACTGCTTCAGTGCAGAGGCAACAAGACTTCATAACAATGCCAATATTCTTGCAATGGGCGGCAGAGTAGTCGGACCTGGACTGGCAGTCAAGATCGTGGATACATTCCTGAATACACCGTTCTCAGAGGAAGAACGTCATATCCGCAGAATCAAACAGATCGAGGAGGATACAGATATCACAGACGCTTATCCGGAAATCTAAAAACAGGGGAGGTTTTTACGGTGGCTGTACATATCAAAAAACGTGAGGATTATATTTCCTGGGATGAATATTTTATGGGAGTGGCAATGTTGTCAGGAATGCGCTCCAAAGATCCAAACTCACAGGTGGGAGCATGCATTGTCAGTGAAGATAACAAAATTCTTTCCATGGGATACAATGGCTTTCCGAAGGGCTGTTCCGATGATGAGTTCCCGTGGGCACGGGAAGGGAATCCGCTGGATACGAAATATCTGTATGTGACGCACAGCGAACTGAATGCAATCCTGAATTATCGTGGTGGCAGTCTGGAAGGAGCAAAGCTTTATGTTTCTCTGTTTCCGTGCAACGAGTGTGCCAAAGCGATCATTCAGTGCGGGATCCGAACCGTAGTATACGACTGCGATAAATACGATGGTACGCCGAGCGTGCGTGCATCCAAACGTATGATGAATGCGGCAGGCGTGCGGTATTATAAATATCAGAAAACCGGAAGAAATATTGAAATTTCAGTATAATGTGACAAAAATGCCGCAGGACAATCTCATAGAGAAGAGAGGGTTCTGTGGCATTTTTCAGGAGGAAACTATGTATCTGGTAAATGCATTAAATGTAATTGACGAAGTCAAAAAAGCAGTCATTGGAAAAGATTCCTGCGTGGAAATGGTGATGATGGCCATTCTTGCGAGGGGACACATTCTGATCGAGGATATCCCGGGTGTTGGAAAGACCACGATGCACTGGCATTTTCAAGGGCATGTGCCATGAGCCAGAACCGTGTGCAGTTCACACCGGATGTGCTGCCGGCAGATATCACAGGATTTTCCATTTACCGCAAGGACACCGGCAAATTCGAGTACCAGCCGGGGGCAGTGATGTGCAACCTGCTTCTGGCAGACGAGATCAACCGTACATCCCCGAAAACACAGTCCGCACTGCTGGAAGTGATGGAAGAAGGAAATGTGACGGTGGATGGCATCACAAGAGAAGTACCGAAGCCGTTCATCGTCATGGCGACACAGAACCCGATCGCTCATCAGGAACACAGATGCTGCCAGAGTCCCAGCTGGACCGCTTTATGATCTGTATTTCCATGGGCTACCCGGATATCCGAAACGAAATTGCCATTTTAAAAGACCACAGAAGCGGCAGTCCGGTAGATCGCATTTCACCGGTGATCCAGATGAATGATCTGCTGACAATGCAGGAAGAAGTCGACAAAATCTTTATCCATGATGTGATTTACAATTATATTGCAGAGCTGATCGCAAAGACCAGACAGCATCCGATGCTGGAGCTTGGTGTAAGCCCACGAGGAACGATCGCCCTGGCGGGGATGATCAAGGCGGCTGCTTATCTGGCGGGAAGAAATTATGTCGTGCCAAACGATGTGGAGAAGGTATTTCTGGCAGTCAACCATCACCGAATCCGTTTAAACTCCAAGGCAAGAGCCAACCATGTGACAGCAGAAGGAGTTCTGGAAGAGATTTTCGCCGGCGTGGCAAAACCATCACCGAAAAAGAATTAGCGGAGGTATGGTATGATAAGAAAAGTATGGTATATGATATTGGTTCTTGTCACGATATATCTGGAGATCATGTATGACAGCACTTGGATGCTTGCGATGCTGGCATTTGAACTGCTTCTGGCAGCAGTTATGTTTCTGATGTCCTGGTATCTTAAGCTGCATATCCGTGTATGGCTGGATATGAAAGTGCCGGTATCTGCAAAGAAACAGACGTTTGAGATGGAGCTTCATATAAAAAACAGCGGAGTGCTGCCGGTATCTGCTGTATATACCATTCTGGAATGTGAGAACCGCAGCGGCGGATGCAGTGAAAAAGGATTGTGGATGAGAGTGTGGCGGCAAAAGCGGAAAAAACGATAAAAATCAGTGCAAAAGCAGATTACTGCGGCAAAATGGTCTTTTCACTCAAAAAGTGCAGGTGAGTGATTATCTGCATCTTTTTGCAAGAAAGGTCAGAGTACGGTCTCAGATAAATGTTAATGTATTGCCTGATATCCACACGTTTCCGGTGGAGTTTCCATGAAAACCAGAAATTTTCCGGTGGAAGGCGATGAATATGAGAAGGAGCGAAGCGGGGACGATCCGTCCGAGATTTTTCAGATCCGCGAATTCCGACCGGGAGACCGGATGCAGCAGATCCACTGGAAAAGCAGTGCAAGAAGCGGTGAGCTGATGACAAAAGAATACAGTATGCCGTGCGGCTGCAAGGTATTGCTTCTTTTGGAGCTTAGTCAGAAAGAAGGTGGTGCAAAAAGAGCAGATCACTTTTTTGAGCTGGCGGCTTCGCTTTGTTTTTCCATGCTTGAGGCAGAATGTCCGCATTTTGTGGCGTGGTACGATGAAAAAGAAGGACAGATCCGGCGTCATACAGTGAAAAAAGAACAGGATCTCTACGAAATGCTGGATCTTCTGATGCGAACATCCTTTTATAAGCAGGAATATGATGTGAAAGCAGCTTATTTTTCCTCCTATCCGCAGATGAAGTAACGATTGATACCCTTTCTTATAAAGAAGGTGCAACCGCTGTTCACTGGTCCTGCGATGGCGGTACCGAATTTGATATGAAAGACGGCGACAAAACAACCGTTGGTACAGAAATCACACTTTTCTTAAATGAGGATTGTCTGGAATTTGCCAACGAATACCGTGCAAGAGAAGTCATTGAAAAATACTGTTCTTTCATGCCAACCGAGATCTATCTTTCCAAGGCCAATGCCCCGGAAGAATATGAAACCATCGACAAGGAAGATGTAAAAGATACCGATAAAGTAATTGAAGAAATCCACGAAGAGGCCAAGACTGAGGAAAAAGAAAACGACAAGGGCGAAAAAGAAATCGTAGAAGTTTCTCCGGCCAAGGACAAGGTAAAGATTGTAAAACGTCCGGTACCACTCAACGATACCAATCCTCTCTGGGCCAAAAATCCAAGTGAATGTACCGATGAGGATTACAAGGAATTTTACCGCAAGGTATTTATGGATTACAAAGAGCCTCTGTTCTGGATCCATCTGAATATGGATTATCCGTTCAATTTAAAAGGTATCCTCTATTTTCCGAAGATCAATACCGAGTATGATTCCATTGAAGGAACCATCAAACTTTACAACAATCAGGTATTTATCGCAGATAATATCAAAGAAGTCATTCCGGAATTCTTAATGCTCTTAAAAGGCGTTATCGACTGTCCGGATCTGCCTCTGAACGTATCACGTTCTGCGCTGCAGAATGACGGTTTTGTCAAGAAAATTTCCGAGTACATTACCAAGAAAGTGGCTGACAAGCTCATCGGCATGTGCAAGACAGAGAAAGAAAACTACGAAAAATACTGGGATGATATCAGCCGTTTATCAAATACGGCTGCTTAAAAGATACCAAGTTCTGTGACAAGATGAATGATTATATCCTCTTTAAGGATATCAATGACAAGTATCAGACACTTCCGGAACTTCTCGTTCCTGTTGAGGACGAAAAGAAAGACGACGAAAAGACGACCGAAGATGCAAAGACGGAAGAATCCAAGTCAGACGATGCAAAAGAGGAAGAAAAAGAGCCGGAACGCAGCACGATCTACTATGTAACAGACAAGGCTCAGCAGGGACAATACATCAAGATGTTCAAGGAACAGGGCATGAATGCCGTAATCCTCGATCACAACATCGATACTTCCTTCATCACACAGTTAGAGCAGCGCAACGAGCACTATCAGTTCAAGCGTATTGATGCAGATGTCACAGATGCCTTAAAATCCGATGATGCAGCAGATCTGACCGAGGAAACCAATACCCTTTCCGATCTGTTCAAAAAGACACTGAACAACGATAAGCTTACGGTAAAAGTAGAAAGCTTAAAGGATGCGGATGTTGCCTCTATCCTCACACTCTCCGAACAGGGCAGACGTATGCAGGATATGATGAAGATGTACGCAGCCGGCGGTATGGGCGGTATGGACCCGAATATGTTTGCAGCAGACCAGACTCTGACTTTAAATGCAAACAACGCTCTGGTAAAATATCTGTTCGAACACAAAGATTCCGAACATTCCGGCATGTTTGCAGAACAGCTCTATGATCTGGCCATGCTTTCCAACCAGCCATTGTCCGCAGAGGCTATGACAAAGTTCGTAAAGCGAAGCAACGATATCATGTTACTGTTAACCAAATAAAAAATGGTACGAAAAACTCCGAAGCTGTATGCTTCGGAGTTTTTTGCTTCTATGATATTAAAAATTACGAAAAATGTCTGCGGCTCCCTCTCAGATAACCCGCATGCACCAGAATTGCCACGGTCGTACCGATTAAAATTCCCACCATTACATCGGTCGGAAAATGAACAAAGTGATACAGTCTGGAAAACGCAATCAGAGATGCTAAAATCACTGCCGGAATTCCAAGCTTTTTATCATTACATAAAAGTGCGATGGATGCAGCAAATCCGTTCATGGAATGCCCGGACGGAAAGGAATAATCCTTTGGGCTTTTTATGAGCAGGGCAATCTGTGTATCCAGCCAGCAGGGTCTTTCTCTTGCGATCAGATTTTTCAGGATCAGATTTCCAATGATAAACGTAATTGCCATGGATATCACCATCTGGATTCCAATTTTGCGGTATTTCTTCGGAATACAAAGCGCAAGGCCAAGTACAATCCAGAAAATACCGGCATTTCCTATCGTGGAGAGTCCTGTCATGATATGGTCAAGAACCGGCTGATGAATCTTCTGCAGTGCATATAAAATATCAAATTCCCATTTCATGTTGTCTCTGTATTTTCTCCTGTTGTAAAATATTTCTCATATGTGCTGAAAAAAGAATCCGTCCCGATGCCGGACACATCTTTTAACGTCACATCGTCCCACAGATTATCATTTAAACAAAACGTGGAATTCTTCACAAACGTCTGATACTCATTTTCAAACCGTTCTTTTTTTTTCT
>ENA-OQER01001441-OQER01001441.1-human-gut-metagenome-genome-assembly--contig:-NODE-1441-length-11373-cov-3.983194_pt1 | contig 11373 bp, 16 predicted proteins | sample MGYA00242797_ERZ504639 | MGnify/ENA primary metagenome ERZ504639 (study PRJEB26092, sample SAMD00036306) | human gut metagenome | host: Homo sapiens | study: EMG produced TPA metagenomics assembly of...
CGTGGAAGTTCCTCTCGATGATGATCCGACGGCTACGGAAACCATCGCGAAGGGAGAAAGCCACATACAGGCGATCGATGGACGTATCTGTATCACGACATCCGAACCGATGAAAGTGCGAGTAGTCAATATTGCCGGGCAGACGGTTCGCACCGTTTCTCTATCGGATGGCTATAGCGAAATGACCGGTTTGGCTGAAGGCGTCTATATTGTCGTCTTGGAAGACGGGACATGCGTGAAAGTCTTGTTACGGTAAGGACGACTGTCAGATATAAAACAAGAAGTCACAGAATTGAAGGAGAAAACGCTCCTCCGGTTCTGTGACTTTATTATGAAAAAGGATTTTGTCGTTATTTTTCCCCTGACATCTTGCAAACCCCGTTGAAGCGGGCGTTCGGTTCGATCTCTAGCGTTTGGGCGAATATATCGCCTTTGATGACGGCGGTCGCTTTCAGGACAAGTTTGGCACTGACGTGTATGGAACCTTCCACTTCCCCTAATATTTCGGCATTTGTGGAAACGATGTTTCCCGTGACGTTCCCTTTCGGGCCGATCACGATCTTGCCGCTACAACTTACATCTCCTTCGATTTTTCCATCCAGGCGGAAGTCTGTTTCCGTCACGATGTCGCCTTTAACGGTCGTACCGGCGGCAAGGGTATTATGCAGGCCGCCATTCGTGTTTTCTTCTTTTTGCTTTATTCCCATCATATATGTAGTTAGTTGCTTATCGCAAATATAAGACTATTTTTTGGCAGAAAGGTTTACTTTATTTACATTTACAGATAAAATAACGAATTATGACAACAAAAATAGAACTGGAGAAAATGAGATTCTATGCCTACCACGGCGTAATGCCGCAGGAGACGAAGGTGGGGAACGATTTCGTTGTGGATCTGATTCTTACGGCTCCATTGGAACAGGCTGGCCCACCGTCTGCCACACCAGGTCCAGCACGCGACACGAATCGTCTGCATGCCCCGGAAGCACCAGGTGACGCACGATCATGCCACGCTTCATAAGCCCGTCCTCGTCCACCAACTCTCCCCCGCGGCGCTCGATCTCGCGCGCCATCTGGGCCAGACCCGACACGGCCACACGCGGGTAATCCTTTATATGGGAGAGCGACTGCGCAAGCCCGGCATCGGCATATTTAAAGTCGGTGAGCCACACATCGACCAGGTCGCCCAGCGCCGCCACGGCACTCGCGCGCTCGTAACCACTCGTGTTGTAGACGATTGGGATAACCAGTCCGCGCGCCCGTGCCGCGGCAATCGCGGCAGGCAACAGGTGCGCATAGTGCGTCGCCGTCACCAAATTGATGTTGTTGGCACCCTGGTCCTGCAGTTCCAGCATAATCTCGACCAGCGCTCAGGCGAAATCTCAAGGCCAAAATTGCCGGTCGAGATCTCGTGGTTCTGGCAGTAGATACATTTGAGCGAGCAGCCGCTAAAGAAGATCGTGCCCGAACCGGCCTCGCCCGAGATAGGCGGCTCCTCCCACATATGAAGCGCGGCGCGGGCCACCTTGAGCGTGTCGTTAGCACCGCAGACGCCGTGCGCGCCCTCATCGCGCGCGCACCGCAACGGCGCGGACACAAATGGCAGGCGGGCGAAAAAAGTTCGGTCAACGACGTCGGCATAAAACCATGCTCCAAAACAACGATTCAGCAGCTCAAACGTAAAGGGATCAACCCCACAGACGGCTCGAGCCCAAGGCGCCGTAATCGTCCGACACGATTTTTGTAATGTCAAGACTGGAATCGATAAAGTGCCGCTTTATGATGTAGGTATTCCGCCCCCCGCGGAGCAACTGGGTGAACCGTCGCGTTTATTTAGGGAGCCCACACAGTCGTACCTAGTACAGGTATCCTTCGTTGTTAAGGACGCTGGAACAGTCGATGAGGGCGCACCTGTTTTAGGTGGGTTCATTTTCGTAACGTGGGGGGTGGTTTTCTTTTGCCGAAAATCACCATACAGTCCATATGGATCCCCGCCGGCATCCCGACAAGCCATCGACAACATCCCAATATCTGGTAAGCGCGTGATTATCGCTGCGTGCAATTACATGCACCCCCCTTGGTCGAGTATTATGGTTCGGCTATGCCCTTTGCGCATGGCGTTCTTCTGACCTTTTCCTTCGACGCTTGGCGGTTTTTAGATTCATGGCTTCATCCCCGAGCTACATACCGTACCTATGCGTGGCAGCGGCGGCTTTTATCACGACCTTCCTCGCGGTGCCCCTGGTCAAGCGCTTGGCAATTAAGCTCGATGCCGTCGACTATCCTTCTAAGCGCCGCATCAACACCAAGCCCATCCCGCGTTTGGGCGGAACGGCGGTGTTTTTGGGCCTGGTCGTTGCCTGCATTGTGCAAATCCTAGGCACCTGGTACCTAGGCTGGCCACCCGTCCTGGTACCGCACCCGCGCCTTCACATTAGCTATCCCATGCTGGCGCTCTCCTTTACCGTCATCTTTGCGACCGGCGCTATCGACGACGTCTTCCAGCTCACGCCCAAGCAAAAGCTGGCCGGACAGGTCCTCGCCGCGCTTATCGCCTGCATGGGCGGCCTAAAAATCGGCGTCATCGTCAACCCGTTTGCTCCCGGCGAGATCATGCTCGGATGGCTCGCTACCCCATTACCGTGATCTATCTGGTGGCATTCACTAACATCATTAACCTCATCGACGGCCTCGACGGCTTGGCCACGGCATCTGCGGCATCGCGTCGTTCACCATGTTTTCGATGGCCGTTCTCTCGGGCCGCATCGACGCCGCCGCGCTCTCCATTGCGCTCTTTGGCGCCTGTCTGGCCTTTTTGCGCTACAACTTCAACCCCGCAAGCATCTTCTTGGGCGACTCGGGGTCGCTGCTTCTGGGCTTTGCGCTGGCTCCATCTCGCTGCTCAACGTGAGCCGCACCGCCGCACTCACCTCGCTTATCATTCCGCTCATCGTTGCCGGCGTGCCCATCATCGACACGTTCAGCGCCATCGTGCGCCGCAAGCGCGCCCACATTAGCATCGGACAGGCCGACAAGGGCCACATCCACCACCGCCTGATCCAAGAAGGCTACAACCAAAAACAGGCCGTGCTGCTCATCTATGCCTGGTGCATCATGCTTTCGGCCGGCGCCGCCGCCATCAATCAGGTCGAGGTACCCATGCGCGTGCTCATTTTTACCGTGCTCGCCATTGGCTCGGCTGCCTTCGCCAAGCATCTGCATCTGTTTGAGCCTGTGCTGCGCCACCATTACAACAAGCGCACGCACGAGGACGAGCTCGTCACCCCCGACGACCCCGCCTTTAAGCAGGAGGAGCAGGCAGCTGAGGAACGTAAGGAAGAGCGCCACCACAAGCTCTAGGGCAAGCTGCCGAGGATGTGCCAAGCACCGTTGGCCAAGCGCGGCCGCGCCGCGCCCATCGCACAAGCCACCCCTCTCCCGCCCCTCGCCTACTTACGCCCCACCCCTCCAATAAACGCGTTATCATCTTGACCCATGAACATACGTTAGGAGCAATCATGCCAAACGAGAACAGCTACGAAGTCGCGCTGCAAAAGAGCAACGCCATTCGCGAGGGCCTGGCCAAGACGCCCGAGAAGTTCACCATGCTCACCGGTGATCGCCCCACCGGACGCTTGCACCTGGGCCACTACTTTGGCACCCTCAAGGGCCGTGTTGAGCTGCAGAACATGGGCGCCAAGACCAACGTGCTCATCGCCGACTACCAGGTCATCACTGACCGCGACACGACCGAGCACATCCAGGACAACGTGTACAACATGGTCATGGACTACCTTGCCTGCGGCATCGACCCCGACAAGACCATGATCTACGCGCACTCCGCCGTGCCCGCAGCCAACCAGCTCATGCTGCCGTTCCTGTCACTGGTGTCCGAGGCCGAGCTGGCGCGCAACCCCACGGTAAAGGCCGAGATGGAGGCCTCGGGCCACGAGCTCACCGGCCTTCTGCTCACCTACCCGGTGCACCAGGCCTGCGACATCCTGTTCTGCAAGGGCAACGTGGTGCCCGTCGGTCGCGACCAGCTACCGCACATCGAGCTTACCCGCACCATCGCTCGCCGCTTTAACAACCGCTACGGCAAGGTGTTCCCCGAGGTCGACGCGCTGCTGTCCGAGACCCCGCTGCTGCCGGGCCTGGACGGTCGCAAGATGAGCAAGAGCTACGGCAACGCATCAACATCTCGATGACCGCCGAGGAAACGGCCAAACGCATCAAGAAGAGCCAGACCGACTCCGAGCGCATGATCACGTTCGATCCCGAGAACCGCCCCGGCGTGTCTGGCCTGCTTTCGACAGCCGCCATCTGCACCGGTCGCTCCGAGGTCGAAATTGCCGAGGAGATCGGCATGGGCGGCTCCGGCCAGCTCAAGAAGTACGTGACCGAGGCCGTCAACGAGTACTTCGCACCGATCCGCGAGCGTCGCCAGCGCTACGAGAACGATCTGGACTATGTGAAGGACGTCCTGCACGAGGGCAACCGTCGCGCCAACGAGATCGCCGATCAGACCCTGGCAGAGGTTCAGGACGCCATGGGCATGGTGTACTAGACCGATCTGCTGGCTTGAGCTTTCGATTGCTTTAGGGCGGGCGCTACGGCGTCCGCCTTTTTTGGAGCCGGACCGCTTCGGCTCCGTCCATCGCACCCCCTCGACAAACAGGAACAGGCCCGCCGGCAGCTAGTTGCCAGCGGGCCTGTTCCCGAAGTACACCGTTGAATCGCACAGAGGGGAGGAATGCGAATCAAACTCAACAGGGCAGGCTTTTTCATCGCCTATTGCCTGCTCCGTTGCTGAAACCAATATAGTTCACCGTGGTTTACTTTGCAGGATCAATATCCGCCGCCATAGCTTCTCCATAAGTTAGCCCAAGTAAACTAAACCACCACAAAGGAGACAGGCACCTTTGTGGTGGTTTTCGCCACGACAGAGCCGTTAGAGTCCGGCAAGCCAGCGACAGGCGGCCAAGTCGACGTGCATGTCGTCCTTAAACGCCACACCCTCCCCCATTAAGAGCTCGCGTTGAGTATCGGCCCCGCCAAAGGCAAAGCCTCGCAAATGCGGCCGTCGGCAAATACCACGCGATGACAGGGAATTTGGCCAGGGCGTGGGTTGCTGTGCAGCGCATACCCCACGTACCGCGCACTTCGTGGACGACCGGCAAGCAGCGCCACCTGACCATACGTGGCGACCATCCCCTCGGGGATCTGCTCGACCACCTCGTACACCCGTTCAAAAAAGCCCTCAGACGCCATCGCTCGCTCCCTTCTCCGCATTAACAGCATAAAGAAATGATCCCTTGGGGACGGAGGAAAACGGATCATTCGCGGCCTCCGTGCGGTCGATGATCCGTTTTCTCGTCCCCCAAGGATCATTTGTTGGCAGGTTGGTTAGTTGGCGGGCTGGAAGAAGGCTACGGCTACGGCACCGGGGCCTACGTGGGTACCGATGGTGGCACCGATGGTGTGAACGGGCAGCTCGCCCTCGGTGTGGCCAGCCCACAGTGCCGCGCTGTCCTCGATATACTTCTTGAGCACCGCATCCGAAAGGCCCGTATAGCCGAGCGCCAGCGGCATGGAAAAGTCGATGCCGCCCGCCTTTTCGACCTTTTGGTTCAGCAGGTTGCGGCCGTTCTTGGAACCGCGCGCCTTTCCCAGCTGCACAATCAGACCGTCCTCGGCAGCTACCACGGGCTTTACGTTGAGCAGCGTACCCACGGCGCCGGCAGCAGCAGACAGGCGACCGCCGCGCACCAGGTACTCCAGCGTCTCGAGCAGGCCGATAACCACCACGCGGTCGCGCACGGCCTCGACCGCCGCCGCGATCTGGGCCGCGCTACGGCCCTCGTCCACCAAGCGCAGCGCATACTCAACCAGAATGCGTTCACCCAGGGTGACGTTGTTGCTATCAACCACGTACACATCGCCGCCCGGCGCCTCGGCTAGTGCGGTACGGGCGCTCTGATTGGTGCCCGACAGCTTAGCGCCCACGGTAATAATCACAGCCTCATCGCCGGCTTCGCGAATCTCGGCGATAGCCTGCGAGAACGCGTACGGGTTGACCTGGCCGGTCTTGGGCAGCTCATCGCGCTCCACGAGCATCTCGTAAAAGCGCTGGTGATCGATGTCGACGCATCCATGTACACATCGGTGCCAAAGGTGACGGACAGCGGCAAAACGTCCAGTGCCGGGTGCTCGGCCGGCGACATATCGCTTGCGGAATCGGTAATAATGCGGACGGACATAGCGAATCCTTTCTTGCGCAGGTCCCGCGCAGGGAATTTTGACAGCAATGCCCCGGCACGGTATACGCGCTCAAACGGGACGATGCAGTTGTTAATGGGAAGCAAATGCCTAGGCGGCCCTACAGCTCGCGCAAGGTGTTGAGAATCGTACGCAGCGACGCATACATCTGCTCACGCTGCTCCACGCCCATGGCCTTGCCGGTGGTGTCGAGCACTTCACGAATAATGCAATCGGCCTCGTTCATGCTCTCGCCGCCCAACGTGGTCAGGCGAACCGGGGCGCGATACTTAACGGCGGCATCGCCCGAATCGTCGACTTCGACGTAGCCGCCCTCCTCCAGATGCGCCAGCGTGCGCGAGACGGCAGCGCGGGTCACGCCAGCCATGCGGGCGAGGTCGGCACCAGTCAGGCCGTCCTTGCTGCGCTCAAGATAGTACAGGCACATGATGTCGGAGCCCTTAAGGCCCAGCCTTGCGCCCTCAGATGTCTTAATGCGCTGGATCTCCTTGTAGAGTCCACTGATCAGTCCGACAAAGTCCTCGAAACGTGTCTCGTCGCTCTGTTGCATGGGAGACGACCGCCTTTCGCTTGCATAATGCTAACGGGTAAACATCTTAGCCGTACCCAGCGACCGCAAGCCCCGCACGCCCTATTTGTTAACTCATCAACATAAAAACCACCACAAAGGGGACAGGCACCTTTGTGGTGGTTTTGACCGGCGAGTATGATTTGCAGAAGTTGCTACAGCTCCACGCGGGGATTGTCGCGGGTCACAAGCGTCTTAACGACAACCGTCGCTCCCAGATAGCGCTCGAGCAGATCGGCAAGACGGTCGATGGCGGCCTGGCAGTCCCCCATTCGCTCGGCTCTACGCACTCAATCGCCAGGAATGCGTCGGCCGAATCGTCGGATAGAGCCGTTCGAACGCCGTCGCGCCAGTTCCAGCAGCGGCACACGCGCCCGCATCGTCAATGTAGGCGAGCTCGCCGGGCAGCGTCGGGTCGTCCGCTTCCTCGCCAAGCGGCAGGAACGCATCCCCGCCGTCGGTCACCTTCAGGCGAAGGTCCCCCTCAATCGCATGCAGATCCTCGCCTCCCACGGGCAGTGCATAGGACAGCGACACCGTGTTATAGATATCCACCGCGGGCGTAATGTGGCCCACCGGCTTGCCCTTGAGCACGCGCTTGAGCAGGTTCTCGATTGAACAGCGCGCGCCCTTTTTGGTCTTGAACAGACGATAGGCCTCGCGCCATGCCTTGACCGGTGCGTTCTCGCTGATTGTATCGCTGGTCAGATGACGCTCCGCATCGATATTGGCACGGTCGAGCAGCGCCGCTATCGCGTCCACATCCTCTTGAGGTATCTGGGCCGCGGGCTTCATACCCTCCACGACCACAACACCGACCGCCGCCTGAGGAAACAGCTCCCAAAATGAATCCTCGGCAATAAAGCTCTTCATACATGCTCCCTTCACGATTCGCGCCCGAGCAGCACCCAAACAAAAAGCGCCCTTACGACGGCCACCTTCAAAGTCCTACGGTGCCGCCACAAGAGCGCTTACGCTGCCCCCATCCGGAGAAGGGGGCGAGATGTCAGGCGTATTGTAACCCGAGTCATCCGCGCGAGCAAAACCACCACAAAGGTGCCTGTCCCCTTTATGGTGGTTTTGGGTCTGAGGCGACGCTAGCGGCGGAGTCCCAGCAGCCGCGGCCGCGATGACGGCGTCGGCGGGCACTTGAGCGTGCGGGCCGGCGGCCTTGACGGACTCGGCAGGTGCGAGTACTTCTTCTCGAAGTTCTCCTCAAACATCACCGCCAGGTTGTGCGCTGCCTCGTCGTAGCGAGCGGTGCTCTGCCAGTACTGGCGCGGCACCAGGATGCCATCGGGCACACCGTGGCACGTAGTGGGAATGTCAACGTTTAAAATATCGTCGTGCACAAACTCGCTGTCCTCGATGGTACCGTCGAGGGCGCGGGCCACCAGGGCGCGCGTGTAGGCAAGCTCGATGCGATGGCCCACGCCATAACCGCCGCCAATCCAGCCGGTGTTGACCAGATAGACGCGCGTGCGACCGTCGGCGATACGCTCACCGAGCATCTTGGCATAGACCATGGGGTCGAGCGGCATAAACGGCTCTCCGAACAGCGAGGAGAACGTGGGCGTGGGCTCGGTGACGCCGACCTCGGTGCCGGGGATCTTGGCCGTAAAGCCCGTCACAAAGTGATACATGGCGGCGTCGGCCGTCAGGCGCGAGATGGGCGGCAGCACGCCAAAGGCATCGCAGGTCAAAAACAGCACGACGCTCGGGGTGGTGCCCATGCCCTTGGTCCACGCGTGGGAATATGCTCGACGGGATAGGCCACGCGCGTGTTGTGCGTGATCGAGACGTCATCGTAGTTGGGCTTGCGATTCTCTCGAGCACCACGTTTCGCAGATGGCGCCAAAGCGAACGGCGTTGAAGATCTCGGGCTCGTGGAACGCGTCCAGGCCCTCGCACTTGGCGTAGCAGCCGCCCTCGACGTTAAAGATGCCCATGTCGGACCAACCGTGCTCGTCGTCGCCGATCAGCAGGCGCGTAGGGTTGGCCGAAAGCGTGGTCTTGCCCGTGCCGGAGAGGCCAAAGAACACCGCGGTCTCGTGCGTGACGGGATCCATGCTGGCCGAGCAGTGCATGGGCAGCACGTCGTCCTCGACGGGCAGCAGGTAGTTCATGACGCTGAAGATGGACTTTTTGATTTCGCCGGAGTAGCCGGTGCCGGCAACCAGAATCACACGCTCCTGGAAGTTGATAACCACGGCGGCGCTGGAGTTGAGGCCCTTGATGGCGGGGTCGCACTGGTAACCGGGCGCCGCGAGCACACAAAAGTCCGGCTCGCCGTGCGCGCAATTTCGCGGGCGAGCGGACGGGCGAGCATCTGCTTAATAAAGAGCGCCTGGCTGGCACGCTCGCAGGCGACGAGCAGGCGACGCGTGTGGTTGCGGTCGGCGCCGGCCATGCCGCGGGTGACGAACACATCGCGCTCGTTGAGATAGTCGACAATACCGGCCTTGATGGTCTCGTAGCTCTCGATCGAAAGCGGTCGGTTGACGGCGCCCCAGGCAATCTTATCGTGGACATCGGGGGTGTCAACGATAAAGCGATCGTTGGGGGAACGGCCGGTGCGCTCCCCCGTCTCGATCACCAGCGCGCCGTTGGATGCCATGCGGCCTTCTTCGCGGCGGATGGCGTGCTCGACGAGCTCCGCGGCGGGTAGATCGACCAACAGGCGGGGCTGATTATCGGCGGGATCTTCGACCAGCGTAATGCCAAAGTTGGACAAAACTTCTGCAGGGGTAACACCAGGCATGGGGCCTCCTTTAAAAACGCGACACGCGGACGCAGCGCGCACTTACTCACGTAAAGCCCGTTGTACCCGATATGCAAAAACGTTTTTTGCGGCAACGGCGAAGCGCCCGCCCAACGGTCAAAAATCGCAGGCAAGCGGCCTAGTCATTGGGGACGTTCTTACACGACCAGTCGTTGGGGACACTTATGAACAGGCAACAACCAAGGAGTGTCCCTAGATGCCGGCACTTAGGGACGTTCCAAAGTGCCGACTACAGCGGCAGGCCTTGGCCGAGCATGGCGATGACGCTCATGAGGACCAGCATGCCGGCGGCGTAGGGCAGCACTGCGCCCAGGAGCTCGGCGTCCTTACCGCGCACGTGCACGGCAGCGAGGCCAATCGCGAGCGTCTGCGGCGAGACCATCTTACCGGCGGCGACACCCAGGGCGTCAACGCAACCATCCAGTAGTCGCTCACACCCAGCGCCGAAGCGGCCTGGCTCTGAATGGGACCAAACAGCATGCCCGACGATGTGCCCGAACCGGTCACGAACGCACCGACGGCACCGATCCACGGGGCCAGAATCGGGTACAGACCACCGGCGACGGCAATGCAGAACGCACTGATCGAAGAGATCATGCCCGCATAGCCCATCACCTTGGCACAGCCCAGCACCGAAAGCATCGTGATCACCGTCGGCATCATCTGCTTCACAGTCGCGGCCAGCACCTCGCCCATCATGCGTGGCGAAGCACCCTGAATGGCACCGCCGGCAAACGCCGCCAGGAAAATCCAGACGCCCGGCGTGTTGATCCACGAAAACGTAAGCGTACCGGGATTCTCACCGCAATACACCTGCACGTGGCTCGCAAACGGCGCGAGCGCGGCATGTACAGCGGGCACCAGGTTAGACGTGCCCAGCAGCAACACAAAGATCAGGATGAAGCACGACCAGGCCGAAAGCGCCGACTTAACGGTGAGCTTCTCCCCCGCCTCGATATTCATGTGAAAGCGTGCGTCCAGACGCCCCGACTTCTCGGCACGCATGGCAAGCGCAGCTGTCAGCGCGAGCGAAACGATGGATCCTACGACCACGGCCAGCTCGGGGCCCACAAACATGGCAACGACCAGAGCCGCGCCGACAAACGACACGCCGGAGAGCAACGCCACGCCGGCAACACCGTGCAGACGCTCGCCCACACTCGCGGTATTGCCTGGTCATCGGCAACACGGCCCGCAACCAGCACAATAAATAGCGGCATCACCACAAAGAACGGCGCGAGCTGCACCAGCTGAACGGTCGCTAGGTGAAGGGAATCCAAACCCACCAGGTCGGCAACGGACACCGTGGGGATGCCGATGGAGCCGTAGGGCGTGGGCACGCCGTTGGCCAGCAGGCAGATGAGCACGGCAGGCACGGCCTCAAAGCCCAGGCCCGCGAGCATGCCGGCGGGAATGGCGACAGCGGTACCGAAGCCGGCCATGCCCTCCATAAAGCCACCGAAGCACCAAGCCACGAGCAGCGCCAGCAGACGGCGGTCGCTGCTGATGGAGGTGATCATGCTGCCGATCACGTCCATGGCGCCCGTACGAACGCACAGGTTATACGTGAACACCGCGGCGATGATCACCAGGACGATGGGCCACAGAGCCATCAAAAAACCTCGAGCGAGGCGTCGCGATCTGCGGCTGCCGGCAGGTGCCACCATGCGAAGGCAAGCAAGCACGAAAGGACAAACGATCCGATAGCGCCTTCCAAGCTGGCCATTAAAGCACAGCAGCATCA
>ENA-OQER01001442-OQER01001442.1-human-gut-metagenome-genome-assembly--contig:-NODE-1442-length-11360-cov-2.005965_pt1 | contig 11360 bp, 17 predicted proteins | sample MGYA00242797_ERZ504639 | MGnify/ENA primary metagenome ERZ504639 (study PRJEB26092, sample SAMD00036306) | human gut metagenome | host: Homo sapiens | study: EMG produced TPA metagenomics assembly of...
TATGAGACTGCACGTGAGCTGAAACAGCTTCTTGCAGAAAAAGGACTGACAAACATCCAGTCTCAGGAAGAAGCACGTAAATATCAGTTTTATGTCAGCGACCAGGCAGATAAATTTATGAGATTTGCAGATTCGATTCTGCCATTTGATGTAAATACCACAAAGAAGATCAGCATAGAGGAGTACTAAATGACAAAAGATATAATGCTCCGCATCAGCGGTGTACAATTTCCGGATGGAGAAGAAAACAGTGAAGAGATGGAAGTGATCACTTCGGCAGCTACTTTGAAAAAAGACGGCCGCCATTATATCAAGTACGATGAAGTACAGGAAGATTCCAATGAAGTGATCCGCAATCTTCTGAAAATCGAAAACGGCAGTCTGGAACTGACCAGACGTGGGATGACAAACGTGCATATGGTGTTCGAAAAAGACAAAAAAAGCGAATCTTATTACGACACCCCATTTGGAAGATTCCTGGTCGGGATCTCCGCAACACATCTGGATGTCAGCGAAAAAGAAGACAGCATTGATGTGCAGGTAAAATACGCACTGGAGATCAACAGTGAGTATATTGCAGACTGCAGTATCAGCATTTGTGCAAATTCCAAATAAAAAGTGCATCCATATCTCTCGATACGCATGCACTTGAAGTTTTTATTTCTTCTTTTTCTTTCCCTTGGAATCTTCGGCAGCAGATGCATTGAGCTCTTTTGACTTGCGAAGAAGCTTTTCGGAAAGACGGACACGCAGGCTCTTTTTCTGCTGCGGTGCCTCAACTCGTCCGCCGCGGACACTCTTGATCTCAGTTATGTAGATACCGCTGACAACAGCCTTGATCTCTTTCTTTACCGGATAGAATCAAAAATAGTTGTTTCGCTGATCAGCGTCTGGATCTTAGGACCGATCTTTGCTTTGACAACCGGGATCTTCGTACGACGCATATACCACGGTGTCTGATCGATGACGATCTGAGGAAGACCGGATTCCTTTAGTTTGAGGCGTTTCTTATCAATAATAAGCATAGAGACGACCTGACGAGTCGCTTCGAGCTGTTCCTGTTGTGCGGCCTGTTTTTTCTGTGCTTTCTGTCCAAAGTAATAAAGAAGTGCAAGTGCGATTACCAGCACGAGCAGAATTACAATGAGGACATTCCAAAATGTAGACATAGTACACCCTCCTAAATAAGTTCATATATTTCAATATTGTACCATTTATTTGCAGAAAGTGCAAGAAGCGGTACCGAATAATTACAATTTTATGAATATCATCAATTTAGGGTGGTAATTTCTATTATAGATGTGATATTATTATGATTCAAGGGATCAATGGACATAAAATGTATGCTTGCATACATTTTTTATGTCTATGGAGAACCGCAAAAAACATGAGAAAGCAGCCCAAAGGGCGAATTCGAATGTTTTCAGGATTGCGGGAGCATGAAATGCGGAGCAATCCGTGGAATCATAATAATGCAAGGTGGCCAGAGTATGACTTGGAATCCGCTAAACATGAGAAAGCAGCCCGAAGGGCGAATTTATCACCAGTGTGGAGGGGAATATGAACGAAAGTGAAAAACAGAAGCGAGCGGATGCCCGCAAAAAAAGAAAAAGGCGACAGATGTTTATAGGGAGGATGATCATAGTCCTTCTTCTGGTCATCATCCTTGGCCTGTGTGCATTTCTTGGAAAAGATATGCTTGAAAAGAAAAAGCTCCGGGACAACCGGGAGCAGGCAGCGACCAGTGCTGAAAGTGAGAGTACGGCAGATACCGCAGGCACAGAGAGTGCAGCCGAGACAGAAACACAGGCACAGAAAAAAGAAGACGATATCATGTCTCAGGCAGAATTAAAGGCAGCACAGTATGATTATGACGGTGCAATTGAGCTTTTAAAGGCATCTTCTGATTTCGCAGACAGTCAGGATATGCAGGATAAAGTGGCAGAGTACGAGCAGGCAAAATCGGAGCTTGTAGAATATCCACTTGACCAGGTGACGCATGTATTTATCATACATTAATATATGACACCTCGAAAGCATTTGAATGGTGATTCCAAAGAAGCCGGATATAATCAGGTTATGACTACCATCGATGAGTTCAACAAGATCACACAGTCTATGTATGACAAAGGATATGTGATGGTAAGTCTGCATGATATGTGTACGGTCAATGAAGATGGTACCGTATCACCGGGCAAGATCATGCTTCCGCCGGGCAAAAAGGCATTTGTCCTTTCACAGGACGATGTCAGTTACTATCATTATATGGATGGTGATGGCATGGCAACGAAGCTGATCGTGGATGAAAATGGCGATATTAAAAATGAATATAAAGAAGATGACGGAAGTATATCAGTAGGCGATTACGATATGGTGCCTCTGATCGATCGCTTTGTGGAAGAGCATCCGGATTTCTCCTATCACGGACATAAGGGAATCATGCTCTGACCGGATACAACGGTATACTCGGTTATCGCACCGATATCGCATACAAGACAAGAAAAAGACTGGATGAGTACCAGGAGAAATCTTCGAAAGAGAACCCGGATTCGACAAAGCAGCTGGAAAAAGGAAAGAACAGCAGGCGAAAAAAGTGGCAGATGCCATGAAAGAAGAAGGATGGGAGTTTGCAAGTCATACATGGGGACATATCAATGTTGGCGAAGCAAGTCTTGAAAGACTGCAGACCGATACACAGAAATGGCTGGACTATGTAAAACCGCTTGTCGGAGACACCAATGTGATCATTTTTGCTTTTGGTTCCGACCTTGGCGACTGGCAGCCATACACATCAGATAACGAAAAATTCGCTTATCTTAAGAGCATGGGATTTGATATTTACTGTAATGTAGATTCCACGCAGTACTGGGTACAGTTTGGAGAAAATTATATGCGTCAGGGAAGAAGAAATCTGGACGGCTACCGTATGTATTACAATCCGGAAATGCTGGAAGATCTTTTTGATGCCGGAGAAGTCTTTGATAAAGCAAGACCGACACCGGTACCGGAAATGTAAAGCGACGCAAGATCTGAAAGGAGAAACAACTACAATGAAAAGAAAAGTAATCGCAGCCCTGCTTCTTGGCATGGCGATCACCGTGACAGGATGTTCAGGAAACACGACAAAAGATACAGACACCACAACCGAAGCAGCATCGGATGCGTCTTCTGAGACAACCGCAGACAGCTCATCTGAGAGTGAAGCAGCAACCGAAGCAGCAGACGCCCGGACTACAAAGCACTGGATTATGTCAAACTGGGAGACTACAAAGGACTGGAAGTAACACTGGCATCCATCGATGTCACAGACGAAGAAGTCGAGCAGCAGGTTGAGATAAACTTAAACAACAACGACAAATCCGAAGAGCTCAAAGAAGGTACCGTAGAAAACGGTGATGTGGCAAACATCGACTACGAAGGAAAATTAAACGGAAAAGCATTTGACGGCGGCACAGCAGAAGGCTACGACCTGACGATCGGCTCCGGCAGCTTCATCGACGGCTTTGAAGACGGACTGATCGGCAAAAAGATCGGAGATACCGTAGATCTGAACCTGACTTCCCGGAAGATTACAGTTCCACCGACCTGGCAGGCAAAGAAGTTGTATTTACCGTTAAGATCAATTCCGTAAAACGTGCACCAAAGCTGACAGATGAGCTTGCAGCGGAAATTTCCAATAATGAATACAAAACAGCAGAAGCATACAACAACTATATAAAAGAAGATCTGGAAAACACAAAAAAAGAAAACCAGCACAACCAGGAACTCAATGATCTGGTAGCACTTGCATACCAGAATGCAACCGTAAACGATTATCCGCAGGAAATGATCGATTATCAGCTGGAGCAGGTTACCTCCTATTATAAATCCTACGCAGATCAGTATGGCATGGAATATGCAGATTTCCTGGAACAGCAGGTAGGCATGACGGAAGAAGAATTTGTAAAGAAAATGACAGAAACCGTAAAACAGAGCCTTGGCCAGGAAATGGTACTGCGTGCGATCGCAGAGACAGAAGGCGTTGAGATTTCCGATGAAAAATTCCAGGAAAAAGCAAGCAAATACGCAGCACAGATGGATCAACAGATGTAGATGCATTTATCAGCCAGTATGGTAAGAGCACGATCATGGCAAGCATTCTGCAGGATGAAGCAGTGGAGATCCTTGAGAAAAATGCCGTTGTAAAAAATGCAGACGGTACACTGGCAGAGACAACAGCAGAAACCGAGACAGAAACAGCATCTAAATAAAAAAATGTCTGTAATGATCCGGTGCAGGCCGAAGTACTTGCTGCCGGATTATTACAGGTGTTTCATAAGAAAGATTGTAATTGCGAAGTTGCTGAGCATTACATAAGTAAAATAAGTGAGGAGGAACTTAATGATTACGTTACAGGGAAAAGGTGTTTTTGGTGGAATCGCAATTGGAGAGATCGCTTTCTTTAAGAGAGATTCCGGTGTAGTACAGCGAAAAAAAGTAGAAGATCCGCAGGCTGAGATCCAGCGTTTCGAAAATGCAAAAGCAAAAGCCATTGAAGAACTCGGTGAACTGTATGACAAAGCCGTTTCTGAAGTTGGCGAGAGCAATGCCATGCTTTTCCAGACACATCAGTCATGCTGGAAGATCTGGACTATGTAGAAGCAATCGAAAACATGATCCAGACACAGTCTGTAAATGCAGAATATGCAGTCAGCGTTACCGGAGACAATTTCTCACAGATGTTTGCTTCCATGGATGATGACTATATGCGTGAGCGTGCAGCTGATGTAAAGGATATTTCAGCCCGTGTAGTGAAAATCCTTACCGGAGCAGGTGAGAACGGACTGGTAACGGACAAGCCGGTCATTCTTGCATCAGACGATCTGGCACCGAGCGAGACTGTACAGCTTAATAAGGATATGGTATTGTCTTTTGTGACACAGGGCGGTTCTACGAACTCCCATACCGCAATTCTTGCAAAGACGATGAACATCCCGGCAATCATCGGTATCGGTGATGCACTGGATGAGAAATACGAAGGAAAAGAAGCCATCGTGGATGGAGCAAACGGATGCCTGATCATCGAGCCGGATGAAGAGACCATGAAAGAATATCAGGCAAAGAAACAGGAGTATCTGGCACAGCAGGAGCTTCTGCAGCAGTTCCGCGGAAAAGAGACCGTATCTTTGGACGGACAGAAAGTAAAACTGTATGCCAATATCGGAAATGCATCTGATATCGGAGCTGTGATCAAAAATGATGCAGCAGGCATCGGACTGTTCCGAAGCGAGTTTCTGTATCTGGAAAATGACAATTTCCCGACCGAAGAAGAACAGTTTAAAGTATATAAATATGTGGCTGAGACGATGGGACAGAAACAGGTCATCATCCGTACACTGGATATCGGAGCAGACAAGCAGATTGATTACTTTAACCTGCCTCACGAAGAAAATCCGGCAATGGGTTACCGTGCGATCCGTATCTGCCTGAAACAGCAGGATATTTCCGTACACAGCTGCGTGCTCTGCTGCGTGCATCTGCATTTGGAAACATTGCCATCATGTTCCCGATGATCGTGGCACTGGAAGAAGTACTGCAGATCAAAGAGATCGTAAAGAGTGTTATGGCAGAATTAGATGCAAGTGGCATCCCGTACAACAAAGAGATCCAGCTTGGTATCATGATCGAGACACCGGCAGCAGCCATGATCAGCGATGATCTGGCAAAAGAAGTCGATTTCTTCAGCGTCGGAACAAACGACCTGACACAGTATACAACCGCTGTAGACAGACAGAATGCAAACCTGGAGGGATTCTACTATCCGCATCACAAAGGTCTGCTGCGTCTGATCAAAATGGCAGCAGACAATGCACATAAGAACGGCATCTGGATTGGTATCTGCGGAGAACTCGGGGCAGATATGGAGATGACAGAAGCATTCCTGGCAATGGGCATCGACGAACTGTCTGTATCACCGGCATGTGTTCTGCCGCTGCGTAAGAAAATCCGCGAGACTTCAGTCAAAGAAAGACAGGAAGAAATCTTAAAAAATGTGCTCTAAAATATTTTGTTTTGATTTAGATATGACACTTCTGGATCACAAGACTTTTCACATTTCCGAAAAAGTGCTTAAGGATCTGGAAGCACTGAAAAAAGAAGGTCATGTGGTAGCTGTCGCAACCGGTCGCGATATGGACAGTGAATTCAGTAAAGCATACAAAAAACAGCTTCAGCCGGATGCAATCGTCCACAGCAACGGCCAGAAAGTAACCGTAGGCGAAAAAAAGATCCGGGAAGTCTTCATGGATCCGAAGCTGATCGCCCGCATGATGGAGTTCTGCCGTGAGCATCATCTTTGCATCGGCATGAACATCGGCAAATACGGCTGCTATGTCAACAAAGAAGTGCTGATCGAGCATGAAAAGCGGATTTTCGGAGACGGAGACCGCAAGTACATAGACGAGTCCAACCTTCTGACACACCCGTTTTACGGACTGGCATACTTTGGCGATCCAAAAGGTACCGATCTGCTCCGGGAAGCATTTCCGGAAATCAAGACGCCGCTTTTTGCCGACCGCAGAGGGGCAGATGTCATCACAAAAGAAGTTTCCAAGGCAAACGGCATCCAGGCACTTCTGGACTATTACCAGAAAGACTGGTCTGACATCGTGGCATTTGGAGACAGCATGAACGATTACGAAATGATAGAGAAGGCAGGAAACGGCATCGCATGGGAAATGCTGTGGATAAGCTCAAAGAAGTGGCAGATTACGTGACCAGGCCGATCGAAGAAGAAGGCGTGAGCTTTGCACTTCGCCATTTCGGTTATCTTTCGGCGGATCAGTAGATTATAAAGCAAGGTCAGATGTGCACTCATCAGGATGAGAATGCACAGTCTGACCTGCTTTTTATTGTTCTGCGTTCATTTCGGATATAGTAAAGACAGAAAAAGATATTTAACGAAGCTCTGCGATGCGGGTCACGCCGACATAGATCTCCTGGATTTTATACCAGGTGCGATAGTCCACAATACCAGTCACCGGAAGATTGAAAATATCCTGAAAAACTTCCACCGCCTTCTGTGTCTCTTCTCCGTAAATACCATCTACGGCGATCCGCGGGATCAGAGGATAATTATTTGAAATCGCATTTAACTGTTCCTGCATCTGCTCCACTTTCGGCCCGGTTGCCCCGATGTCGAGATCGTATCCAGGCCAGGAAGAAGGAATCCCGGAAATCTCCTCCGCTGAATTGATGTAGATGTTGTCACCATAGTAGTAGCGGAGGATTTCTGTGCTGTGTATCCCTGATCTGCCAGAGACTTTGAACCCCACTGTGATAACCAGTTCGGACAGCTGACACGTTTGCCGTCGCAGTACTGCGTCAGGATCGGCTGTTTGACGTTCGGGCGGGATAAATAATCGGCAAAAAGCTCATCCACAACCTCCGAGATACTCTCAAAAATATTTCGGCTGTAGATCCATTTGTGGTCAAATGCCGTCGAGGACGTGATCGTAAAATCAAATCCTTTATTGCGGTACCATTCCGTGTATACACGGTTTAAGGTAAACGACATGATTGCCAGCACATTGGCACGGATGGCGCCTTCGGCCAGGTGGCATAGATTTCGCTGGAAGCCACATTTTTGATATAATCGCGGTAACGCACATAATAATCGCCCGCAGTGCTGTCCGTCGGGGCACCGTCGTGCACCACGATAAATTCCGGGATCACTACGCGGCTTAGGACGATCTCGCCGCTCTGCGAGAGAGGTTTGATCTCCGCCTCTGCGATTTTTGGCGGATAATCGCCATAGAGCGTGTGAGCCGGGATCACGACATTGTCATATGCTTCCGGGCCGGCGAGCGGTTTCAGCCGGATATCCTGCAAAGCCAGCTGATTTGCGAGGATTTCCGCACCGGAGATCGTAAGCGGCTCATAGCCCGGAGCCGTAATGCGGAAATTGTACTCCGAGTAAGGTGCATTTCGCCGGGACTTAAACTGTATTCCTCCGGCGGAGCTCCAGCTCCAACGTATCCGTCTGTCCGACACTGTCCGTTCTGACTTCTTCCAGGATCTGATCCGGTTCCCCGGTGCTTGAAATATCGATCACGGCATCCTCCACGGGAGCAGCACGCAGCTGGGAAGTAACCTGTATCTGTAATTTTCCGGTAGCCATAGAACACCTCAAAAATTCCCTTGAAAAAGTATATGCAGAAGAACGGAAAAGATGCCAGAAAACAATTCCTGTGCCGGCACATCGTGCTTTCAGGCTTTTGAACCTGACATTATTTGTATAACTAATCATAAAAATGCATAAAAATTCGCAAACAAGTACTTGCAATCTTGATTATCTTGTGGTAGAATCTTAACAATTTGAGCATTTATGTATCCAGGGCTGAGGGGGGCGTAGTAGGGACTTACTATTACGTACCCTTTTTTAGAGTCCGGGGTACAGACAAAGATACAATAACCATTGGATTAAACGCGAAAGGGGAAGACGAATGAAAGCATATTTGATTCTGGAGGACGGTACTGTTTTCACTGGAAAAAGTATCGGATCGACAAAAGAAATCATCAGCGAGATCGTATTTAACACATCCATGACCGGATATCTGGAGGTGCTGACTGATCCATCTTATGCAGGACAGGCCGTTGTGATGACTTATCCGCTGATTGGAAACTATGGCATCTGCTACGAAGATATGGAATCCGCAAAACCATGGCCGGACGGATATATTGTTCGTGAACTTTCCAGAATGCCGAGCAATTTCCGCTGTGAAGGAACGATTCAGGAATTTCTGGAAAAACACGACATTCCTGGTATTGCCGGGATCGATACAAGAGCACTGACCAAGATCCTGAGAGAAAAGGGAACCATGAATGGCATGATCACCACCTGCGAATATGAAGATTTAAGTGAGGTTCTTCCGAAGATCGCAGCATATAATACAGGCAAAGTGGTAGAAAAAGTGACCTGCACAGAGAAATACGTCCTGGAAGGAAACGGACCGAAGTAGCACTTCTTGACTTCGGTGCAAAGAGAAACATCGCCCGCAATCTGAACAGGCGGGGCTGCGAAGTGACCGTATATCCGGCACTGACCACAGCAGAAGAGATCATAGCATCCAATCCGGACGGTATCATGCTTTCCAACGGACCTGGAGATCCGAAAGAATGTACTTCCATTATTGAAGAGATCCGCAAACTGTACAATACCGATATCCCGATCTTTGCAATCTGTCTCGGACATCAGCTGATGGCACTGGCAACCGGTGCGGATACGCACAAAATGAAATACGGACACCGCGGCGGCAACCACCCGGTCAAAGATCTGCAGACCGGCCGTGTATACATTTCCTCCCAGAACCATGGCTATGTGTAGATACCGATAAACTGGATCCGTCCGTAGCAGTACCGGCATTTGTCAATGTAAACGACGGTACAAACGAAGGACTGTCCTACACCGGAAAGAATATCTTTACGGTACAGTTCCACCCGGAAGCATGCCCGGGACCATTAGATTCCGGTTACCTGTTTGACCGCTTTATGAAAATGATGGAGGTGTCAGAATAATGCCAAAGAATCCAGAGATTAAAAAAGTACTTGTGATCGGCTCCGGTCCTATTGTCATCGGACAGGCAGCAGAATTTGACTATGCAGGAACACAGGCGTGCCGTTCCCTGAAAGAAGAAGGCATCGAAGTCGTACTTCTGAACTCAAACCCGGCAACAATCATGACCGACAAAGATATCGCAGACCGTGTATACATCGAGCCTCTGACCGTAGAAGTCGTAGAGCAGCTGATCCTGAAAGAAAAGCCGGACAGCGTACTGCCGACCCTTGGCGGACAGGCAGGACTGAACCTTGCCATGGAGCTCGAAGAAGCCGGATTCTTACGTGAGAATAACGTACGTCTGATCGGAACCACTTCCCAGACCATCAAAAAAGCAGAAGACCGCCTGGAATTCAAACAGACCATGGAAAAGATCGGTGAGCCGATCGCAGCATCCCGTGTCGTAGAAAACGTAGAAGACGGTATAGAATTTACCAAGATCATCGGATACCCGGTAGTACTGCGTCCGGCATACACCCTCGGCGGAAGCGGCGGCGGAATCGCCCATAACTACGAAGAACTCGTAGAAATCCTCGAAAATGGTCTGCGTCTGTCACGAGTAGGACAGGTTCTGGTAGAACGCTGCATCGCCGGATGGAAAGAAATCGAGTACGAAGTCATGCGAGATGGTGCCGGCAACTGCATCACCGTCTGCAACATGGAAAACATCGATCCGGTCGGCGTGCACACCGGAGACAGTATCGTCGTAGCACCTTCCCAGACCCTTGGCGATAAAGAATATCAGATGCTGCGTACCTCCGCCCTGAACATCATCAGCGAGCTTGGCATCACCGGCGGATGCAACGTACAGTACGCACTGAACCCGGAAAGCTTCGAATACTGCGTGATCGAAGTAAACCCTCGTGTATCCCGTTCCTCCGCACTGGCATCCAAAGCAACCGGCTACCCGATCGCAAAAGTTGCCGCAAAGATCGCACTGGGCTACACACTGGATGAGATCAAAAATGCCATCACAGGCAAAACGTATGCAAGTTTTGAGCCGATGCTGGACTACTGTGTTGTCAAGATCCCGCGTCTGCCGTTCGATAAATTTATCAGTGCCAAGAGAACACTGACCACGCAGATGAAAGCAACCGGCGAAGTCATGAGCATCTGCGACAACTTCGAAGGAGCCCTGATGAAAGCCATCCGCTCCCTGGAGCAGCACGTAGACTGTCTGATGTCCTACGATTTCACACATCTGGATGATGAGGAATTGACCAGACAGCTTGCTGTAGTCGATGACCGCCGTATCTGGGTGATCGCAGAAGCACTCAGAAGAGGCTTTTCCTATGATAAGATTCATGAGATCACCAAGATCGACAAATGGTTCATCGACAAACTGTGCATCTTAACAGAGATGGAAACAGCCCTGAAGACACAGCCACTGACGGCAGAATTATTAAAAGAAGCAAAACGCATCGAATTCCCGGACAACGTGAATCGCACGCCTGACCGGAAAGACCGAAGAAGAGATCAAAGACATGCGTTATGCAAACGGCATCACAGCACCTACAAAATGGTAGATACCTGTGCCGCAGAATTTGCCGCAGAGACACCGTACTACTATTCTGTATTCGGCAGCGAAAACGAAGCCATCGAGACAAACGACCGCAAAAAAGTCCTCGTCCTTGGTTCCGGAATCCATCATTGGTGTCGCACATGATGTCGATTCGCTTTCTTGTATCCTCGCTCAACTTGTAGTTGGTTACCAGGATGCAGTAGCTTTGGTCGCTTCCTCGTCCTACTCGTCCTCTGAGCTGGT
>ENA-OQER01001443-OQER01001443.1-human-gut-metagenome-genome-assembly--contig:-NODE-1443-length-11355-cov-2.137246_pt1 | contig 11355 bp, 11 predicted proteins | sample MGYA00242797_ERZ504639 | MGnify/ENA primary metagenome ERZ504639 (study PRJEB26092, sample SAMD00036306) | human gut metagenome | host: Homo sapiens | study: EMG produced TPA metagenomics assembly of...
CCCGTTCGTACAGTTCGTGTACGCCCCGATGCTGACAGCCGACGGCACCACCCGTTTCATCGGCGTGCTCATCGGCTCCATCGTGCTGTCCGCAGGTTCATGGCCGGCTGCTCCCTGTTCGAGGCGCTCACCGAACGCTACTCCCGTAAGTTCGGCTTCGAATACGGCCAGTCCCGCGCTTGGGGCTCCTTCGGCTACGCCATCGTGGCGCTGTGTGCGGGCTTCCTGTTCAACATCAACCCGCTGCTGAACTTCTGGGTCGGCTCCATCTGCGGCCTCGGCATGCTGTGCATCTACGCTTCTGGGTTCCGGCCGAGCAGAAGGAAGAGCTCAAGAAGGAAGCTGATCCGAACGCGGCTCCGACCAACCCGTCCTTCAAGGAAATGATTTCCGTTCTGAAGATGCCGACCCTGTGGGTGCTCATCGTTTTCATGCTGTTCACCAACACCTTCTATACCGTGTTCGATCAGCAGATGTTCCCGAACTACTACGCTTCCCTCTTCTCCACCACTGAAATCGGCAACGCCACCTACGGCACCCTGAACTCCTTCCAGGTGTTCCTCGAGTCCGCCATGATGGGTGTTGTTCCGATCATCATGAAGAAGATCGGCGTGCGCAACTCCCTGCTGCTCGGTGCAACCGTGATGTTCCTGCGCATCGGCCTGTGCGGCGTGTTCCACGATCCGGTCAGCGTCTCCATCGTCAAGCTGTTCCACTCCATCGAGGTTCCGCTGTTCTGCCTGCCGGCATTCCGCTACTTCACCCTGCACTTCGACACCAAGCTGTCGGCAACCCTGTACATGGTGGGCTTCCAGATCGCTTCCCAGATCGGCCAGGTGATCTTCTCCACCCCGATGGCGCCCTGCATGACGCCATGGGCGATCGCCGACCTTCTTCACCATCTCCGGCATCGTGCTGGCAGCCTGATCTACGGCTTCTTCGTGATCAAGAAGGACGACCAGGAAGTCGGCGGTGATCCGTTCTACACCGACAAGCAGCTCAGGCCCAGGCCGCTGCAGAAGCGAACGCCTGACGCAATCGCAAGTCCGGCCAAGAACATAACTGAATCGTGCTGCTCGAAGCGTTTCCCCTTTTTCCGCTTCGGGCAGCATTCTTACAACTTTTACTCAAAACTCAATAAGCAGCAATTCAACAATCACAAGAAAGGCTATTCAACGATGACTGGCTTCACCCCGGACGCACCCGTCCTTCACGAAATCAAGAACCACAGCGAGGCTCTGGCACAGGCGGAGGCGGGCGTTGCAGCCATGGCCGCCGCGCGCAACAACCGTTGGTATCCGAAGTTCCACATCGCCTCCAACGGCGGCTGGATCAACGATCCGAACGGCCTGTGCTTCTACAAGGGCCGTTGGCACGTGTTCTACCAGCTGCACCCGTACGGCACCCAGTGGGGCCCGATGCACTGGGGTCACGTCTCCTCCAACGACATGCTCAACTGGAAGCGTGAGCCGATCATGTTCGCCCCGACTCTCGAAGAGGAAAAAGACGGCGTGTTCTCCGGTTCCGCAGTGATCGGCGATGACGGCGAGCTCAAGTTCTACTACACCGGCCACCGCTGGGCCAACGGCATCGACAACACCGGCGGCGACTGGCAGGTGCAGATGATCGCCGAACCAGACAACGACGAGCTGACCAGCGCCACCAAGCGCGGCATGATCATCGATTGCCCGCTCGATAAGGTCGACCACCACTACCGTGACCCGAAGGTATGGAAGACCGGAGACAAGTGGTACATGACCTTCGGTGTCTCCTCCGTAGAAAAGCGCGGCCAGATGTGGCTGTTCTCCTCCGATGACATGGTTCGTTGGACCTACGAGCGTGTGCTGTTCGAACACCCGGATCCGAACGTCTTCATGCTTGAATGCCCGGACTTCTTCCCGATCAAGGACGCCGAGGGCAATGAGAAGTGGGTCATCGGCTTCTCCGCCATGGGCGCAAAGGCCTCCGGTTTCATGAACCGCAACGTTTCCAACGCCGGCTACATGATCGGCACGTGGACCCCGGGCGAGGCGTTCCAGCCGGAAACCGAGTTCCGTCTGTGGGATTGCGGCCACAACTATTACGCTCCGCAGTCCTTCAACGATGGCGAGCGCCAGATCGTATACGGCTGGATGAGCCCGTTCGTTGAGCCGATTCCGATGCAGGATGACGGCTGGTGCGGCAACCTGACCCTTCCGCGTGAGATCACCCTGGGCGCCGACGGCGATCTGCACACCGCTCCGGTTGTCGAAATGGAGGGCTTGCGCGAAAACACCACCGATTTCGGTGCGATCTCGCTGGACGTCAATGGCGAGCAGACCATTGCTGACGATGCCGAAGCCGTGGAAATCGAAATGACCATCGATCTCAACGCCTCCACTGCGGAACGCGCCGGTCTGAAGATTCATGCGACCGAAGATGGCGCTTACACGTATGTGGCGTTCGACGATCAGATCGGCCGCGTGGTGATCGACCGTCAGGCCGCAGCCCAGGGTGATCGTGGCTACCGTACCGCGCCGCTTTCCGCCGAAGAACTGGCTTCCGGCGAGCTCAAGCTGCGCGTGTTCGTGGATCGCGGCTGCGTGGAAGTGTATGTGAACGACGGCCGTCAGGCCATGAGCTCCTTCAGCTACGCTTCCGAAGGCCCACGAGCCATCAAACTTGTTGCCGAATCCGGCACGCTTGAGGTCAAGTCTTGAAGCTCCACACCATGAAGTCCATCGGACTGGAGTGAGGCTAATCCAAGGCAGTAGCAAGGGGTAAATAGTAAGGTGGGTTCCGTGTCAGGCAAGATACGAACACCTTGCGTTATGCCGCAAGTTGTGACTTACGTTTTGGTTTGAAGAACGATTTTGGTTTGGAACGTGGTTTAGGGAGTGCTTTATACTGGCACCCCGGTAATGAACTTTTCTGACCGGAACGCGGGCAGGCTCCTCACCTTACTGATTTCTCGCCACCGGTCACGTGCGCGCCCACTATGGCGCAGAAAGCAAGGTGAACGATGGCGGTTTCGCACGTTCAACGCAGGGATTCGGCAACAGGATCCATACCCTCAAACACGAGTTCGCACATGGGTTCAGGCATGGCTGCGAACACGAATTCAAAAGACGGCATTGTCGCAAAACTTCTCGAAGCTTTGTCCGCCTTTGCTCACGTTTGCAACGCCGTATTCCCACGGTTATTGCAGTAGTGCTGTTGCTGGCGGTATGGGAGGCGTGGGTCCGCATCGGCAATGTGCCCAGCACCATGATCGCCGCGCCAAGCGAAATCGCACAGGCCACCGTCGAAACATGGTCGACGTTATGGCCTGCCACGCAAGTCACTTTGCTTGAAGGTGCCGTCGGATTCCTGTTCGCCGTACTGTTCGGCATTCTCATCGGCATACTGCTGTACTGCTCATGCATTGCGAACGCCGCATTGTTCCCGTTGCTTTCAGCTGCGCAGACCATGCCGTTGATTTCCATCGCTCCCCTATTTTTGATCTGGTTTGGCTTTGAGATTCCGGAAAATCGTGATCGTAACGGTATTCGGCTTATTCCCGATTGCAGTGCAGACGATTCGTGGGCTTGAAGCGGTCCCCCAGTTTTATTCGGATGTTGCGCTGACTTGTGGCGCCACGAAAGCGTGGACACTGTGGCATGTGAAGCTGCGTGTGGCCGCTCGTCAGATTTATGGCGGCATCCGCGTTTCCGCCGCATACATTTTCGCCACCGCCGCCACCGCAGAATATTTGGGCGCGCGCAAAGGTCTTGGCATTTGGCTACAGGCCGCCTACAACTCGTTCCGCACACCGCTGATCTTCTCGCGACGCTGGTCATCATCGCCATCACCGGCGTTCTGATGTGCCTGGTGAACCTCAGCGAACGCGTCCTGCTCGGCCCAGCTGATGCCGACGCCGATCCCGATGCAGACCAGTAAGTCAAACACGCCAAACATCATCGGCCTTCTGCAAACGCAGCATTCGCAGCATTCGCCACTCCGCATTGCATGTCGGTCACGCTGCCTACGTATAATAAAACCCGCTGTTAAGCCAATGCGTGGCAAACCGGCAATATTCCACGCCTTTCACTAGGCACCGTAAGGAATGTCGGGGGCATTGGACGAGCGGGGGCCTGAGGCCCTTCGTATCGTTTTCTGCCCGAACTCCGCTCGCAGCATATCCCTAGAAAACGATAGAGAATACAGATTCAAGGGAAATCGCTTTATGAGCATCTTCAGCAGGCATGACGCCACCGCACGTACCCACATCGCAAGCACAATAATCGCACTCTTCAGCGCAATCGCCATGTTGTTCAGCGTTACCGCATGCGGACAAAGCAACGATTCCGCAACAAGCACAGCATCTGGCAGCAGCGATCTGACCAAAGTGACCTTCATGCTGTCCTGGGCGCCCGACACCAATCATATCGGCGTATATGTGGCGAAAAACAAGGGTTATTTCAAAGAGGCAGGTCTTGACGTTGATATCGTGGCCGTGGCACAGGCCGGTGCCGAACAGGCCGTGAACAACGGCGTGGCCGACTTCGCATTGTCGAACCTCACCAACGTAAGCACGTACGCTGTTAAGGGCGCAACCATCAAGCAGGTGCTGCAGGTACAGCAGAAGCCAAGCGCCATCTGGTGTTCGCTCGCTTCCAACACTGAAATCAAATCCCCGAAGGATTTCGACGGCAAGACTTCGCCACGTTCGGATCCAACGAATCCGATGCGGTGATCCGTCGCATGATTCAGTCGGACGGAGGTAAGGGCGAATTCGACAAGGTGACCGTCGCACGTCCACGTTCCAAACGCTGTCCAGCAACAAGGCTGATTTCGGTGGTTTCTATGCCACTTGGGAGGGTGTGCAGGCCGACATGTACGGTCCGAAGCTCAACTGCTTTACCGAACCGGATTACGGCGTTCCCGGCAATGCCGACACCATTGGCGTGATCACCAGCGACAAGACGATTTCCAACAATCCCGAACTGGTGAAGAAGTTCGTACAAGCCACCAAGAAGGGCTACGAGTACGCATATTCGAATCCTGACGATGCAGCGAAGATCCTTGTGAAGGAAGCTCCCGACGCGAATCTCAAGCTTGATTTCGTCAAGAAAAGCATGAAAACCATTGTGGACGGTCAGTATTGGGGCGATCCCGCCAAGATCAAGGATGGTTCGTTCACGTTCGGTACGAACGACGTTGAAGGCGCCCAGCAGTATTTCGACTTCCTCGCTCAGGAAGACGCCTACACCGATTCGCATGACAAGGTGGTGCACGACGCTCCGCAAGCCAAGGATCTCGCCACCGACGAATTCCTGAAATAATCGGGTTTGAACGAGTAGGTTTGTAACCCGTTTAGGTGCGAATAATCGAAAATATTGGAATACGGCATCCTGCATTTTTATTTCATGCCCAACACTGCTTGCTCAGTTCGGGTTGAACATGGTTTGTGGGATGCCGCACCATTATGCGTTGCATTTGGCTTCATTGCACGAGTTTGATTAAATACAAATATGACACGACTGATTCTTGATGTGGACACCGGTATCGACGATGCACTGGCGTTGGCATACCTTGCGACGTTCGACACTGTTGACGTGCTTGGCGTGATCGGCACGTACGGCAATGTTTCCGTCGACACTGCGGTTCGCAATACTTCGTATGTGCTGGAACGGTTGGGGCTTCGGCACATTCCGGTGATACGTGGATCGTCGCATCCTTCATGGGCTCGGTGTTTCATTCCGGATGCAGGTTGTGCGCAGTTTCACGGCACGGACGGATTGGGAGGATTCGGCCCGGCTTGCGATAGTTCGTCTTCGGATACTGCTTTTTCAGATATTTTTTCGGATAATTCCGGTTCTGATACTGTTTTTTCTCGTGATTATCGTAGTCTGATTTCCGTTGGCGGATATGCGTTGGATGATGTTCATGCGAATCCTGCGGTTGATTCGTTTGAATTGTCGCTTACTACGGATTCGGCTTCTTTTATTCATGTTGATGATTCTTCCGCCGACTCGGTTTCCGAAGGCGTGCAGTTCATTATTGATCAGGTTCGCGCTTATGGTTTCGACGTCACTGTGGTTGCGACCGGTCCGCTGACCGATATTGATGCTGCGATCGCGGCCGCACCGGATATTGCCGGCAAACTCAAACTGGTGATGATGGGCGGCACGTTGACGCAGGAAGGCAACTGTTGGATCTGACTGCGGAAACGAACATCATTCAGGATCCGGAAGCCGCAGATCGCGTGTTCCATTCCGGTGCCGACATCACCATGGTCGGCTTGGACGTAACGCATCAATGCCTGATGGGTTCCGATGCGACCCGTGCTTGGCGTGAAGCAGCGAACGCTGACACACTTACCAGCTCGACCGCATCCCAAGTCGCTGATTCACTTGATGGTTCAGCTGGTAGTTCAAATGCAGCTTCAGCTCGAACCTCGAGTGTGGCTGCAAGCCCATCTGCTTCCGATGTGCGCGTATTCCTCGCCGACATGGCTGATTTTTCCATTGCCGCAAACCTCAAGGCCGACGCGCGACTGTTTTCACAGGGCATGCCATTGCATGATCCGCTGGCCGCCGCCGTTGCCGTGGATCCGTCGCTGGTGACCTGTATCGACCTACCAATGAAAGTCGAACTCGAAACCGGCGATTTCCACGCACCCGAGGCCGAACCATCGGCGATCCCGCCGGACTGATCGACTCCAACGCACCCCGCATCCACGTAGCCTTCCAAGTCGACTCCTCCCGTTTCGTCCCCACCTTCACCACCCGAATCAGCACGTTGTAACAAACAAAACGGGGAGAACATTATGTTCTCCCCGCAGTTAACCTAATCAACTCAGCAAAAACTACTTTTGACGCCGCCGAAACGACGGTCGCGGTGAATGTAGTGGTCGATCGAACGCCATAGCACGTCTCGACCGCAATCGGGGAACAGTTCCGCACGAAATCAAGTTCGGCATATGCCGCTTCCCACGGCAGGAAGTTCGACGTGCGCTGTTCGCCGGAAGTACGAATCACCAAATCGCAATCAGGAATATCAGGATTGTACAGGTGCTCGGAAATCATTTTTTCCGTTACGCGATCGCCGGAGATTTTGCCGTCACGCACTTCCTTTGCGATTGCCGCGCAAGCATCCGCGATTTCGGCACGTCCGCCGTAATTCAGGCAGAACACCACGTCGATGGTCGTGTTGTTTTTGGTACGTTCCTGTGCTTTTTCCAATTCGTCGATAACGGATTTCCATAGTTTCGGACGTCGGCCGGACCAGCGCACGCGCACGCCCCACGCGTTCATCTGCTCCACACGACGGTGGATGATGTCACGCGAGAAGCCCATCAGGAAGCGCACTTCCTGCGGGGAACGCTTCCAGTTCTCCGTGGAGAACGTATACAGCGACAGGTAGCGCACACCGGCTTCGATGGCACCTGCGATGGTGTCGAACACCACCGGTTCGGCAGCCTGATGCCCGTCGGTGCGAATCAGCCACGCTGCTGCGCCCAACGACCATTACCGTCCATGATCACGCCGATATGGCGCGGAACCTTGTTCTTCGGAAAATCAGGAATAATCGACGGGTCAGAAAATGGTGCCGCCGGAATGTCAAGGGACTTGTAATCCACGTTCTCAAAAGCCATACCCGACTAATCTAGCAAGCGCATTGGAACGAATCGGACGTTCCAAATTAGTATCACCCCATTTTCCACCATTTGTTCGGGTTTCCGGAAGCAACGCCGTGCCGTCCAGCTCTCCCCAATCGCCGTCTACAAGCGCCTGCAACTGGCAGATCGCATTCCACGAAACGTCAAACGATTCACGAATATGATCGGTCAAACACATTAGTCCGCCCGCGGAAATCGAAAAGAACCATGGACGATCAGCAGAAATCGGCTCCCCGCACACCACGCAGGCACGCAAACGTGGCGTCCAACCAGCGATCGCAAGAGCACGCATCACGTAGGAATCGCCAATCGCAGCAGCCTCATGCGCATGCTTGGAAAGGGCATTCAACGCTCCCAGCACCAGCCGATACTGTGCCACGGAACGCTCCTGCTCCGTCACTACCAGCTTGTCAGCGGTTTCGCAAATCACATTCGCTGCGGTATACGCCTTGAAATCGGTGCAGATGCCTCTCGCATACGCCGACACCGACTCGGCTTGGGAAATCACATCAAGCGAACGCCCTTCCGCAATAAGCAACGAGACGCGCATGAAAGGCTCCAAACGACCTCCGAAACGCGATTTGGTTCGACGCACACCTTTGGCGACGGCGCGGATTTTGCCATGGTCACGTGTCAGCAAAGTGACGATACGATCAGCTTCGCCAAGTTTGACGGTACGCAAGACCACGCCCTCGTCCTGATACAACGGCATTCACACACCTCCTTCGCCTCGACTCGTTTTCTTAACTGAACTATCTATACTTTCCGCACGTTCTCGCGCCAGCCGCACTCTCCCGCGATATCAGTAAATAAACAATCCCCAGAACGCGAACACCAACAGCACATACAGCATGGTGACCGCCGTGATCCAAAACATCACACGGCCGAACCTCGTCGACGCGAGCACCGGCTGGCGGCCACTCACAATCGCGCCTATAGCCCCTTACGCGGTGGCCATTGTGCAAGACCACGATTCGTCGCCTCCTCGATAAGACGCACGAACACGCGAGACCACGCCCACACCACAACAACACACACCATTTGAATAACCGGCCAACTCCAATACATCATGCCCGGATCCTCGGCGGGAGCGCCACCCCACGCTAGCTTGACCACGCCCATAACCACTTCGCCCAATCCTGCACCAAACAGCACAAAAGTGCCACTGGTGGCAACGGCAAGCGTAATCAACGCATTTTTGAACACAGGTCTCAGCCCCAACACATATCGGCGTCGATGCGCATGCGCCCAAATCTTACGTACGAGCACAATCAGCCACAGCACGCCGATCACCAGTAGCAACAGCACCATGCTGACATGCAGCACCACGAGATAAATGGTCAGCCCGCTGTTCGCCTGCAATTCCAACGGCACCGCAATCGACTGATACAAGTTGGTGCCGGCCACACGCTCGCTGGTCTGCTGCAGTCCCCGCGTGATGCCGACAGCCCAACTGATTACATCATCCACGTAGGCGTCGGCGAACGGAGTGCCGCTGTTGGATTCGTCGCCGAGTCGGAGCACATGGTTGGCGATGGGGTATGTGCGCACGGTCACGTCCCAATTGCCCGCCTTATGCGCCATGTCGATGATTTTCTCCGTACCTTCCACCTGCGCGGTCATCACGTCTTTGGTGCCGTATGCCACAAGCGTGGGAATGGAATAGGTTGGGGATTCAACGTGTCGAGGTCGAGATTGGTCAGGCCGAACAATTCCGCATCGATGTTGACGCGCGGCGCACAATGGACTGGTATCCATCATGCGCTCCGACCAGCGCGAAATCCTGTGCGGCAAGGAATCCCAACGAATGTCGTGGCGAATACACCATTGGGCTCAGCAACACCTGGAATGCCACGTCGGGGTCTTGATCAAGCAGATATGAGGAAATCCAAGTGCTTTCGGAAGTCGCGTAAATGCCGACATTCGAAGCGTCAACGTTGTCGAGATCACGCAACATGGTGATGACCTGATCGTAAATGGCCGCGGAGCCCGGGTAATCACGAGTCGCATCGTTGGTGGACCATACCGGCTTGTCGGGCACGGCCGTCACGAAGCCTGCGGATGAGAGATCGGTGGCCATGTCTCCAAATGAGTTGTCACAGGTACCATATCCGGCACCATGCATGAACACCACGCCGGGCCGATTGTTTCCCGCGTCTTTCGGCTCTCGAATCAGCACTTTGACCTGTTGTATTTCACCGGTTGACGGCTGTTTCGCCTCAATGGTGACATATCGTTGCGTCACTTCGTAATCGCCTCGTTTGGCAAGGGTTTTGCCGGAAGGATTATCGAAGGTCACTGCCGTGTCGGATGATAACGTTTCGATGGTTTGACCGGTTGGCTCGTACTTCCATGACGATGCCGTCAAATTGGATACCGACACCAGAATGCCCAGCAGGATGATGAAGATAGGCAGACTGACCATCAGCCGTCTGCCCCTCGTCCACTGACTGGATTGGCTCTCCGCGCTGGACATGACTGACTGACGTTCCTGATCTGACACGCCGTTCATTGTACCGACTCCAGCTGAAATGGCAATCGACAACCAGCAAAACCAGCGAGCGGCCGATCACAATCTGCAATCGACCGCCAGCGGTCAGCGAAATCAACAATTACCTTGCGTCACCGGCACCACCACCGGTCCTGTGGCGTTGACGGGCACCTGTCCGTCCGCTTCCATCTGCGCGGCGATCTCCTGCGCTTTGACCAGCAGCGTTTCCACAATCTGGTCTTCCGGCACGGTTTGAATGACTTTGCCCTTGATGAAAATCTGTCCCTTGCCGTTGCCGGATGCCACACCCAAATCGGCTTCACGGGCCTCGCCCGGACCGTTGACGATGCAGCCCATAACAGCCACGCGAATCGGCGCGGTCACATCCTTTAAACCTTCGGTCACCGCATTGGCCAACTGAATCACATCAACTTGGGAACGACCGCAGCTCGGGCAGGAGATAATGTCGAACTTGCGCGGACGCAATCCCATGTATTCCAGCAGCTTGCACCCGACTTTCACTTCTTCGACGGGCGGTGCCGACAACGAAACGCGAATCGTGTCTCCAATGCCTTCAGCCAGCAGCGCACCGAATGCCAAACAGCTTTTGATGGTGCCCTGCCATGCCGGTCCAGCTTCGGTGACACCAAGATGCAACGGCCAATCACCCTTGGAAGCGAGCAGACGATACGTTTCCACCATGGTGATCACATCATGATGCTTGACGGAAATCTTGAAATCATGGAAGCCGACGTCTTCGAACATGCGCGCTTCCTTCATGGCGGACGCAACCAGTGCCTCCGGCGTCGGACCGCCATATTTCGCATACAGTTCCTTATCGAGCGAGCCCGCGTTCACGCCGATGCGCAACGAAATGCCCGCGTCCGTGGCGGCTTTGCAAATGGAAGGGCCAACCTCGTCGAATTTGCGGATGTTGCCGGGGTTCACACGCACCGCAGCGCAGCCCGCGTCAATGGCCTGGAACACGTATTTGCTTTGGAAATGAATATCGGCGATGACCGGAATCGGTGATTTCTTTACGATTTCCGGCAATGCGTCGGCATCATCCTGGCTTGGTACGGCCACGCGCACGATATCGCAGCCGGCTGCGGTCAGTTCCGCGATCTGCTGCAATGTCGCGGGAACATTGGCTGTCAGCGTATTGGTCATGGATTGCACCGAGATTGGCGCTCCCCCGCCGACTGGAACGGGACCGACCATA
>ENA-OQER01001444-OQER01001444.1-human-gut-metagenome-genome-assembly--contig:-NODE-1444-length-11335-cov-2.216720_pt1 | contig 11335 bp, 12 predicted proteins | sample MGYA00242797_ERZ504639 | MGnify/ENA primary metagenome ERZ504639 (study PRJEB26092, sample SAMD00036306) | human gut metagenome | host: Homo sapiens | study: EMG produced TPA metagenomics assembly of...
TATGCCTGCATGTTCATCAGAGAGTAAGAATGAAAAGTATACAATATATTATACTAATAGTTCAAAGGATAAGCTTATTGGGAGTACATGTATGCTTGATGTTTCTATGTCTGTTGAAGATAAGGTGAGAACGTTGCTTGATAATATGGGTGTACGTTCTTCAAGCAAGGATGAATATATCATAAAGCCAGATAATGTTAATCTTTTAGAATCCAGTGTTAAAGGTAAAACAGCATCTTTAAACTTTACAACAACATATAAGCAGATGCCATCACAGGTAGAACTTTTTATATAGGGCAGCAGTTGTAAAGACACTGACCCAGTTAGATGGTATTTCGTATGTCCATTTTTATGTGGATGGCAAGGAAGCTTTATATGAAGATGGAAGTGTTATGGGGATGTTTAAGAGCTCTGATTTTACAAGCTCTGATAATGATATCAGGCAGATGGATTGGCGTAATGTACAGCTGTTTTATGCAGATGAGAGTGGAACAAGACTTGTTAAAGTAAAAGAAATGTTAGCTTACAATAAAAACATGCCTATAGAAAGAATGGTGGTACAGCGTCTTATAAGTGGTCCAACAACACAGGATACTTATTCAACACTTCCAGAGGCAGTAAAGCTGCTAGGAGTATCTGTTGTAGATAAAGTATGCTATGTTAATCTTAGTGAGGAGTTTGCAGATGAACTTGTAAATGTTGCATCAGAGGTTGAGATATATTCTATAGTGAATTCGCTCTGTTCGCTTGATAACATAGAATCGGTCAAGATATTTATCAATGGCGATTATTCAAGCACATTTAAAGATAATATAAGTCTTGACAGGTTTTATAAGTTTAATCAGTCGCTTGTTGAGTAAAACAGTATTGATATATTGTTATCTGCTCATATGACTTTGTGTGTTCCGGAAAGGAACGGAAAATATAGTATTGAGAAGACCTTTGTTTATTGCGGCTATGATACAGCTTATAGCCGCATGTGTATCTTTTTGGTGTATGGGAACCGGGCAGCAGGATATGCTGTCAGTGGTTCTTGTTACATCATTTGCTGGAGTTTTGTTATATGGTATTCTTGCATTATATATAAGGTTATGCAGGATATCTGTCTTTTATTTTCTTGTTTTTATATTATATCCCATTACAACAATATCAATGATGCTTGCTGTTAACGACCTGAACCAGAGTTATGGCTGTGAGAGCTTTACAGGAACTGTTAAGAATATAGTTTATAAAGAAGATTATATGGTGCTTTATATTAAGGATAACAGCCTGAATAAGCAGGGGATAATAGTGTATTCATATTATACAGATGATTATAATGCTGGTATCGATGATGAAATAAAGGTATCGGGAGAAGTCAGTATGTGGGAGAAAGCTCATAATCCCGGAAACTTTAACAGCCGTTTATATTATATATCATGTGGTTATCCATATAAATGTAATGCAGACAGGATTACGGTTATACATAGTGGTAAAGATAGCTTTAATGCATGGCTGTACAGTTTAAAGCAGCGGTTTAAGGCCATATATAATACAGTTTATGATGAATATGATAACCAGCTTATGAATTCTATGGTGCTTGGTGATAAATATGAGCTTGAAGCAGATGTTAAAGATATGTATCAGAAAAGTGGTGTATCGCATCTTCTTGCTATAAGTGGGCTGCATATTTCAATAGCAGGTATGAGTGTATATAATATGCTTAGAAAAAGGCTGAATCAGAAGATATCGGCACTCGCAGGAATATTGGTTATATTATCTTATCTGATATTTACAGGAGAATCAGTATCGGCAGCAAGGGCGGTATGTATGCTTGTTATGACAATAATAGCGGATGTAAGGGCAAGAACCTATGATATGCTGACGGCACTTTCCATGGCATCTGTTATGCAGATAATGGACAATCCATATATAATATGTAATACGTCATATATTATGTCTTTTCTTGCAATGCTTGGTATAGCACTGGTGCTTCCGGTTATATCATCAGCAGATAAGACACTTGTATTCATAAAAAAGAAAAATAGAAAAAATCGGACATTAAAGGATGAAGTTATATATCTTTTATGTGATTCATTAAGTGGCTGTATTGCTATACAGCTTATGCTGCTGCCGGCATTGTTATATGTATCTTATGAGACTTCATTTATAAGTGTTATATTAAACCTGATTGTCATACCGCTTATGCCGGTTGTGATGATAAGTGGTATAGTCTCAGGATTAGCAGGACTTGTGTCGATAAAATGTGCATGGTTTATGGCAGGAGCAGCCCACTATGTGCTTAAGCTTTATGACATATTGTGTAAAGCATGTGCAGATATACAGGCAGGAACATACGTCACAGGAAGACCACAGGTATGGCAACTTGTCCTTTATATGTTTATCTTAGCCGTATGGATAGCAGCTGATTCTGAATATGTGAAATATTGTACCATATATCGTGTAAGTAATATGAGTAATGTACATGATATATGGCGGAATGTGAGTAATATATATAGAAATTCATGTAATATAAGCCATAATATTAAGAGTGTTATTCTAATTGTGCTTTTAATACTGGCTGCTGTCAATATGAGATATGTTCATCCCAAGGGACTTTATATTATGATGCTTGATGTAGGTCAGGGTGATTGCATATATATACGTGATGAAAATGGTATCAGTTATCTGTTCGATGGTGGAAGCACGGATGTTAAACAGGCAGGAAAGTACAGGATATATAAAACTCTGCGTTATATGGGTATACGGAGGATAGATTATGCTGTGATAAGTCATGGTGATGCTGACCATGTGAATGGTATTAAAGAACTTATAGATATGAGTGGTGCTTCATTTACTGTGGGTGAAGTTGTCATGCCTGATATAAAAGATAAGGATAGTGAAGAATCATATGCTGGCATGATAGAATATGCGCATAAAGCAGGCATTAATATCAGCTATAAGAAGGCTGGGGATGTACTTGTATGTGATAACAGCACGGCATTTAAGATAACTTGTATGCATCCGTGTGAATCGTACGATTATGAGGATGCTAATGACTATTCGGCTGTTTATATGATAGAGTATAAAGACTTTTCCATGCTAATGATGGGAGATGCAGGCAAGAAGGCTGAGAAATGTATGATGAATGACTGGAAACAGCATAAAGAGCTTAAAGTTTTTGCACTTAAAGCAGGACATCATGGTTCAAGGTATTCATGCAGTGAAGCTTTTCTTGAGAGTATTGATCCTGCGATAGCGCTTATATCCTGTGGTAAGGATAACAGATATAAGCATCCTCATAAAGAGATGCTGACAAGGCTTCATAATATGGATATTAAGCCATACCGGACAGATGAAGACGGTGCCATAATGATAAATGTCAGTGCTGATAAAATAAAAGTACAGGTTTACAATGACAGCAGATAAATGGTACAATGTTAGCTATGAAAACTTTGAATGAACATATTAAAAAAGGCGAATATCAGAAGGTATATCTTATATATGGTGAAGAGGAATATTTGAAAAACCAGTACCGTGACAGAATGAAGGCGGCTATTATCGGGGATGACACCATTAATTACAGCTATTTTGAAGGAGATAGCACGAAAGCAGAGGATGTTATTTCAATGTGCGAAACTATGCCGTTTTTCAGTGATAGAAGACTTGTTATAGTTAGTGACAGCTCTTTTTTTAAAAATGCAAATGACAAGCTGGCTGATTATATAAAGAAGCTTCCTGGTTATATTGTGCTGATCTTCGTAGAGAAAAATGTTGATAAAAGAAATAAGGTATATAAGGCGGTAAGCAGCTGTGGTTATGTGACCGAGATGAAATATCAGACACCAGCAATGCTTAAAAAGTGGATAGCCGGAATGTTGTCAAAGGAACATTATAAGGTAACAGAGGCAGCCTGTGACCTTATTCTTGAAAAGACAGGTGCTAACATGGAGCTTATAAGAAATGAGGTCAATAAGCTTATAAGCTACTGTGCTGGCCGTGATGCAGTCATGCCACAGGATGTGGAGGCTGTGTGTTCTACGCAGACGACGAGCAGGATATTTGAGATGATAGAAGCGGTTGCTGGAAAAAACAGAGATAAGGCACTTTCTTTGTATTATGATCTTCTTGAGCTCAAGAGTCACCTATGCTTATTTTGTACCTGATAGTCAGACAGTTCAACGGAATATTACAGGCTAAGGATTATGCAGCATCAGGAATGTCATCAAGGGAAGTGGCTTCTTATATGAAGATACAGCCGTTTATAGCAGGAAAGTATCTTGCACAGTCGAAGTATTTTACGGCAGATAAGATAAAAGAAATATTAAGGGAATGTGCAGATGTTGAAGAACGCATCAAGCAGGGAAGACTTCAGGAAAAGCTTGGCGTGGAAATGATTATAATAAAATATTCAGTATAGTATACATAAGATAAAAAGATTTGTTTTATAGCTTACAACAGGAAAAAAGGACAGATGCGAGGGTATGCATCTGTCCTTAAATAATATCCTGTGATAATTAAGCTAAAGTGTTAACAGCTTTAGTAATGCGAGATACTTTTCTAGCAGCTGTGTTCTTGTGGAATATTCCCTTAGAAGTAGCCTTAGAAATCTCAGCTATAGCAACAGGAAGAGCAGCTTCAGCAGCAGCCTTGTCACCAGCAGCAACAGCAGCGTCTACCTTCTTTACATATGTCTTAACTCTAGACTTAATTGCCTTGTTTCTCTCAGCTCTTACCTGATTAGTTATTACTCTCTTCTTAGCAGATTTAATGTTAGCCAATCCGTACACCTCCAAATTTTAATAAAATTCATAGTTAAATGTTTCGCATTAAAGCCGGACACGGACGATCTAATGTAAACATACTCATATATCTTATAGTAGAAAATGTAATATGTCAACTATAAATTTATAAAAATGTTTGTGAAATGATTCATTCCGAATAAAATATTCAATTTTACATACTATATGTCTGACAGGATGATGGATAAAAAGATGAAAGAGAGAGGAAATGTGCATGGAATATGATATGGCAAGAACGGACCTTGCAGTTGAACTTAATGAAAGCATTTCAAAGAAAAGCGGCAGCTTAAAGGGGATAATAGTGAACGAATCCACTGATAGCGATGCAGCGATCAAGGTAACAGAGATAAAGATTACAAATAAAAGAGCAGCAGAAGCTATAGGCAGGCCACAGGGTTCATATATAACTATAGAGGCCAGAAATATTAGTAAGGCAGGTGAGTCTTACAGGAAAAAGATAGTAGATATATTGCTTGATTATATAAGGAAATTGCTAGAAAGTAATATAGAAAAACAGGCTCATGCTAATACAACGCTTCTTGTTGTAGGACTTGGCAACAGATGTATAACATCTGATTCACTTGGCCCACTTGTTGTGGATGGGCTGGAGGTTGATTATCATATTCAGACAGGGCAGGGAAGAGATGGTAGAATGTGCGCAGTTATTCCGGGGGGTCATGGCAGATACCGGACTTGAAACAGCAGATATAATAAGAGGCATAGCAAAACAGGTAAAACCATCAGCGGTTATAGCCATAGATGCTCTTGCTGCAAGGAATATATCAAGACTGAACACTACAATACAGTTATCTGACAGAGGGATTAATCCTGGTTCAGGAGTGGGAAACCACAGAGTAGGGATCAATAAGGATAATATAGGAGTTCCTGTGCTTGCACTTGGTGTACCGACTGTTATAGATGCATTTACCATAGCAGTAGATCTTGTAAGTCCGTTACTAAAAAACTGCACGAAAGAGGAAAGGGAAGAATTCTTATCAAGGATATATATGGAAGGTATAAGCGATATGTATGTGACACCTAAGGCTATAGACACAGATGTACAGAATATAAGTGGAGTTATATCAGAAGCATTGAATCAGGTGCTGCATATTTAAAAGAATATATAAATATTTTATAAGAATGTAATATTATTACTTTTTGTTAATACAATTAAATAACAGGAGATTGGAGGGGCTATGAAGAGAGGGTACAGGCTGTTATATATGATAGCTGGCGTAATGATATTATTATCTGCAGTATTTTTTTGAAAAAAATATAGGACTTGCCTCCTTCATGGAGGATGTGTTTATCAGTGGATGTGTGAATATGACTATGCCGGGAGCAACATGTTATATGAATCCGCAGAAGCTTTTTAAGTGCACGGTGTTTGATGAACTTATGAAGACAACTGTTCCTGTAAGCGCCATGCTTCCAGGAAATAATGATGACTATATTATGCTTGCTGATAATGCGTGTGTACTATGAAATATATATGAAACTAGTGATAAAGCAGAAGAGACTTCTAAGAAAGAAAGCGTACCTGTTAAAGATACAGATGAAGTAACAACGCCTGCTTTGGGCGAGGCTGATACAGGTTCTGATACGGATACTGCAGTACAGAATGTGATTCAAAGAAAGGAAATAACAGGAACGGTTATAACAAAACTGAGCTTTCAGATTATGGATTTGTTCATAATCATTTTTATACAATAACATCTATAACTGAGCTTACAGAGAGCATATTAAGACCTGATGATTTTATAAACAGAAATCTTGCCATAGATAAAAGCAGCAGACAGCCACAGATACTTATATTCCATACACATTCACAGGAGGGATTTATCGATTCAGTGAAGCAGATGCAAAAACAACTATAGTTGGTGTAGGTGATTATCTTACAAAGCTTCTTACAGAACGGTATGGTTATAATGTTATTCATGATACAACAGTTTATGATTATGTCGATGGGAAGCTGGATAGAAGCAAGGCGTATACATATGCAGAAAACGGAATAGCAAAGATTCTTAATGACAACCCTTCAATAGAAGTTGTTATTGACCTTCACAGAGATGGTGTAGCGGATACGACTCATCTTGTAACACAGATGGATGGAAAGAGTATGGCTAAAATAATGTTTTTTAATGGCCTTAGCTATAGTAAGATTAATGGAGATATAGCGTATCTTAATAATCCATACAGGGATGATAACCTTGCCATGAGTCTTCAGATGCAGCTTATAGGTGAGGCATATTATCCGGGCTTCTTAAGGAGAATATATGTAAATGCATACAGATATTGCCTGCATGAGAGAGGAAGATCGATGCTTATAGAGGCGGGTGCACAGACTAATACGTTTGAAGAGGTTAAGAATGCTATGGAGCCGCTTGCTGATATTCTTGATAAATGTCTGTCAGGAGAGAAGGTTATGAATGATACTTAGTAGGGGGCTTTTGCCCCACATCATATAATTCTATATATGGATATTGGGAATAAACACAGATAATTCTATATATGGATATTGTGAATAGACACAGATTTTGGTATATTTCTACAAAAATTCTGCTTATTACAACTAAAACAGGGGGTTTTACATCATTTTTATTGTTTTATACGATTAAAAATATAGTATTGACAAACAAAAGAAAAAGTAGTACTCTCATGTTGTTGATAATATTTTAGTTTATAATCATTAATCGCATGCGATTATCGTGGCAGTTTTCCTGCCGGATTATTCCCAGTTTTAAGCTTAATATTTCGTGGCCGGAAATATTAAAAAGAGAAGGATTAAAAAGAAAAGAATTATTTTATTTTACTTGAAAGGATTATATTTTGCTTATGGAAAAAGTTTATGTCAGGATGTTATGGAGTATTCAGAATTTGTTGAAAAGATAAAGAAAATGTCAGAATCAGTAGCAGGTACAGAGGGGACTGTGCAGGTTACACATGTTATTAAGAATAACGGATGTGAATATGATGGTTTGGTTATATTAAGAAAAGGGTGTAAAATATCACCAACCATATATCTGAACGGATATTATGAACAGTATTGCAAAGGAAAAAGCTTTGAAAGTGTATTTTCAGGAATCAAAGAACTTTATCTGTTTAATAAAGACAGAATATCAGTTGATACAGACAGCTTTGCTACTTTTAATGGGATTAGGGATAGGGTTGTATTCAAGCTGATAAATTATAACGCAAACAGAAAGCTGCTAAGCCTTGTACCACATAAAAAGATACTTGACCTTGCGATGGTGTTCTGCTGTATGCTTGAAAAGAATGAAGAGGGAAATACATCAGACTTATATATAATTCCAACATGAATTACTGGAAAGTGAAGGAAGAGGATATATACAGAGCAGCGTTGAACAATACAGCACGCATTCTGCCTGCTGGCATAACAGAGATGTCGAAGCTTTTTGAAGCTTATGATGACCATGATAAGATGGATGCCTGTATAGATTCTCAGGAGATTAAGGACTGCCAGCTTTATGTGCTTACAAACGACTGCCGTATTAATGGTGCAGCCTGCATGCTTTATGAGAATGTGCTTAAGGATTTTGCTGACAGCATAGAAAGCAATCTGTATATACTGCCTTCATCTATACATGAGGTTATTATACTTCCTAAGTTTGCTATGTTTAATAAGCAGGAGCTTGTGAATATGGTCAGGGAGGTAAATGCGGAGGGAGTTGCCATGGATGAGATATTGTCATATACAGTATATGAATATGACAGGGAAACAGGCGAACTTAGCATGTAGGAAAACCTGGAATGCAGGCGGACTTAATATGTATGCGTACCTGGCATATATAAAAACCGGCCATATATAAGAACCTGGCATATGAAATATATATGCCAGGCATAAATAAATGTACATGATGGGAGTCGAACCCACGGCCTTTCGCTCCGGAGGCGAACGCTCTATCCAACTGAGCTACATGTACATGGCACACAGCCAATACTCATAATACACTATTTTGCTTATCAGGGCAAGCGGATAAAAGCTTTATAATTTTTCTTTTTGATTTTATTAGTGTTATTTGATAAAATGATTGCGTGAATTGCAAAGCAATAAGGCGATTAATGCAATGTATTGGATTCGAAAGGAAAGTTATATATAATGCGTATTAATAAATATCTGAGTGCACAGGGGGTATGTTCACGCCGTGAGGCTGACAGGCTTTTAGAGGCTGGCAGGATAACTGTGGACGGTGTTACTGCCATGTGTGGGCAGCAGGTGGATGATAATAGTGTAATATGTATAGATGGCAGCAGAATAAGCGATGAAAAGCCGCAGGATGTACTCATGCGTTTAATAAGCCAAGAGGAATAGTATGTACAACAACAGATAACCAGGGAAAGAATAATATAGTTGATTATATAGGATATGATAAAAGAATATATCCTGTAGGAAGACTTGATAAGGATTCGGATGGACTTATACTTCTTACCAATAATGGTGAAATAACTGATAAGATATTAAGATCTGTTAACGGACATGAGAAAGAGTATGTGGTTAAGGTCAACAAAAAAATAACAGATACATTTTTAAAGAGCATGGCGGATGGAGTATATCTTAAAGAACTTGATGTTATTACAAAGCCATGCAGCATAAGCCGCATAAATAACTATACATTCCGCATAATACTTACGCAGGGACTTAACAGGCAGATAAGAAGAATGTGCCAGGAATCAGGTTATAAGGTCGAAAGTCTTACCCGCGTAAGAATAATGAACATAGAGCTTGGCGGACTTAAAATTGGTGAGTACAGAATAATAGAAGGTAAAGAAAAGAGCATGCTTTATGAAAGCTTATGATGAAGTAGAGAAGCTGTGAGGGCTTAAAGATAATAAAACATTATATGACGGAGCAGAATAATGAATAAGTTAGATAGAATTAAAGAGTTAGTTGTATTACTTAATAAAGCTGGAAAAAGTTATTATTCAGAGGGACGAGAGATAATGTCCAACTATGAATATGATAAATTATATGATGAATTAAAGAAGTTAGAGGAAGAAACAGGCTGTGTACTATCTAACAGTCCAACAGTTAATGTAGGATATGAGGTACTTAGTGAGCTTCCAAAGGAAAGACATGAGTCACCGATGCTAAGTCTTGATAAGACAAAGGACAGAGAAGTGCTAAGAGACTGGTTAAAGGACCAGACAGGACTTCTGTCATGGAAGCTGGATGGACTTACAATAGTTCTGACATATGAGGACGGAAGACTTAGTAAGGCAGTAACAAGAGGTAACGGAGAGATAGGCGAAATAATCACAAACAATGCGAAGGTGTTTAAGAATGTTCCGGTTACTATTCCATATAAGGGAAAGCTTGTATTAAGAGGTGAAGCTATAATAACTTATTCTGATTTCAACAGGATAAACGAGGAGCTTCCTGAGATGGATGCAAAGTATAAGAATCCCAGAAACTTATGCAGCGGTTCAGTCAGACAGCTTAACAACAAGATAACTAAAGAGCGTAATGTCAATTTCTTTGCATTTGCACTTGTATCGGCAGAGAATGTTGATTTTAAGAATTCAAGAAAGTGCCAGTTCGAATGGCTGAAAAGTCAGGGATTTGATGTTGTAGAGTATAAGGTTGTTGATAAAGATAACATTATAGATACTATAGGATGGTTTGAAAGAGCTATTTCTGATAATGATTTTCCATCAGATGGACTTGTTATCATATATGATGATATTGCATATGGTGAATCACTAGGAAGGACAGCAAAGTTTCCAAGAAATGCGATGGCATTCAAATGGACAGATGAAACGGCAGACACGGTACTACGCAGATAGAGTGGAGTGCATCCAGAACAGGTCTTATTAACCCGGTAGCCATATTTGATCCGGTTGAGCTTGAGGGAACTAAGGTGTCAAGAGCAAGTGTTCATAATATAAGTATTATGGAAGGTCTTAAGCTTGGTATAGGTGATGATATAAGAGTGTTCAAGGCTAATATGATTATACCTCAGATAGCACAGAATCTTACAGAAAGTGGCAATATTGTAATACCTGATGTCTGTCCGGTATGTGGACAGCCTACAAGAATCTGTGAGATAAATGATGTCAAAACACTTTATTGTGATAATCCTGAGTGTCAGGCAAAGCATGTTAAAAGCTTTGCGCTTCTTGTGTCAAGGGATGCACTTAATATAGACGGACTGTCAGAGGCAACGCTTGAAAAGTTTATACAGAGAGGCTTTATTAAGGATAAGACTGATATATTCCATCTTGACAGATTCAAGGACGAGATAGTAGCCATGGATGGCTTTGGAGAAAAGTCATATGCCAATCTTATAGACGCGGTTGAGAAAGCAAGAGATACAGATCTGGTAAGAGTATTGTATGGACTTGGGATAGATAACATAGGTTTGTCAACAGCAAAGCTTATTGTAAGGAAGTTTAAGGGCGATAAGGAAGCACTTATGAATGCTGATATGCAGGAGCTTACAGATATAGATGCATAGGTGAAGTTATAGCCGATTCATATGTAAAATATTTTGCAGATCGAGAAAAAAGAAAAGTAATATATAAGATCGTTTTAG
>ENA-OQER01001445-OQER01001445.1-human-gut-metagenome-genome-assembly--contig:-NODE-1445-length-11330-cov-4.556369_pt1 | contig 11330 bp, 15 predicted proteins | sample MGYA00242797_ERZ504639 | MGnify/ENA primary metagenome ERZ504639 (study PRJEB26092, sample SAMD00036306) | human gut metagenome | host: Homo sapiens | study: EMG produced TPA metagenomics assembly of...
GGCCGCGCGCGCCCGGTCTCGATCGATAGCTGTCATAATTGACTTCCTAAAGTTGTGTCTTTCGATCCGGTGGCAATTGTAGGTGAACTCGGTTGCTGCCGATGATGATTCTGCCGTGTCGCTACATGCGGTCGGAGACCTTGTCAGGATGAGAAACGTATGGTGCTCAAAATCGTTAGAACCGTCTGGCCAGTGATGCTTACCTATGTTGCAATAGGCGCGCGTGCGGAATGATCATGGGGCAGACGGGAATGGAGCCCTGGATGGTCTTTGCTCTAAGCAGTACGTTTGTGACGGGCAGCGGCCAGTTTATGATCTGCAACCTGTGGCTGGCGGGTGTGCCTGCAGCATCGATCGTCGCGAGCGTCGCCGCAATCTCCTCGCGCTTTGCGCTTTACTCGGCATCGATCGCACCGCATCTGAGGGGTGCCTCGAAGCGTCAGACGCTGGCTGTTGCCGCGACACTTACCGAGGAGGCATATGGCATCTCGCTTGCCAAGTTGGTTGAAGGGGAGGATTGGGGCCCGCGCGAGTCCTTTGTGCTCAACGTAATCCTCATCGCAACATGGGGCGTTTCGTGTACGATGGGCGCCATCGTCGGCGCCGTTGTCGATGTTCCCACCGCCATTGCAGCCTTTGTCTGCACCTCGCTCTTTATCTGCCTGCTCTTTTCGCAGCGGCTGTCGCGCGGTAACGTTGTCGCGGCGGTTTCGGGCGCGGTGTCCGTCGCCGTATGCAAGTTCTTGGGCCTCGCGAATATTGCCGTGCCGGCAAGCGTCGTGGTCGGCATTGCCATTGCGCTGGCGTGCGATGCTGTATTTGACGGAAGAGGTGCCCGCGATGCCCGCTAACGAGTTCTTGGTTCTGTGGCTGTCGTCGTGGGCTGCTATCGCGTTCTTTCGCATCGCGCCGGCGTTCGCCTTGCGCGGGCGGACCCTGTCGCCCCGCATTACCGAGGCCCTGGGCTATATCCCGCCCGCTGCCTTTGCCGCGCTGGTCGCCAACGACTTGGTGAACCCCGGCGCGTTCGACGCGGGACTCTGGCCTGCCTTGGTTCCCTGGATTGCGCCACCGGCGTCGTGGCGGTGGCAATCAAGACAAAGTCGATGTTGTGGTGCTGCGTTTCGGGCATCGTGTTCTATATCGTTTTGAGCCTCGTATAGGAGCAGGACGCGTTATCGTCCCGGCCTAACGAATCGAATTTCTCACCGAGCGGTCTGCTTCTTCTGGTACCATGGTCAAACTTTACTGTAGCAAAGCGTGACGTGGGCTTTTGTTCTGCGTCAGCGGAAATGGGGGTTTCATGGCACAGGAAGCGACCGCCAGCGAGCAAAAGAAATTCAAGGTACCGCGCATCCCGGGCGACATCATGATCTATCCGATGATCGTCGGCCTTTTGCTCAATACCTTCTGCCCGCAGGTCTTTGAGGTCGGCGGCTTCTTTACGGCTGCCTGCCGCGGCGGCTCCAACACCATCGTTGCCGCGATCTTGCTGTTCGTGGGCGCCGGCATCAGCTTTAAGTCCACGCCGGGCGCCATCAAGACCGGCATCGTCGTGCTGATTCCTAAGCTTGTAGTGGCAGCCGCGCTGGGTCTGGGCGTCGCGTACTTCTTTAACGATAACTTTTTAGGCCTGAGCTCGGTTTCCATCATCGGCGGCATTACGTTTTGCAACATGGCGCTCTATACGGGCATCATGGGCGAGTTCGGCGATGAGTCCGAGCAGGGCGCTGTCGGTATCCTGTTCTTTACGGCCGGCCCCGCCGTCACGATGATCATCCTTGGTGTTTCGGGTCTCGCCAACATCCCCGTCGGCACCATCATCGGATCCATCCTGCCGCTTGTTATCGGCATGGTCCTGGGCAACTTGTTCCCGTTTATCAAGAACCTGCTGGTTCCCGGCGCAATCCCGCGATCGCTGTAATTGGTTTTCAGCTCGGTGCGTCCATGAGCCTTTCGAGCTTCATCGCCGGTGGCATTTCGGGCATCCTGCTGGGCCTCATCACGCTCTTTATCGTCGGTCCCATTACCTTTGCCTTCGAGCGCCTGTGTGGCGGCAATGGTAAGGCGGCTGTGGCATGTTCCACCATTGCCGGCACGGCCATGACCACGCCGGTCGCCCTCGCCGAGGTCGCTCCGCGCTATGCCGAGCTTGCGCCCACCGCGTATGCGCAGATCGCCGCTGCGTCATCATCACGGCAATCATGGCCCGATTCTGACCGGCTGGTCGATAAGAAGTTCTGCCAGAGCAGGAAGACCTGTCGCCTGCCGGTGTCGAGGCCATCGAAGAGGCTGTCGCGACCGACATCGATGGCGAGTAGCAATCGATACCCATCAATGATTCCGGCGTGCAACTCGCGCCGTTTGAGCGCCCGAACGAGAGCTGTCTTGCAGTGACGTTCGGTCGCTCTGCTATTATTCCCCTTACTCTGCGGAGTAGGGGGTGTTTGTTGCCCAGATTCGAATTGGGCGATTCTGGCCACTTGGATATTGAAGGGAGGGCGTCTAGTGGTAAAGGCACTCAAGATCGAGATATTCCTGCTGTGCATGATTATTCTTATCGGACTTGCCGTACGAAGCCGTCGCTCCCTGTTCTCGAGCACCCAGCAGCTTTTGTTTAGCATGCTGGGCTACACGTCTGCTGCCTACATTTTCTTCGATATGATCTGGACGCTCTCGGACGGCGTGAGCACTCCTGTAGGCATCACGGCCAACTGGATTTCCAACGCGGTTTCGTTTTCGCTGTTCGCCATCGCGTGCCTCATTTGGTTTTTCTATTCCGAGACGATGCAGGGCTCACGGCTCCTGACCACGCCCTATAGGGTGGTACTTTTAACGTTGCCAACCGCATTGGTGGTCGTTCTGGCATTTACCAGCTACTGGACGCACGCTATGTTCTATATCGATGCGCGGGGCGTATATCGTCGCGGAGCGCTTTATATGATTCAGCCTATCGTTAGCTACTGCTACGTCATATATACGTCCTTGCATGCCTTTATTCAGGCTCGAAAAGTCGAAAGCCTGCAAAAGAAGGCCATTTATCGCACCCTCGCCTTTTTTGCGGTTCCCGCTCTGGTGGGCGGTACCTTTCAGATCGTATACTCGGTGCCTGGCCTTTGTGTCGGCATAATGATTAGCATGTTGCTGCTCTATATCATCTGTCAGGAGCAGCTGATCTCGACCGACCCGTTGACTGGCCTTAACAATCGCAACCGTTTTGAGACCTATATGCTGTCGCTGTTCTCGGGTGCTGATCAGGCCGATGATGTGTATCTGCTTATGATGGACGCCGACGGCTTTAAGCTGATTAACGATCGCTATGGACATGTGGAGGGCGACCATGCTCTCCAGGTCATATCTGCTACGCTCAAAGAGGTCTGCTCGGCGTCTGGTGGTTTTATCGCACGTTATGGCGGCGATGAGTTCGTGGTGCTCCAGAAGGCTGCGGCGGAACAGGACATCATAGACCTGTGTTCGGCGATTAACGACGAGCTCGCTCGTGCCGAGGTGCCGTATGCATTGCGGATGTCCATCGGTTACGCGCGGGTCGGCGATAGTGTTGATACCTGGCAAGACTTACTTCGCGCTGCCGATGCGGAGCTCTACCGCGTCAAGGCCGAGAAAAAGAAAGCCGGCGTCCAGATACGCTAGGAAAAGGGGTGCACGCTTGCGTGCGTGGCGGCCCTCAGCTCACTGATGTACTCCATTAAGCTAAAGTATGTGAATCCTCTCTGCTAAATAAGGGTAGCTCGCTAGGCTTTTTTGGGTTTGTTGACGATGATGATGCCGCCGCAGACCAATAGCAGGGCAACGATGACGGTAACGGGGCTCGTGCCAGCACCCTCGCCGAGCAGTAGCGCGCTCAGCAGCACACCAAAGACGGGGTTCATAAACCCAAAGACCGAGACGCGGCTGACGGGGTTGACGGCAAGCAGGCGCGACCACAGCGAGTAGGCGACCGCGGAGATAAGCGCCATGTAGATGATGAGCGTGATGGCGGGGGCAATCGCCGTGGGGGAGAGCGCGCCACCCATCAAAAAGCCGATGGCGGTGAGGGCCAGGCCGCCGACCAAGAACTGCCACCCGGCAAGCAAGACGCCGTCGTGCTCGCGCGAGAAGATGCCGATCAGGCAGGTCGAAAGCACCCGCGACGGTGGAGGCCAGGATAAAACCCTCGCCGTCGAGCGTAAAGCCAAAGGTGCCGTCCGCGCCCGAAAGGTTGACGAGCGCGACGCCGGCAAAGCCCAGTACGCAGCCGAGCACCTTGGCCGTATTGAGCTTCTCGGTGCGAAACGCCAGAGCGGCAAAGAGGATGGCTAGGAAGTTGGCGCTGGCCTCGATGATGGAACTCGACATGGCACTGGCGCGCGAGAGTCCCAGGTAGAAAAAGAAGTACTGCCCGATAGTCTGGAAGAGCGACAGGATACATATGGGCTTGATATCACGCGCTTGCGGAACGAGCGGACGGCGCTGGGCCACGCTCATGCCAACAATGACCAGCATGCCGGCAAGGGTGAAGCGCAGACCGGCGAAGAGCAGCTGCGAGGCGCTGTCGTGCGCCGGGATGCCAAAGAGGCCGTAGCCGATTTTGATGCAGGGGAAAGCCGACCCCCAGAGCGCGCAGCAAACGAGGCAACCCAGGATGAGTCCGGGCAGGGTGGCGAGATACGGCTTGCGGCTTTCCATGATGTTCTTCTCCTATACGCGCGAAGCAAAAAAGAACCCGCCACCGGGCGTGCCGGTGGCGGGTGTTGTTACCCGAGGGATTGTACCCGATGAACGTATTAAGCGAAGTAGGCTACGCCGCTCTCAAAGATCGGCATGAATTTGTCGCCGGGGACATGCTCGGGCACGTTGCAGTACAGGTTGTCGCCGCGACGCTCGGCATGGCCCATCTTGCCCAGGACACGGCCGTCGGGGCTCGTGATGCCCTCGATGGCGAGTGCGGAGCCGTTGGGGTTGACGGAAAGGTCCATGCTGGGTTTGCCGTTCTCGCCCACGTACTGCGTGGCGACCTGGCCGTTGGCGATCAGCTGGGCGAGCACTTCGTCATTGGCGACAAAGCGGCCCTCGCCGTGGCTGATGGCGACGGTATAGGGGTCGTCCAGGCTGCACTGCGACAGCCACGGGGACAAGTTGGACGAGATGCGGGTGCGCACCAGACGGCTCTGGTGGCGACCGATGGTGTTGAACGTCAACGTGGGCGCATCGGGCGTGGCGTCGACGATGTCGCCGTAGGGCACCAGGCCGAGCTTGATCAGGGCCTGGAAGCCGTTGCAGATGCCCAGCATCAGGCCATCGCGGGCCTTGAGCAGGTCGCGGACTGCTCGGTGACCTCGGGAGCGCGGAAGAACGCGTGATGAACTTGGCAGAGCCGTCGGGCTCGTCGCCGCCCGAGAAGCCGCCGGGGATCATAACGATCTGGCTTGCACGGATGCGGCGGGCAAGCTCGTGGGTGCTCTCGGCGACGGCCTCGGGCGTGAGGTTGTTGATCACGAAGGTGTCGGCCTCGGCACCGGCGGCACGGAAGGCGCGGGCGCTGTCGTACTCGCAGTTGTTGCCGGGGAACACGGGGGATGATCACGCGCGGGCGGCGATCTTGCGCCGCCGTACACGTGGATATCCTTGGCGCGGAAGTCGATGGTCTCGACTCGGGGGTCTCGCCGGCGCTGCGGTAGGCGAAGACGCCTCGATGCCGCTCTCCCAGGCCTCCTGGAGCTCGGCGAGCTCGATGACCTCGGAGCCGGTGTCGATGACATAGCCTCGACGGTGGTGCCAGGGGCTCGACGACAACGCCGTCGGCGACCTCGGGCAGCTCGGCGTCCTCGGCGAGCTCGACGATAAAACTGCCGTAGAGCGGGGTGAAGAGGCTCTCCACGTCTACATCCTCGGCAAGCTCGATACCGATCTGGTTACCGACGCACATCTTAAAGAGGCTCTCGGCGCCGCAGCGTAGCCGGGCGTGGATATGGCCAGGGCGTTGCCGGTAGCAGTGAGCGCCTCGACGGCGTCAAACGCGGCGAGCAACTGCTGGGCGTCGGGACGGTAGTCCTCGCCATAGGTGGCGGGGGCGATGCGGACGACGCGGTGCGTGAGGCCCTTGAACTCGGGCGAGACGGCGCGGGCGCCTTGCCCACGGCGACGGCGAAGCTGATCAGGGTCGGCGGAACGTTGAGCTCGCCGGTCTCGTCCTCAAACGAACCGCTCATGGAGTCCTTGCCGCCGATGGCGCCGGCACCAGGTCGACTTGGGCCATGAGGCGCCAGGACGGCTGCCGTGGCTTGCCCCAGCGCTCGGCCTCGGTGCGCAGACGCTCGAAGTACTCCTGGAAGGAGAGATAGGCGCGCTTGTGCTCAAAGCCGGCAGCCACGAGCTTGGCGATGGACTCGACCACGGACAGGTAGCGCCCGCAAACTGGTCGGCCTCCATCAGATAGGGGTTGAAGCCCCATGCCATGCACTCGCCGTGGTGGTCTCGCCGCCCACGGGGAACTTGGCGACCATGGCCGAGCTGGGGGTGAGCTGCGTCTTGCCGCCAAAGGGCATGAGCACGGTCGCGGCGCCGATGGTGGAGTCGAAGCGCTCGGAAAGGCCCTTGTTGGAAGCGACGTTGAGGTCGGTGACGAGCGAGGTCATGCGCTCGGCGAGCGTGGTGCCGGCCAGCTGGCTGCCACACGCTACGGGCGCACACGTGGGCGACCTGGTGCTTGGGTGCGCCGTTGGAGTTGAGGAACTCGCGGGACAGGTCGACGATAGCGACGCCGTTCCAGGCCATGCGCATGCGCGGCTCAGCGGTAACCTCGGCGATAACGGTCGCCTCCAGGTTCTCCTCGGCGGCGTAGCCCATGAACTCCTCGACGTCACCGTCGGCGACGGCGCAGGCCATGCGCTCCTGGGACTCAGAGATAGCGAGCTCGGTGCCGTCCAGGCCGTCGTACTTCTTGGTCACGGTGTCCAGGTCGACATACAGGCCGTCGGCAAGCTCGCCCACGGCGACCGAGACGCCGCCGGCGCCAAAGTCGTTGCAGCGCTTGATCAGACGGCAGGCGTCGCCGCGGCGGAACAGACGCTGCAGCTTGCGCTCGACAGGGGCGTTGCCCTTCTGGACCTCGGCACCCGAGGTCTCGATGGACTCGGTGTTCTGGGTCTTGGAGGAGCCGGTGGCGCCACCGATGCCATCGCGGCCGGTGCGGCCGCCCAGCAGGATGATCTTGTCGGTGGGGGCGGGGCACTCGCGACGAACGTGGTTTGCCGGGGTAGCGCCCACGACGGCGCCAACCTCCATGCGCTTGGCCACGTAACCGGGTGATAGAGTTCGTTGACCTGACCGGTGGCAAGGCCGATCTGGTTGCCGTAGCTGGAGTAGCCGGCGGCGGCAGTGGTCACGAGCTTGCGCTGCGGCAGCTTGCCCTCGAGCGTCTCGGAAACCGGGACGGTGGGGTCGCCGGCGCGGTTGACGCGCATGGCCTGGTACACATAGCCTGCGGCCCGAGAGCGGGTCACGGATAGCGCCGCCCACGCAGGTGGCGGCACCGCCGAAGGGCTCGATCTCGGTCGGGTGGTTGTGGGTCTCGTTCTTAAACAGGAACAGCCAGTCCTGGTCCTCGCCGTCGACATCGACCTTCACCTTGACGGTGCAGGCGTTGATCTCCTCGGACTCGTCGACATCGGTCATGACGCCGGTCTTCTTAAGGTACTTGGCGCCGATGGTGCCCATGTCCATGAGGCAGACGGGCTTGGCGTCGCGGCCGAGTTCGTGGCGCATCTCCATGTAGCGGTCGAAGGCTTGCTGCACCACGGCGTCGTCGATCGTCACGTCGTCCAGGACGGTGCCGAAGGTGGTGTGGCGGCAGTGGTCGGACCAGTAGGTGTCGATCACGCGGATCTCGGTGATGGTGGGGTCGCGGTCCTCATCGCGGAAGTACTGCTGGCAGAAGGCGATGTCTGCCTCGTCCATGGCAAGGCCGCGATCGGCGATAAAGGCGGCAAGGCCGGCCTCGTCGAGCTTGCGGAAGCCGTCGAGCACCTCGACGGGCTGGGCTCGGGAGTCTCCATGTACAGCGTCTCGGGCAGGTCGAGCGAGGCGATGCGCGCCTCGACGGGGTTCACCACGTAGTGCTTGATGGCATCGATGGCGGCCTCGTCCAGAGCGCCCGAGATCATATAGACCTTGGCGGAGCGCACGGCGGGGCGCTCGCCCTGGCTGATGAGCTGCACGCACTCGCTGGCGGAGTCGGCGCGCTGGTCAAACTGGCCAGGCAGGAATTCGACGGCAAAGACGGCGCCATCGCTTGCGGGGAGTTCGTCGTAGGTCACATCGACCTGGGGCTCGCTAAAGACGGTCGGCACGCAGGAGCGGAAAAGCTCCTCGTCGATGCCCTCGACGTCGTAGCGGTTGATGATCCTCAGGCCTCGATGCCTTGATGCCGAGAATTTCGGTCAGCTCGCCCTTGAGCTGCTGAGCCTCGACGTCGAACCCGGGTTTCTTCTCCACGTAGATACGAGAGACCATTGGTTCCTGCCTTCCTGATCGGTTGGGCGTACGGTACGGTATGCGGCAGCGGTCGGTTTACGGGACAAGCCTCGCGGTCGCCTTGAGCCACATGTTTGTAAACCTCACTATGATACGACAGCTCGCGGCGCGTTGAGGACGGCGAGGGTGCTACAGTGAAGCGCAAACAAGAGAAAGGCATCACATGGCATTCGTTTCGCTCGCCATCATCGCACTCGTGGCCTTTGCGAGTCCTTTTATCGCCTCGGCGATTCCCGGAAAACCCGTTCCCGAGACGGTCTTTTTGCTCGTGCTCGCGCGGTGCTGGGACCCCATATGCTCGGCGTCATCCATGTAGATGCCGAGGTCTCGCTTGTGTCCGAGCTGGGCCTGGCCTTCTTGTTCCTGCTTGCCGGCTTTGAGATCGACCCCAAGAGCATCACGGGCGTCGAGGGGCGCTACGGCTTGGCGACGTGGGTCGTCACGTTTGGTATCGCCTGGCTTGCCGTACGCTTTACCCCGTGGTTCTCGGTCAGTCATTTCGACGGTATCGCCGTGACGCTTGCCCTCACTTCGACGGCGCTCGGTACGCTCGTGCCCATCATGCGTGAGCGCTCGCTCACCGGCACGCGCGTGGGCGACTCGATTCTCGCGTATGGCACTTGGGGTGAGCTCGGCCCTGTGCTTGCCATGTCGGTGCTGCTGTCTGCCCGCACCGGCATCCAACGCTTGTGATCCTTGGCTTGTTTGCGGTGGTCTGCGTGTTGCTGGCCGTGGTCCCGAGCCGCTCCAAGCGCGTCGGCAGCCGCTTCTTTGCGTTTGTCGAGGAACGTGCCGATACCACGTCGCAGACTTCGTGCGCCTGACGGTGCTCATCCTGGTCACACTCGTGGCGTTCTCGGCTGTCTTTGATCTCGACATCGTGTTGGGTTCTTTTGCCGCCGGCTTTGTCCTGCGCTACATCATCCCCGAGGCAACCATACGCTCGAGACCAAGCTCGACGGCCTGGCCTACGGCTTTTTGATTCCGGTATTCTTTACCGTATCGGGCGCAAAGATCAATCTGACGGCCGTGGCGTCGCGCCCGGGTCTGCTCGTGGGCTTTATCGTGGCGTTGTTGATTATTCGTGCCGTTCCCATTCTCATCTCTATGAGCATTTGTCCTGCGACGCGCGATGTGTCGGCGTATGGTCGCATTACCGTGGCCCTGTACTGCACCACGGCCCTGCCGATCATCGTTGCCGTGACAAGCGTTGCCGTCAACGCGGGCGCGCTGTCGCAAGATATTGCGTCGGTCATGGTTGCCGCCGGTGCCATCACGGTGTTCTTGATGCCGTTGCTCGCGCAGCTCTTCTACCGCGTGGTCGACGCCGCGCCGGTCGCCGCCGTGGCAGAAGTTGCCGAGCATCCATCCGATGCGCTCGACATCCTGCGCGCCCATCACGATTTGGCGAGCCTGCTCGCACGTGAGCACGAGCTGCTGACTTCGCATGGCCATGGTCGCGTATTCGAGGGCTTGCCTACGCTCGATACGATTGCCGAGCGTCTTTCCGCCGAGGCGGCGAGCGGCCATATCGATGCCCGTATTGTGGACGCGGCACATCTTCTTGCCGATAAGACCTATGGAGACGAGGTCGACCCGTCCGAGCTGACTCCGCGCGAGCGTCGCCGCCTGGAGCGCGCCAAGCTCGCCGTGCGCGAATACCGCCGCCGCATGCTGGAGCTCTATGCAAGAGAAGAAGCCGAGGACGACGACGGCAAGTAGTCGATACTCTCTCGGGGAAGCCGCGTCCTGCTTTGAAGGCTCGGAACGGGATGTGGTTTCCGAAACGGGGGCCGTTGGGAAACTGTGTCCCGGAATGGGCGCTCAGAGTGGGATGCAGTTTCCGCGAGAGACCCGTTGCGGAAACGGTATCCCAGAATCGGCGTTCAAAACGGGGCACTCTTTCCGAAACATGGCCTGAGGGAAGCTGCGTCCCGGTCTGAGTCGGAATTCCGGGACACAGCTTCCCTTTCAAACAGAAGAAGGCGCGCTGCCTGCAGTTGATGCAGACGGCGCGCCTTCTTTGTTGGACTATGTTGAGCTGGGAGCTGAGGCTTGTGGTCCCTTAAGAGCGGGCGGCTCCGTCGACGGGGAGCACGGCGCCCGTGACATAGGAGGACATGTCGCTCGCTAGGAAAACGAAGGCGTTGGCGACGTCCTCGGGCTCGCCCATGCGGCCGAGCGGAATGGTGGCGATGATGGGCTTGATGACCTCTTCGGGAAGGTTGGCGACCATATCGGTCTTGGTCACGCCGGGAGCGACAGCGTTGACGCGAATGCCCATGGGGGCGAGCTCGCGCGAGAGCGACTGGACCATACCGTTGACGGCGAACTTGGACGTGGGATAGCCAACGCCGGAGGGCTGACCGTACTTGGCGACCATCGAGCTCGTGGTGGTGATGGTGCCGCCGTGGCCTGCCTCGGCCATAATCTTGGCAGCGGCTTGGTGGCCGTTAAAGACGGCGACGACGTTGAGGTCCATGACCTTGGCGAACTCTTCGGCCGTGTACTCCAGAAGCGGCGAGCGGTGGGAGATGCCGGCGTTGTTAACGACCGTGTCCAGGCCACCCATGTCGGCGGCTGCTCGGTAAAGGCCTCGGTTACGGCCTCGAGCGAGGTGAGGTCGCAGGTGCGGCCCCAGACCTTGGCCTCGGGATAGCTGCGGCCAGCTTTTCAACGGCGGCGTCGGCAGTCTCCTGACGCGAGCAAAGACCGTGACGGCGGCGCCCTCCTCGATAAAGCGACAGGCGATGGCATAGCCGATACCGCGCGTGCCTCCGGTGATGATTGCTTTCTTG
>ENA-OQER01001446-OQER01001446.1-human-gut-metagenome-genome-assembly--contig:-NODE-1446-length-11329-cov-2.102928_pt1 | contig 11329 bp, 13 predicted proteins | sample MGYA00242797_ERZ504639 | MGnify/ENA primary metagenome ERZ504639 (study PRJEB26092, sample SAMD00036306) | human gut metagenome | host: Homo sapiens | study: EMG produced TPA metagenomics assembly of...
GATGAAGTTTACAAAAAGGTGACAGCTGCGATTGACAGATCTTAGAGAAGGATAAGCAGTAAGATGGATACGGATAGGTGGTAACTTTAAAAGGAGAATTCTATGGAATATGAACACATTGTCCATTCGTTTGAGCCGGTGTACGACAAAGCTTCCGAAATCCTCATATTAGGAACCCTGCCGTCCGTCAAATCAAGAGAAAACAATTTTTATTACGGGCACAAACAGAACCGTTTCTGGAAAGTGCTTGCAACACTTTTAAAGGAGCCGGTTCCGCATACAATTGAGGAGAAAAAAGCCATGCTGCTTGCCCACCGGATTGCCCTGTGGGATGTGATCCAAAGCTGTGACATCAAAGGCTCAAGTGACAGCAGTATTAAAAATGTACAGCCGACGGATATTGGCATGATTCTGGAAAAAACGAACATAACACGTGTTTATGCAAACGGAAACAAGGCAGGACAGCTTTATAAAAGATACCAGTTTCCGGTCACGGGGATCGAAGCGATGGTGCTTCCATCCACAAGTCCGGCAAATGCCGCGTGGTCGCTGGAACGGCTGTGTGAGGCGTGGCATGTGATTCTGGAACAATGATAACAGAGCCTTTTATAAAAGATTTAAAAAGCCATCTTTATAAAGAAAGATGGCTTTTTTAGTACAAATCAACGGCAAAGTGACGGAATGGCAAAGAAAAAATATGAAAAAATTGAACAAATAACGGAAAAATATGAAAATTTTTAATGTGAATCAAAAAATATTCTATAGTTTATGAGATAAAAACCTCTTATACTAGCATTACAAACAAAACAAGAAGGGGGAAATTCTTATGAAAAAGAAAATTGTTGCAATTATGATGATGGCAGTATTGGCACTTTCAACCGCAGCATGCGGAGCCGATGGGGGAAACAACGGCGGTGGCACACAGGCAGGCAATACAGGGGGAGGCACTTCTACCTCAACTGTCGCAAACAAGGATAAACCTTTGGTATGGTTTAACCGTCAGCCGTCAAACAGTTCTACAGGAGAACTCGATATGACAGCACTCAATTTTAACAAAGATACTTATTATGTAGGGTTTGATGCAAATCAGGGTGCAGAACTTCAGGGTACCATGGTAAAAGATTACATCGAGAAAAATATTGACAAGATTGACCGTAACGGAGATGGCGTGATCGGCTATGTTTTAGCAATCGGTGATATCGGTCACAATGATTCCATTGCCCGTACAAGAGGTGTCAGAAAAGCACTTGGAACAGCAGTGGATAAAAACGGCGAGGCAGACAGTGCACCGGCAGGAACCAATACCGATGGAAAAGCATCACAGGTTCAGGACGGAAGCATTGAAGTAGGTGGAAAAACCTATGTGATCCGTGAACTTGCTTCCCAGGAAATGAAAAACTCAGCAGGTGCTACATGGGATGCAGCAACAGCCGGCAATGCGATTGGTACATGGTCATCTTCTTTCGGGGATTCCATTGATGTCGTTGTATCCAACAATGATGGAATGGGAATGTTAATGTTTAATGCATGGTCAAAGGATAACGGTGTACCGACATTCGGATATGATGCAAACAGCGATGCAGTTGCAGCAATTGCAGAAGCTACGGTGGAACGATCAGCCAGCATGCAGACGTACAGGCATACCTGACACTGCGTGTTCTTAGAAATGCACTGGATGGTGTAGATGTTGACACGGGTATCGGAACTGCAGACGATGCAGGAAATGTATTAAGCAGTGACGTTTATGTATACAAAGAAGACGAGAGATCTTACTATTCCCTGAACGTGGCAGTAACCGCTGATAACTACAAAGATTTTACAGATTCTACCGTTGTATGGGAACCAGTATCCAAACAGTTAGATGCATCTGCCCATCCGACAAAGAAGGTATGGCTGAATATTTACAATGCTTCTGATAACTTCTTAAGTTCTACCTATCAGCCGCTGTTACAGAAGTATGATGACCTTTTAAATCTGGATGTTGAGTACATTGGTGGTGACGGACAGACAGAGTCTAATATCACAAACCGTCTGGGCAATCCGGGACAGTACGATGCTTTTGCCATCAACATGGTGAAAACAGATAATGCAGCTTCTTACACAGCTCTTTTAAATCAGTAAAACAACTTAACTTCGGGGGGAGGAAATACGGTTCTCTCCCCGAAAACAAAAGGATAGGAGCGGATAGTATGGGGGATCAGAGCAAAGATATTATCTTATCGATACGTGGCATGAGTAAATCATTTGGCCGCAACAGAGTACTTGATCATATCAACCTTGATGTGAGAAAAGGAACAGTTATGGGACTTATGGGAGAAAATGGTGCCGGTAAGTCAACAATGATGAAATGTCTTTTTGGAACTTATCAGAAAGACGAAGGAACTATATACCTTGACGGAAAAGAAGTGAATTTTTCCGGTCCGAAGGATGCACTTGAAAATGGGATTGCAATGGTGCATCAGGAGTTAAACCAGTGTCTGGAGAGAAATGTTGTGGATAATCTCTTTCTTGGCAGATACCCGGTAAATTCCCTTGGGATGATCGATGAGGGAAGAATGAAAAATGAAGCCTCGGAATTATTCCGGAAACTGGGAATGACGGTAAATCTGGATCAGCCGATGAGAAATATGTCCGTTTCCCAGCGGCAGATGTGTGAAATTGCAAAGGCGATCTCATATAATTCGAAAGTAATCGTATTGGATGAGCCAACATCATCACTTACCGTACAGGAAGTGGATAAACTTTTTGATATGATGCGGATGCTTCGTGACCAGGGCATCTCCCTTATTTATATTTCCCATAAAATGGATGAAATATTTGAGATCTGTGATGATATTTCCGTACTCCGGGATGGAAATCTGGTCATGACAAAAAGTGCAAAAGAAACAAATATGAATGAACTGATTACTGCAATGGTAGGCCGTGTGCTGGAAAACCGTTTTCACCGGTGGATAATCAGCCGAAAGATGTTATTTTATCAATCCAGCATTTGTCCACAAAATATGAGCCGTATTTACAGGATGTTACATTTGATGTCCGTGAAGGGAGATTTTTGGCTTATATGGCCTTGTGGGAGCCGGACGGACAGAATTGCTGGAAACCATATTCGGTATCCGCACAAGAGCCGCAGGCCGTGTTTATCTGAACCATAAGCTTATGAATTTCAGCTGTGCAAAAGAGGCAATGGATTATGGATCGCGCTTATTACGGAAGAACGGAAGGCAAATGGATTATTCCTGAAAGGGAATCTTACATTTAATACAACCATTGCAAATCTTAATGCATATAAAAAAAGGCGCGGCACTTTCAGAACCGAAAATGACAAAGGCTACCGCAAATGAAATTAAAGTCATGCATACCAAATGTCTGGGACCAAACGATATGATTTCAAGTCTTTCCGGAGGAAACCAGCAGAAGGTTATTTTTGGAAAGTGGCTCGAGCGTGAACCGAAGGTGTTTATGATGGATGAACCGACAAGAGGAATTGATGTCGGCGCAAAATATGAAATTTATGACCTGATCATACAGATGGCAAAACAGGGAAAGACCATTATCGTGGTTTCTTCTGAGATGCCGGAAATCCTTGGTATTACAAACCGGATCGGTGTCATGTCGAACGGACGGCTTGCGGGCATTGTCAATACAAAGGAAACGAATCAGGAAGAATTACTTCGCCTCAGCGCGAAATATTTATAGGCAGGGGGGACAGATATGGCAAATAGCAAGATTCTTACAGCGGAGCAGGAAAAAACACTGCGTCAGCCGATTGAGGAATATGTCGGAAAAATACAAAAAGAGATTGATGAACTCAGAAAAGATGGTACGGCAAAAGTTATTATGTACCAGAGCAGGATCGAAAACGTAAAAAGAGATAAAACACTTTCCAAAGGGGAAAAAGATTCTGAGATTGCATCCTGCCAGAAGGAGCTTGAACAGGCAAAAGCGGTAGAGGCACAGAACAAAGACCAGATCGCAAAACTGATCGGGAAAGCAGAAAATTATCTCAAAAATAATTTTGACAAGTATTATAATGCAGTTAAGGCAAGTTGTATAGCGGAAAAGGAACAGGCACTGCAGGAGCATCAGCAGAAACTTGCAAAGATTGAAAAGGAACACAAAGAAACTCTGGCAAAGACTTCCGCCCAGGCCGAGGTCAAAGAAGAAAATTATGTATATAAGAACCGTGTTTCCAATGAAAAGATTGAACTGGAAAAAGAGTATCAGAGGATCAAAGACCGGAAGCATGATGCGTACAGTTACAAGTATCATCTGATTGATCTGCTCCGGTTGTCCAAATTCACATTTGCAGAAAATCAGGCACAGAAATGGGAAAATTATAAGTATACATTTAACCGGAGAACATTCCTTTTACAGAATGGACTCTACATCGCGATCATTCTTATTTTTGTTGCGTTATGTATCATAACTCCAATCAAAAAAGGAACGCCGCTGCTTACCTATAACAATATCTTAAATATTCTCCAGCAGGCATCGCCAAGAATGTTCTTGGCACTTGGAGTTGCAGGACTCATTCTTCTTACCGGAACGGATCTTTCCGTTGGACGAATGGTTGGTATGGGAATGACAACCGCAACCATTATCATGCATCAGGGTGTAAATACAGGTGGTGTGTTCGGACACATCTTTGATTTTACGAAAGTACCGACACCGGCAAGAGTCGTTCTTGCACTGGTAGCATGTATTGTATTATGTACGTTCTTTACAAGTATAGCCGGATTTTTTACAGCGAAATTCAAGATGCATCCGTTTATATCGACCATGGCAAACATGCTTGTCATTTTTGGACTGGTAACCTATGCGACAAAAAGGTGTTTCCTTCGGAGCGATCGAGCCGACCATTCCAAATATGGTAATTCCAAAAGTCAATGGATTCCCGACCATCATTCTCTGGGCAGTTGCAGCAATTGTCATTGTATGGTTTATCTGGAACAAAACAACCTTTGGTAAAAATCTTTATGCTGTCGGAGGAAATCCGGAGGCAGCAGCTGTTTCAGGAATTTCTGTCTTTGCAGTAACACTTGGTGCATTTATTATGGCAGGTATCCTTTACGGATTTGGTTCCTGGCTTGAATGTACCCGAATGGTAGGATCCGGTTCTGCCGCTTATGGACAGGGCTGGGATATGGATGCCATTGCAGCCTGCGTTGTCGGTGGTGTATCATTTACCGGTGGTATTGGTAAGATTTCCGGTGTTGTTACCGGTGTATGTATCTTTACAGCATTAACATACTCCCTCACAATACTGGGTATTGATACCAACCTCCAGTTCGTATTCTCGGGTATTATCATCCTTGTTGCAGTAACACTGGATTGTCTGAAATACGTTCAGAAAAAATAAAACATATACTCTCCTCTATAATGAAAAAGCAGGGATGCCGGTGATGCATGAAACATGCAGGGCATCTCTGTTTTATGTTGGAAAGGTTTTACTTTATCTGGACAAATTGCTATAATAAATAAAATAACATGGGGGAAGAGATATGTATACATTATTGCTGGTGGATGATGAAGAAGAAGTCATTGAAGCCATCGTTAAAAAAGTCAAATGGGAGGAACTCGGTTTTCAGGTTACCGGGCATGCAAACAACGGATTTAAAGCAATGGACATGCTTGAAGAAATGCAGCCGGATGTTGTTATGACGGACATCCAGATGCCGTATATGGACGGACTGGAATTGTGTGCGCATATAAAAGCAAAGTATCCGGCAACAAAAATTCTGCTTTTTACCGGGTTTGATGATTTTGAATATGCAAAAGAAGCCGTGCATCTTGAAATCGAGGAATATATTTTAAAGCCGCTCAATGCTGTTGAAATAACAGAAGTGTTTAAGCGTCTGAAAGAGAAACTGGACTATGAGATCAGTGAAAAAAGAAATACGGATCTTTTGAAAAAATATTATGCGGATTCCCTTCCGATGCTGCAGGCGAATTTGTATACAACGCTTATTGAAGGACGTATTCCGGAAGAGGAGATGCCGCATTATTTTAAGGATTACCAGATTGCTTTTACAGGCCCGTGGTATTGCTGCCTGATCATACACACATCGGCAAGTCAGGTTCCGGAGGCATGGATATACGGCTGCTTTCGGTATCGGTAGACCGGCAGGCAGGGAGAACCTCGGGGAAAAATGGAACGCGAAGCTTTTCGCTATCTTGGGGATACCATTATGATTATGCAGTTAAAAAGTGAGGAAGAAATTTCAGAACTGACGGATGCCTGTGACCGTTTCTGTAAATATATCCATCATATTATGGGGGCAAAAGTAACCATAGGGATCGGTCAGGTATGTGGGCACATTGCAAAGATTGCAGCATCGTATCAAAGCGCCAGGGAAGCGGTTTCCTATCGTGTTTTATATGGAAGCAACCGGGCGATAAATTTAAAAGAGATTGTTCCACAGAGAAAAATCCAAAGGGATGCCGGAGAGAAAACAGAACTGTCCAATGTGTTCAAAAAGATCTGCCTTGGAGAAAATGAAGATATTGCAAATGCCATAGAAGTTTACATGCAGCATAAATTCCTTGACCTGAAATCATTGGAAAAATATCATGTGGCAGTTATGGAACTCATTGGCGAACTGTATCATTTTATGGTCAACAATGAAATGGATACCACAAAAATACCGGGAGGTATCGGTTCTTTGTATAATGAACTGTGTAATTTAGAACCGCAGGTTTTGCAGAAATGGCTTTTAAAATTCTGCTGTATGCTGCATGATGACATGGCAGATGCCAGGTATCATTCCAAGAAATCCCTGATCGGAGGGCAAAAGAATATGTGCACGACAATTATCAGCAGGAAGATTTAGGGCTTGACGATATCTGTAAAGAATTGGGCGTGTCAAATTCTTATTTTTCAAGCATGTTCAAAAAAGAAACAGGGAATTCTTTTGTCGGATACCTGACGGAATACCGTATGGATAAGGCGGCACGCATGCTTGTGGAAACCGCGGAAAAAAGTTATATGATTGCAAAGAGTGTGGGATATTCCGATCCAAATTACTTCAGTTATGTGTTTAAAAGACAGTTTGGGGTATCCCCTTCAAAATACAGGACAGCATATGAAAAAAATGAAAAATAAACCGGGAGATATCCAGTCAACCATCATGTTGCATTTTCTGTAATATCAACCTTAATTATGATTTGTATGGGCATGATGGTATATTGGAGATTTTTCGGGGATCACACAGCAGAATATTGTGGATAATAACCGAAAGATGATGGATCAGACGGTGGATTCCATAGAAAATTATCTTGTGAATATGAGGCAGATATCGGATGCCGCATATTATGATGTTATAAAGGAAAACGATATCCGGGAACAGAACGAATCCATCCACAAAGGTTAAATCTTTTATATGAGGCAAATAAAGAGAACTTAAGGAGCATTGCTATATATAATGGATACGGAAGCCTTATGGCAGCAGAGCCGGTTGTTGCCCAGAAAGAAGAACCGGATGTGACCAGACAGGGATGGTTTATGCAGGCAAAAACACGTATGGAGAATATCCATTTTTCCACACCCCATGTCCAGAATTTATTTGATGACGGTACCTGTCGGTATTACTGGGTGATTTCTTCCAGCCGTGTCGTGGAACTTACGAATGGGACAGATACACAGTTGGGAGTGCTGCTTGTGGATATGGACTATTCCGGGATTTCACGTATGATGGAACGGATCAATACGTCAGGAAAAGGACAGTATTTTTATCTGTGTGATGGTGAGGGAAATATTATTTATCATCCGCATCAGGCAAGAATTGACAATGGCATGAATACAGAAAGCAGCGTAAAGGCAGCTTCGTCCAAAGAAAAAATTTACGATGAATATTTGGGAAAAAACCACAGAAAAGTTATGGTGGGTGCAATCAGTTATACAGGATGGCGCCTGGTCTGTGTTATGCCGTATGAAATATTCACAAATAAGATGGCCGATGTAAAGCAGTTTGTCCTGCTTATTTTACTGCTTATGGCAATGATGCTTGTATTTGTAAACCGCATCATTTCCGTGCGGATATCGCGGCCGATTATGAAACTGGATCACTCGGTGCGTGAATATCAGGAAGGAAAAGAAGAAAAGATTGCAATCGGAGGCTCAACAGAGATCCGGCATCTGGGACAATCCATTCAGAATCCTACCGGCAGAATTCCGAACTGATGAAAAAAGTCATATGGGAACAGAATGAAAGAAGAAAAAGCGAATTTGAATGTGCTGCAAAGCCAGATCAACCGCATTTTTTATACAATACATTAGACTCCATCACCTGGATGATAGAGAGCGGTAAAATGAGGAAGCTGCCTTTATGATCACGCAGCTGGCAAAGCTTTTCCGGATCAGCCTTTCAAAAGGACATACGGTTATCCGCATAAGGGATGAACTGCAGCACGCGCAAAGTTATGTTAATATACAAAAAGTGCGGTATAAAAACAAGTTTGAGGTTGTATTTGATATCCGTCCGGATATTCTGGATGATTGTATCGTGAAACTTGTGCTGCAGCCGATCCTTGAAAATGCGATCAATTACGGCGTAAGGGAGATGGATGACTGCGGAAAAATCCTCATTCGCGGATGGAAAGAACAAGAAAATATCTTTATGCAGGTATCGGATAACGGAATGGGGATTCCGGAAGAGGAGATTGACCTGTTATTAAAGGATACAAACCGTGTACATAAAAAAGGCTCCGGAGTCGGGCTTGTAAATGTAAATAACCGGCTCCGGTTATTGTTTGGAGAACCATACGGACTTCAGATAGAAAGTGAACTGGATGAGGGAACGACAGTGACAGTTATCATCCCTGAGATTGTTTTCAGTGAGGAAAACTGCAAGAAATTTGAGGAACACCATATGCCGGAGGATTCTTAAAATGAAACATGGGAAAAATCATTTATGATAATAGAGGCAGTACTGGGAATTCTCGTGATTCTGGTTCTCGGCTTTATCATCTATAAGCAAAACGGCCATGAACCGGCAACAATCGCGGTGATCATACCGGATGTGGATGAGAGCGAGTGGTCAGCGTTTAAATACGGACTGAAAATGGCAGCACGGGAATATGATGCAGATGTTGTGATCATCAGTAAGGACAATATGGAAACCGCCAATGATGAGATTGAGATTATGAATCAGGAAATTGTAAAAGGAGCAGATGCGGTGATCGTAAAACCGATTGCAAACCGGGATGGGCAGCAAAAGCTAAAACAGCTGGAAAAAAGTGTTCCTATAATGGCCGTGGGAGATACATTTACCGAAGAACTGTCCGGATTGCATACAATAGAACCTGATCATTACCATATGGGTGCGGATCTTGCCCAAAAGCTTCTGGAAAATTACCGTGGAAATCTGATCGGGAAGAAGATTGGGATCTATTCGCAGCATGCCACTTCAGAAGCAGTGATAAAAAGAATGAAGGGATTTGTGATACATTAAAGGGGAGTGCGCAGAAATTTTATGGTCTGTATCAAAAGAAATGATTCGAAAGAGAAAATCAATTTACAGACACAAAGAAGAGTGGATATCGTGATGGCTTTGGATAATGCAAGCTTTGTGGAAGCCGGGGAGGCGGCAAAGGATAATGACCTGTATGGGGCGGTACTCTATGGAATTGGAAATTCAACGGAGGCAGTTTATTATCTGGATGCAGGATGGGCACAATGTCTGGTTGCTCCGGATGAGTTTGACGCAGGCTATGAAGCGTTGCAGAGCTTATTAAAAAACGACATAATTTTTTCTATAAAATGAAAGACCGGCAGATTACACATACCATTCTCACACGGGAAAATCTTTTTTCGGAGGAGAACCGGAATCTGCTGTTTACAATCAGCCGGTAAAATCAGGGGTTATCATGGATAAAAGAAAAATAAAAAACACTATGGCATTATTTGGTCTGATGGGAATTCTTTTGTATGGTGCATGTGGAAGCGAAAAAAAGGAAATACCGAAACAGATTTATATTGGTGTCGCATGTTATGACCAGAGAGATACCTTTCTGGGGGAGCTTCTGGAAGATTTTAAAAGGGAATGCAGGACACTGGAAAAAAGGGGATATGATATCAGCCTGACCATTATGGATGCTGCAAATTCGCAAAGAACGCAGGACGATCAGGTGCAGGAAATGATCGGCAATGGCTGTGATATTCTGTGCGTCAACCTGGCAGACCGGACGGATCCGTCACAGATCATTACAGCCGCGCAGGAACACGATATTCCCATTATATTTTTTAACAGGGAACCGGTGGAAGAAGACCTGATGCAGTGGGATCAGTTATACTATGTCGGAGCAGAAGCAAAACAATCCGGACAGATGCAGGGACAGCTTGCAGCAGCTTATATCAAAGAACATCCGGATGTGGACCGTAATCATGATGGAAAGATCCAGTATGTGATTCTTGAGGGGGAAATGGGGCATCAGGATGCCATTATAAGAACCGAAAGTGTTGTGGAGAGTCTGAAAGAACAGGGAATTGAACTGGAAAGCTGAGCTATCAGATTGCAAACTGGAACCGTGCACAGGCACAGAACCGTATGATGCAGCTGATCGGACAATATAACAACCGGATGGAAGTTGTTCTTGCCAATAATGATGCAATGGCACTCGGTGCTATGGATGCTTATGAAAAGCTCGGGTATACGGAAACAAACCGGCCGGTATTTTTTTGGAATAGATGGAACAAAAGAAGGGCTTGAAGCGGTAAAAGACGGAACACTTGCAGCAACCGTATATAATGATAAAGAAGGGCAGGCAGCAGCAATGGCAAATCTTGCATTTTCGATTGCCACAGAGGATGAAAATAATCCAAATCCGTTTAAAAATTATAAATATATATATCGCGCATATCAGAAGGTTACAAAAGAAAATGTGCAGACATTTCTGGAGAAAGAAGAATAAGGGATGCGATCAGAAAAAAGGAGAAACAGATATGAATAACTGGGAAAGAATGAAAGCCGGCAGACGCTACAATGCCGACAGCAAAGATCTGGAAAAATACCATTCGTTTGGGATGGAAACCTGAGATAAATTCAACCGCACCCCGCTGTGGATGAAAAAAAGAAAGCAGCGTCTGCTGGAAAAAATGATTCCATCCGTTCCTCCCGGATGAGCGCCTGCCGCAGCAGTATTCGGATGGTTTCCATGACCTTGAGTATGCAAAGCCGATCCACATCGGAAGCGGAAGTTGGATCTGTTCGTAGCGCGAACGATCTGTGGTGGGGTGACCATCGGAAAAACTGTACTTGTAAGCGGACAGGGTTCAGTCGTAAACCGGTCGATTGTTCCGGATAACTGCATCGTGGCAGGTGTTCCGGCAAGT
>ENA-OQER01001447-OQER01001447.1-human-gut-metagenome-genome-assembly--contig:-NODE-1447-length-11321-cov-2.763981_pt1 | contig 11321 bp, 11 predicted proteins | sample MGYA00242797_ERZ504639 | MGnify/ENA primary metagenome ERZ504639 (study PRJEB26092, sample SAMD00036306) | human gut metagenome | host: Homo sapiens | study: EMG produced TPA metagenomics assembly of...
CAACCGCGCCAAAAGCACCTTTCTTTCCAATATGTCCCACGACATCCGCACCCCCATGAACGCCATCATCGGCTTTACCACGCTGGCACTCAGCAACATTGACGATAAAGACCGGGTGAAGGATTATCTTGCCAAGACCCTCGCTTCCAGCAATCATCTACTTTCCCTCATCAACGATGTGCTGGATATGAGCCGCATCGAAAGCGGAAAGATCCATCTGGAAGAAGTGGAAGTCAACCTTTCGGATGTGCTGCACGACCTGAAAACCATCGTCAGCGGGCAGATCTACGCAAAGCAGCTGGAGCTTTATATGGATGCCATGGATGTGACTGATGAGGACGTCTACTGCGATAAGACCCGGCTGAATCAGGTACTGCTGAACCTGCTGTCCAACGCCATCAAGTTCACCCCGGCGGGCGGCACGGTCTCGGTGCGGGTGCGGCAGCTTGCCGGAGCGGTGCGCGGCTGCGGGCAGTACGAGTTCCGCGTCAAGGACAACGGCATCGGCATGAGCCAAGAGTTCGCCAAAAAGATTTTTGAGCCGTTTGAGCGGGAGCGCACCTCCACGGTAAGCCGGATCCAGGGCACCGGCTTGGCATGGCTATTACCAAAAACATCGTGGATATGATGGGCGGCACCATCGAGGTGCAGACGGCGCAGGGCAAGGGCAGCGAGTTTATCATTCGTGTGCCCATGCGTGCGCAGGCAGAGCACCGTCCGGTGGAAAAGATCACCGAACTGGAAGGCCTGAAGGCACTGGTGGTGGATGACGATTTCAACACCTGCGACAGCGTGACAAAGATGCTGGTCAAGGTGGGCATGCGTGCCGAGTGGACCCTTTCCGGCAAGGAAGCGGTGCTGCGTGCACGGCAGTCCATCGAAATGAGCGACGCCTACCACGCCTATATCATCGACTGGCGCTTGCCGGATATGAACGGCATCGAAGTCACCCGCCAGATCCGCAGCCTGAACGATGATACGCCCATCATCATCCTGACTGCCTACGACTGGTCCGACATTGAGGTGGAGGCAAAGGCTGCCGGTGTGACCGCCTTCTGCTCCAAGCCCATGTTCATGTCCGACCTGCGCGAGACCCTGATGAACGCCATCGGCCAGACACAGACGGATGAGGCGCAGGAGCTTCTGCCGAAAAAGAACACCAACTTCAAGGGCAGGCACATCCTGCTGGTAGAGGACAACGAGCTGAACCGCGAGATCGCGCAGGAGATCCTGCGCGAGTACGGCTTCCGGGTCGATACGGCGGAAAACGGTGCCGTGGCGGTGGAAAAGGTAAGCACTGCCGCACCGGGCAGCTATGATCTGGTGCTGATGGATGTGCAGATGCCGGTGATGGACGGCTATACCGCCACCCGGCAGATCCGCGCACTGGGCGACCCTGCACTGGCAAAGATCCCGATCCTTGCCATGACTGCCAATGCATTCGATGACGACCGCCGCAATGCCTTGGAAAGCGGCATGACCGGCTTTTTGTCCAAACCCATCGTGATCGGCGACCTTGTGCAGGAGCTGCGCAAAATTTTGTAACAAGCCGCCTGTCAGGCATAAAAAATAAAGCACCCGCAGCAATTTGCTCACCGGAGATTCAAAACCTCTGTGGCGCTTGCTGTGGGTGCTTTTGCTTTTGGGCGCTGTTTATTTCAGTACATCTGCAAGGACTGCAGCAGGTGTGGAATATCCAGCGGCTTTGCAATATGGCCGTTCATACCGGCCTTCAGTGCGTTCTGACGGTCTTCCTCAAAGGCATTTGCCGTCATTGCAAAGATGGGGATGCCAGCCTTTGCGGCATCCGGCAGCGCACGAATCTGCGCGTTGCCTCGTAGCCGTCCATGTTGGGCATCTGGATGTCCATGAGGATCAGTCATACTGTCCGTCTGCCGCCTGCTTCATCTTCCGGACGCGATCTCGCCATCCTCGGCAGATTCCACCTCAAAGCCCGCTTCCTTCAGGATCTCCACTGCGATCTCACGGTTCAGCTCGTTGTCCTCCACCAGCAGGATCTTTTTCCCTTTGAAGGCCTCCGCATTCAGCTGCACCGGCCTGCAGGCAGGCTCTGCACCGAACGGCTCTGCCAGCACTCTGCGCAGCTCCGAGAGGAACAGCGGCTTTTCGCAGAAGGCGGTAACACCGGCAGCGCGGGCTTCCTCTTCAATATCGGCCCAGTCGTAGGCGGTCAGGATGATGATGGGGCGGCTTTTTCCAATCACCTTGCGGATCTGCCGCACGATCTCGATGCCGTTCATATCGGGGATCAGCCAGTCGATGATGTAAACGCTGAATTCATCCCCCTGCTCCATGGCATACCGGGTGCGGATCACCGCTTCCCTGCCGGAGATCGTCCACTCCGGCCGCATCCCGATCTTGGACAGCATGGTGCTGACGCTCAGGCAGGTGTCGGTATCGTCGTCCGCCACCAGTGCCCGCAGCCCTTCCAGCTGCGGGAGCTGCCTGAGCTCCACCTTTTGTCCGCTGAGCGCAAAGCAGAGATTCACGATAAACTCGCTGCCCTTGCCCGGCTCGCTCTCAATGGCGATGGTGCCGCCCATCAGGTCCACAATGTTCTTGGTGATGGACATGCCGAGGCCGGTCCCCTGAATGCCGCTGACGGTGGAGTTTTCCTCACGGGCGAACTCCTCAAAGATGTGCTTCTGGAATTCCTCGCTCATGCCGATGCCGTTGTCCTTGATGCGGAACTCATAGCAGGCCCGGCCCCGCAGGCGCACCGTTTTTCTCAGCAATGCGAATGCTGATCATGCCGCCTGTGGGAGTGAACTTGATGGCATTGGACAAAATGTTCAGCAGGATCTGGTTCAGCCGCAGCGGGTCGGTGATGATATCCTCGTTTTCCACATCCATGGTATCAATAAAAGCGACAGCCGCTTTGCCGAAACATTGGGCTGAATGATGGAGCGCACATCGTGGACGAGGTCTGGCAGATGCACCGCTTTTTCCTCGATCTTCACCTTTCCGCTCTCGATGCGGCTCATATCCAGCACATCATTGATGAGGGAAAGCAGATGCTGGCTGGAGGTGGAGATCTTTTTGAGGTAGTCCAGCACCTGTTCCCTATTGTCGATATGGGTCACAGCCAGCGAGGTGAAGCCGATGATGGCGTTCATGGGGGTGCGGATATCGTGGCTCATATTGAACAGGAACTCCCGCTTGGCGCGGTTTGCCGCCCCTTCGTGCTGAAGCGCAATCTCCAGCTTGCGGTTCTGTTCCTCCAGCTGGGTCTGGTACTTCCTCTCCTGCTCTTTTTTCTGCAGCTCCATCTCCTGCACGGAGCGGCGGCGCAGCAGCTGAAGGATCATTACAAGCAGGATGTAGCTGACCAGTACCGTCAGGATCAGCAAAAGCGACTCCCGAAAGATTATTTTTCATCCGTGTACGCATAGAGATCGAAGGATCTGCCATGGCAGAACATCCCGAAATAGTAGCCGGAGCCGTTCCAGTCCCGGGTATGGGTCAGCTTCTCTGCGGCCCCGGCTTTGCGGATTCCTGCGCCAGCGGACTGCCTGCAACATCCTGCCCAATCAGCTCCGGGCGGTTTGCGGCAACGACCTGATTGTTCTGCACGATGAACAGCGTGCCGCTGGTTTCTGCCGGGTAGCCATCCAGTATGCTCTGGATGGACAGCGCCGTTTCCTCCACAAATTCCGCCGGGGTGTACCGGTAGGCAAGCAGGAGCAGCTCTGTGCTTTCTGCCCGGTGTGCCGCAACATCCACAGCAGAGCCATCTTCCAGCAGGACGCGCTTCACATAGGTCTTTCGCGGGTAAGATAAAACGTCCAGAACAGCGTCATTTTTCAGCTGGTCGCCAAACCGGTCATAGCCGATGCCGTTGGTCGTGGACTCGCACCGGAGCGTGCCATCCGGTCCCAGAACCGAAATGCCGGTGAGCCAGAGCTTTTCTGTCTGCCTGTTCAGGCACTGCGGGTCGGAGAGGTCAAGCGCAGGATTCTCTGCCAGCTGATGGACTGCGACCGCCGTGCGGCGGAGTGCCTTTGCCGTGATGGTATCGTTGTGCTTTTCAAAGCTGGTGGACTGGGATTTGACAAACTCAAGGGTCTGGCAAAAGCGTTCCTCTGCTGTGCGCATTGCCCGCCAGCTGGAGAAAAAAGCAACACCGGCCATCAAGAGCACGCCGATGATCAGATAGGCTGTCCATATCCTTTTATCCGGGGTGGTTCTGTTTTTACGCGCCAATTATGTCCACCTCCAGATACTGCGAAGCATTTTCAAGGTATCGGCCAATGATCCGCTCCAGCGTGCCATCCGCGCGCATCTGCGCAAGGGTATCGGTCAGCTGGCTGTCCAGCCCGCGGGTGTCGTTCTTGGCAAAGGCGATGCCCAGCCCGGTGACCAGCAGCGGTTCCTCCAAAATGCGGAAGTCTATGGCATTGTCCTTCATATATTGCAGGATGCCTGTCTCGTGGGCGGCGATGCCGTCCACATAGCCGCAGGCCAGCATTGCGTACTGCACACTGCGGTTTTCGATGCTGAGCACCTCCACCGTCTGCGGGATGCGCGGGTCGGAGCCGCTGAGAAAGATCTCCTCCGGCTTGCCGGTGCTCTGCACGGCGACGGTCTTGCCGGCAAGGTCGCTGAGGGATCGGATGCTGCTGTGGGCATCCACCGCAACCACCTGACGGCTCACCATGTAAGGCCCCGCCCAGCGGTATACCTCTTCGCGTCCATCCATGGAAAAGCAGCCCCAGATACAGTCGATGGCGCCGCTTTCCACAAGATTTGTTTTCTGCTCCCAGTTGATCGTTTCAAACCGGGCAGCATACCCCATGCGGCGGAACGCCTCGGTGGCGATCTCCACATCGATCCCGGTGGGAACACCGTCATTATTCAGATAGATATAAGGTGGATAGCTGTCGCTTCCCACAACGATTTGTGCAAGACCGCTGTCTTTCGCTTCCTTTTCTCCGCAGGAAGTCAGACTGCTTACGGCAGCAGCTGCCGCCAGCAGCGTGCATCCATTCAGGAATGCACGGCGTGAGATTCTGTGTTTCATTCGGGCTTTTTATACTCCTGTTTTGATTGCATCCGCAGCTCAGTTGTGCTGCTGTAATTCTTCTTTCAGGGCAGCTTGGATATCCGTCAGGCATTGCGGCAAGAGCGGCTTCCTGTTGATGAAGTTTTTCCAACAGCTGCTGCTCACGCGCTTTGTAATACTCCTCGATCTCGGAAAGTGTATTCACGTTCTAATCTTCTCCTGCATCATTCACATCGTTTGTGTGCTTCCTCTGCGGAAACGCGCTTGTCCGCTATTTATTTTCGGGGGAATAACACGGAAGCGTTTTACCGTCTGCTCCAGCGCAGCAATATCCACAGGTTTGGACAGGTGCTCGTCCATGCCGGCTTCCCTGCTCTTCTGCATATCCTCAAGGAAGGCATTGGCGGTCATGGCAAGGATGGGAATGATCCTGCCCAGCGGGTTTTCGCCGCTGCGGATGCGGCGGGTGGCTTCCAAGCCGTCCATCACCGGCATCTGCACATCCATCAGGATCATGTCGTACTCGCCGGGCTTTACGCTGGCAAAGGCATCCACGATTTCCTGACCGTTGGAGCAGATGGTGCAGCTTGCACCATTGGCTTCCAGCAGCATTTCCAGAATTTCGGCGTTGATGGCGTTATCCTCGGCGCAGAGGAACTTCATGCCGGACAGAGGAGAAGTTTCTTCCTCTTCCTCCGGGAGCACCTGTGCCTCTGGCACCGTATCTGCTTCAGCATCAACGGGAAATTCCAGCACCACCTCAAAGCGAGTGCCCTTGCCGGTGGTACTCTCCACATTGATAGAGCCGCCCATCAGGTCAACAATGTTCTTGGTGATGGCCATACCAAGGCCGGTGCCCTGCACCTTGTTGGTGCCGGAGCGCTCCTCGCGGGTAAAGGGGTCAAAAAGGGTCTTCTGGTAGGCCTCGCTCATGCCAATGCCGTCATCCTGCACCACAAAGCGGTATCGGGCGTAGTGCTCGTTTCGGGGCAGCTCGTCCACCTCAAACCGGATATGCCCGCCGGTGGGCGTATACTTGACTGCGTTGGAGAGGATGTTCATCAGCACCCGATTCAGACGGTTGGGGTCTGCCAGCACGTTTTCGTGCTGCAGGTGGGTGTTTACCGTAAAGGTCTGGCGGCGCTGGCCTGCCTGCTGGCGGATGATGCTGTCCAGCTGGCTGATCTGCTGGGGCAGATTCATTTTTTCCACATTCAGGGTGGTCTTGCCGCTCTCGATGCGGCTCATGTCCAGAATATCGTTTATGATGCCCAGCAGCAACTGGCCGGAATTTTCCAGCTTGTCCAGATGTTCGGCCAGCTTTTCCGGCTGGTGCAGCTCGTTTTTCATCAGAGTGGTAATGCCGATGATGGCGTTCATGGGGGTGCGGATATCGTGGCTCATGTTGGCAAGGAAGTCCGTCTTGGCCTTGCTGGCGCGCTCGGCGGACTGTAACGCCTCTGCGGCAATGTCCTGTGCTTGACGCAGCTCATCGTTTACCTGCGTCAGATGGATGTTGTATTGCTCCAGACGGAGGTTCGCTTCTTTTTCTGCCTGCAGCTCCTGCTGCTGCTTTTGCCGCAGGAGAGACCAACCGACAAAAACTGTTATGACCGAGAACACCATTGCAATGACGATGATGATGATCATGACGATGCTGACCAGCTTCTGCGTATTCACGGCCACATATTTTGCCGGAACAAGGAACGCCAGCGTCCACTGGGCGTTTTCCATCTGCTTCAGGGCGTAGAAATACTCGGTCCCGTCCAGCACGGCGTTGGAATAGCAGGAGCCTGTACGGTCAAGCCGCTCCTTTGCCACCGCAAAGGAAGAACCGTGCAAATAGGACATCCGGGAGAGCACGGTGTATACGTTATGCCCCTTCAACAGCTCGGTATCATTGGCGTTGAACAGCTTGAAACCGTTGTCGTCCAGCACATAGACACTGTTGTTATTTTCATAGGCATCACAGCGGAAATAATCGTTCAGCTGGGTCATGCTCTGCGAAATGCCAAAGTAGCGCAGGGTGATCTCTTTCTCTCCGCTTTGCAGTGTGATGGGGGTGGAGAGCTGTTCCAGAAACACCATCCGGGAGTCGTCCACAGTCAGGGAGTTGGAAACATAGCTAATCCGCTGCGGAGAGTCTTCCAGATAGTTCATTTCCCGCAGCAGCCCCATGCGGCCATTCTCAGTATAGTAATGTCCGGCAGAGTCCACGGCAATCAGTTCGATCTGTCTTTCATGGTAATTGGAAAGCTCCGACAGCTTTTGCAGATAGCGATAGAACTCGGTATCGGTCTTTAACGGAGTGCAGTACAAATAATTGCATTGTACATTCACATCGTCCCAATGGGTGTCGATGACATCCTCCAGACTGCGGAACATCTGGTGGGTGACCTCTTCCATCTGGTTCAGCCGCTCATGGTAGACAAGGTTCTGGATGTAGGTCTGGCTCATGATAAAAAGGGTCAGGATGACCGCAACAATGACAAAGCCGGTGCCCCAAAGCAGCTTTTTATATAGGTTGTTGTTCACATCCGGTATCTCCTGTCCGTTCTGTTCAGCTCCATGCAGTGTCTGCCCGGCTGATGGTGGTGTATGCACCAAAGAAGGCTTTTGCGGCATCCATGCCCACCACGCCGCTGTCTGTGACCGTGGTCTCCGCAGCCAACTGGTCGCTCACACCGCAGATGGCAACCTGATAGGTCTTGCCCGCATCCGGCTGCACCGGGCTTACCAGCACATAGGGGTAGCCCTTGCCGTTGCCGTAGGCATCGTAGCCCGTGGCCAGCAGGTCGTTGATCTGCTGCCCGGTCAGAGTAACGGTCTGGATGGTGCGGTTCCAGCCGGTGGGCAGGATCACCGAAAGGTCGTAATCCGTAATGCCCTTGGCATACAGCTTGGCCGCTACGCCGTGATGGTTCTGATCGGTGGGGTTGCCGGGGATCCATGTGCTCAGCGACACCAGCGCAAGGTCGCTGCCGGTAGCCTGTGCAAAGCAGCGGCCCACCAGCATGGCGCAGTCCTCCTGCGAAAGCTCCTCCGTAACGGTAGTGATGATATCCGGGGTGTTGTTCACCACACTATCCTGATCCTCGTCCAGCTGACGGATCACATCCTCCATGGTGGCATTGCCCTTCATGAAGTCCAGCATTTTAAGGCCAGTGGTCACGATGGTGTTTTCCCAGCCGGAATAGATAAAGGGCGCGGTGTTGCCTGCATTCAGGCATCGGCGATGTCGGCATAGTAGGTGCCGTCCGCTTTTGCGTCCTTGAAGGCAGCAGGCTGCTTTTCAGCGCCGTTGCGGGCTGCAGAGCGCTGGTGCCTGCAACGGTGGAAAGCACACGCATCACCTTGAGCGCATCTTCCAGCTTCTGGGGGGCCTGCTCCAGCTTTTTATTCAGACCGTAGAAGCGGTTCACATTCAGCACAAAAACGTTCTGGGTGCCGTCCTCCGAGAGAAACGGCATCAGCGTATTTATCGGCGTTGCCGTCTGCCTCCACGATGCCGTTGGTGCCGCCCATCAGAAACAGGGTGTTGCCCTCGGTCATCCTCTGCCGGGTCACATTGTCGTCAAGAGCGTCGCCGGTGTCGTTCAGCATCCCGATGTCCTTCCACTTCTGGACATAGGCCATCGCCTGCATCATGCCGGGGGTATTGCTGACATTCGCCTTACCGGACAGATAATCCCGCTGCCACAGCCTGCCGTCCAGTGTGCCGAGGAAATCGGCGTCCGCAATGTTGCACAGATACTGGAAACCATAGCCCGGATACTGGATCTGCGGCAGACAGAGATCGACCTCTGCTTTCTTGGCCTTTGCAGCCAGTTCTTCCAGCTCAGCGAAAGAATTGGGCAGCTCCCAGCCGTATTTTTTCAGCAGGGTCTTGTTGTAGGTGATGCCGTAGCAGTTGTAGGTCGAGGGCAGCAGGTAGATGGCACCGTTGTCGAACACGTCCTGCAGACGGGACTCCACATAGTTATCCGTAAAATCGTAGCCGGAAAGGTCCAGCAGTTTGTCGGAGACAGATCGATCCGGGGGTCGTAGTAGGTCAAGGTGCAGACGTCCGGCAGGTCGCCCGCCGCAAACATATTCTGCAAACAGGTGGTGGTGTTATCGCCGCTGTAGGGCACGACCTCGATGTTCACTTCCGGGTAAACGCTGTGTACCTGCTCAATAAAGGCTTCTATCTCCTTATAAGGTGCCATAAAGGTGATGGCTTCGTGCACATCGTCTTTTTTAGCCGTTTCGGCTTACCGCCGCCGCAGGCAGTCAACGCCGCCGTGGCTGCCGTAATGCCGCAGACCTGCAAAAAGAGCGGCGGGAGATCTTTTTCATCATATAAATATACCTCCCTCACATTATCGGAAAGTGCAGTAGCGCAGTGCTGCCCTAGCTATTCTTACACATCCCATAGGAATCCACACACACGCGGCCTGTCCGCATGGCTTTGCGCCGAGCTTCCATAAAATAACATTATTATTGTACCATTGCAACAAAAGTGTTTCAAGTTGTTTTTGAAGGCTTTTACATACGAAAGAACTTTTTATATCTGATTCTGCCTTTTGCATGGCATAAAATGCAAAACGACCTATTGAGGAAATAATCGTAGATGGTTAGCATGAATGGAAAAAATGTGCAGGCTCATCATCAACACTAAACCACCCAGTGTGAAGAAGAGCTTTTCACATCCGGCGGCTGCGTGGATCAGCTGCTGCCAAAGGCCCTTTTTCTGCATAAACAAGATCCAGCCCATGGAGCAATGTAGGCCATGCCGACACCGAGATGACTGAGCATTATCTCCATGTTCTACAACACCGGCACGGCTGGGGCTTATCCACGAAACAGGTCATCGAAAAACTGAAACTGCTGACCGATGCAGAGTTTGTCGAACTGGAATTTCCACTGGACTGATTTTTGCCGCCTACGGGCGGCGTACATAAAGTATTTTGTTCTTCCAAAAGATATGCTATAATCAAATTAGACAAAATTCCTCTCTTCAAGCGATTTCTCCGCAATTTTCCTGTGGCTCTGCTCGTATCAAAAATAAGGGACCGATTTTTAATTGTCAGAACGGAGGAACCATTATGGCAATCCTTGAAAAGACCATCCGAAACAAGAATTTTGACAAACTGCTTCGGAAGCTGGAACAAGAAATCCCGGACAGCAGTTGGTCGGCAGATTTAGAGGCAGGCAGTGATTTCAAAGAGGGCAATGCCCGGTGCAGTGTCCGTGTATTTGAACGGTACAGCATGATGGGCGGCAACCGCCTGAGTCTGACACTGACCATGTTCCAGAATGCGGACAGTCCGATCCGGCTGTCTGCCATCACCGCAGGGGGCAGTCAAGCGGTGTTCTTCAAGGTGAACACCTCGGAGAAGAATCTTTTCTGGACGATGTAAAGGACCTGCTGGAAGAAATTTTGGAGGAATAAGATGTTTTACGCTGGAATTGATATGCTGTTCAGCATTCTGTTTCCCATCCTGTTCCTTGTGGTTTTGGGCATGATCCTATACACCATCATCGGAAATATCAGCACATGGAATAAAAACAACCATTCGCCGCGGCTGACCGTTCCGGCAACGGTTGTGGCAAAGCGCACGGAAGTTTCTCGCCACCATACAAACAATACGATGGCGCATACGTTCACGACCTATTATGTGACCTTTCAGGTAGAGAGCGGCGATCGCATGGAGCTTACCGTAAGTGGTTCGGACTACGGAATGCTTGTGGAGGGCGACATTGGAAAGCTGAGTTTTCAGGGCACCCGCTATCTTGGGTTTGAGCGGAGCTAAGCGTTCTCCTACATTATATAGTATCGTATCACATTCACCCATTCTCCTCGGAATGCCTGATGCTGAGATTTTTAGCTTCGACAATGGCACGATTCATCCTTGTCAGTATGAAGATACGGACAGCTACGTTATCACCAAAACATTTGTAAATATTCGGCAGCATTTTTTTGAACCAGCTTCTGAACGAAGAAACATAATGCCGGGAAAGGACATTCCATATGAGTGATTCTACGTTGAAAGAGCTTTGGCAGCAGGTCGCAGAAAAGAAAAGCTGTGAAGCAAAACAGAAAGAACTGACCGCCCAGAGAGATACGCTCGCTGATCGTCTGAAAAAGCTGGAAAAATCCAAGCTGGCAGAGCAGGCTGATGTGGACCGTCTGGAGGGACACAGCCTTGCCGCATTTTCTATCAGTCATCGGAAAATTGGATGAGAAGCTGGACAAAGGAACGGCAGGAAGCCTATGCAGCCCGCGTCAGTACGATGACTGCTCTCATGACCTTCT
>ENA-OQER01001448-OQER01001448.1-human-gut-metagenome-genome-assembly--contig:-NODE-1448-length-11319-cov-2.468370_pt1 | contig 11319 bp, 12 predicted proteins | sample MGYA00242797_ERZ504639 | MGnify/ENA primary metagenome ERZ504639 (study PRJEB26092, sample SAMD00036306) | human gut metagenome | host: Homo sapiens | study: EMG produced TPA metagenomics assembly of...
CTGCAGCGGGTCGGAGCCGGTGGGACCAAATGGCCGCTCTGATTCATCGCCGTAATAGATCTGCACACTCCCCGGCGCGAGCAGGAGCAGCTCTGCCGCACGCTGGCCCCCTTCGCGGAAAAGCCGCGTATCATGCGACGAGAGATAGCTCAGGACGTTAAAGCTCTGCAGTTTTTCGGCCATCTGCTGCCAGGTCAGGTCGATGTCGGCCAAGCAGTCCACCGCCTTCGCCGCCTGCTCCTGATAATCGAAATTGATCATCGCATCGAAGCCGTGGCGATAGTAGTCACTTTGCATCACGCCGTGGCCCCAGGCTTCACCGGTCATCCAGAAAGGTTTGTCATCTAATGCTTTGTCGGGGTAAGCTTTTTCCATTCGCGAAGCGCGGCGCTGGCTTCGGTTTTCAGTTGCTGCCAGGCGGGCAACTCAACATGTTTGGCGGTATCGACCGAAAACCATCAATCCCATAGTCGCGGACCCACTGACTTAACCAGTGGGTTAAGTAATCGCGAGGTGTAAAGCCTTCGATGACTTTAGCGTGAGTATCCGTTTTGTTTTTATAGAACACCGGCAGACCAGAAGCGGTAGTTGATTCGGTTTTGATATCCGGCAAAAAGGCCAGCGACATAGTGAGATCGTCGAATCCAGGATTGTCGTAATCGCCGATATCCGTTCTGATCCAGTTTTTTCCCCACCATTTATCCCAGCCTGTTTTGTCGCTGAAATTAATGTAATCGTTAAAGCTATGCCAGGTTTGCCCGGCGGCAGGTTTCCAGTCGCTCCAGCGTTCACCCAGCGTTTTTTTCACCTCGTCACCAGAAAGATATAACGCGCCAAACTGATACTCCTGCATATCCGCCAGCGTGGCATAGCCGGTGTGGTTCATCACGACATCAAAGAGAATACGAATACCGCGCTGATGTGCGCTATCAACCAGCGTCCGTAGATCGGCTTCGTTGCCCATATTGGCATCAAGATTCGTCCAGTCCTGTGTGTAATAACCGTGGTAGGCATAATGCGGGAAATCGCCTTTTGTACCGCCGCCGACCCAGCCGTGAATTTGCTCAAATGGGGCGCTTATCCATAAAGCATTAACGCCCAACTGCTGGAGGTAATCCAGTTTGTTGGTCAGGCCGCGTAAATCGCCGCCGTGAAAAGTGCCAATTTCCGCCATACCGTCTTTATGACGTCCGTAACTCTGGTCATTACTGGGATCGCCGTTTTCGAAACGATCTGTCAGCACAAAGTAAACCGTGGCGTTATGCCAGTCGAAAGGGGCAGGGGCGTCAGTTTCTGCCCGTTCCAGCAGGAGTAAACCGTTGCTGGTAGCAGCGGGTTGTAACGTTATTTGACCGTTCTTCACTATCGCAATTTGCTGGCTGTAATAATCCCGTACGGCGGCTCCTTCCGGGAAAGTGGCGCTGACATCCAGCGTGAGCGGTAATCCATCCCATTTCGGCATTCACGGACCAGGTTTGCTACCGGTTCGGCGGCGTTCTGGATGGAAATCATCAATGTTGGCGTACCGGAGCGGGTGTCTATTTGCAGCGTATATTTGCCGTCTCTGAACAATCGCCATTGAGGCGGCGTGTTGCTACAAGGTTGCAGGGAAAGCATCTGATTGAGTTTTATCGCATCTGCAGGCTGCCAGCACTGTTGGTCAAAATTTAGCGTGAGTGGACGCGTACCTTTGGGCAACTGCGCGTGGCTGACAAATGTTCCCGTTCCCTGTTCGCTAAAGGCAGGGAACCCCGGAGAAGTCCAGCTGGCGGCAACGGCGAAGCCAGGAAGGAGTGTCAGAAAACAGGCGGCGAGTTTCATGGTGGATGAGTCCTTATTGCTGCGATTTCAGACAGTTTGCCAGCGATAAGCCAGACAAAACTCATCCCTGAGCGGTAAGTCCACAGGATGAGAAGCAAGGGTGAGCGATCTCGCGCAAAAAACGGCTGAATTTTGCGATAAACCCCACATTTTCTGCGATTTAGCGCCAATCTGAATCGTTAACACGTGACATAGTTTCAGATTTGGACTATTCCTTGGGGTGCTCTTGACAGCTATTTTTGATATGATTTGAGATTCAACTCTCAAATTTGTGAAAAATATAAGGTGTTGGAATGATTAAATCCGACCAGGAGACCTGATGATTTTGACTCCCATACGACGATATGGGGCGATGATTCTTATGTTACTCACTCTGGTGTTTTCGAGTGAGGTGTTAGCGAAGACGCACACAACAACAGCGAGTCAAAAGTCCCACTTAACTAAAGCTAGTAATAAACAGGTAAGCAGTAAACAAGAGTATTCTCGCAATAGTGCAAAGAGTAGTTCACTTCCTGATTTGCGAAAATACCCTTCCGGAACACCAAGGAAAAAGGCGTTTCTCCGGACCGTAATGCCTTACATTACCAGCCAAAATGCAGCCATTACTGCAGAACGTAACTGGCTGATTTCAAAACAGTATCAGGGCCAATGGTCACCTGCTGAGCGTGCGCGTCTGAAAGACATCGCCAAACGCTACAAGGTGAAATGGTCTGGTAATACGCGAAAAATCCCGTGGAATACCTTGCTTGAACGCGTAGACATTATCCCTACCAGTATGGTGGCGACGATGGCTGCAGCAGAAAGCGGTTGGGGAACGTCGAAGCTGGCGCGCAACAATAACAATCTGTTCGGCATGAAATGCATGAAAGGACGTTGTACCAATGCGCCGGGTAAAGTGAAAGGGTACTCACAGTTTAGTTCTGTCAAAGAATCGGTGAGCGCCTATGTCACTAACCTGAATACGCACCCGGCTTACTCTTCGTTCCGTAAATCGCGTGCGCAGCTGCGTAAAGCGGATCAGGAAGTGACTGCCACAGCGATGATTCACAAGCTGAAGGGCTACTCGACCAAAGGGAAGAGTTATAATAACTACCTGTTCGCAATGTACCAGGATAACCAACGGTTAATCGCGGCGCATATGTAATTGCATTTCCTTGAGCCTTATCTGATTTGTCGGTCGGATAAGGCTTTTGCTCGCATCAGGTGGCTGTGCTGAGTTCCCTGATGTGACGCCGACAATTCTCATCATGCTACAACATGACCTCGCTATTTACATCGCGATACTCTTTTGGCGTTGTGTCATATGCTTTTTTAAAAACAGAGTAGAAATATTGCAGCGATGGATAACCGCACATTTGCGATATCTCATTGATCGACAAGGTGGTTGAAATCAGCAGACTGCGCGCTTTCTCCAGCTTCTCGGCATGAATCATGGCATGGATGGTTTCACCCACCTCTTCTTTAAAACGCTTCTCAAGATTGGAGCGCGAGATCCCGACCGCATCCAGTACCTGATCCACTTTAATCCCTTTACAGGCGTGATTACGAATGTAATGCATGGCCTGAATAACGGCGGGATCGGTCAGCGAGCGATAATCTGTTGAGCGCCGTTCAATGACGCGACTGGTGGGACCAAAATTCGCTGTAGCGGCATTTCTTCTTTATCTAATAATCGATGCAACAGTTTTGCCGCCTGATAGCCCATTTGCCGCGCGCCCTGAGCGACCGAAGAAAGGGCGACACGCGACAGATAGCGGGTCAGTTCTTCGTTATCGATGCCAATCACGCATAATTTTTCCGGTACGGGAATATGTAGATGTTCACATACTTGCAGAATATGCCGCGCTCGGGCGTCAGTAACGGCAATAATCCCGGTTTGCGGTGGCAGCGTTTGTAGCCAGTCTGCCAGCCGATTTTGCGCGTGTTGCCAGTTCTCTGGCGCGGTTTCTAACCCCTGATAAACCACTCCGCGATACTTTTCTTCAGCGACAAGCTGACGAAATGCATATTCGCGCTCAGTGGCCCAACGTTGCCGCTTGATTCCGGAAGACCATAAAAAGCAAAGCGGTTAACGCCTTTCTCTTTTAAATGCAAAATGCGCTTTCAACCAGCGCATAGTTATCGGTGGCAATGTAATGAACGGGTGGGTAACTTTCTGCAAGGTGATACGAGCCGCCAACCCCAACAATGGGGACGTCGACATCAGCCAGCGCTTGCTCGATCTGTTTGTCGTCGAAGTCGGCAATGACGCCATCTCCTAACCAGTCCTTGATTTTATCAATGCGGGCGCGGAAATCTTCTTCAATGAAAATATCCCATTCCGATTGTGACGCCTGTAAATATTCCCCTACGCCTTCTACTACCTGCCGGTCATAGGCTTTATTGGCATTGAACAGTAATGTGATGCGGTGACGTTTAGTAAACATGGTTCTTTTCCTGCTGAATCATGCAAAAACTCAAAACCGGTAATACGTAACCGGCTTTGAGAAAATTTTTATCAAAATCAAGAACGGCGTTTGGTTGCGGAGTCCATCCATACTGCCAGCAACAGAATCGCACCTTTAACGATATACTGCCAGAAGGTCGGTACATCCATCATACTCATGCCGTTATCCAGTGAAGCCATGATAAATGCCCCCATTACTGCTCCGGCAACGCTTCCCACTCCGCCAGCCAGGCTGGTGCCGCCAATCACGCATGCTGCAATTGCGTCCAGTTCGGCGATATTTCCCGCAGAAGGTGAACCAGCGCCAAGTCGAGAACTAAGGATTAATCCGGCGATGGCTACCATTAATCCGTTAATCGCGAACACGGCAAGTTTGGTGCGTTCAACGTTAATCCCGGAGAGACGTGCTGCTTCCAGATTGCCGCCGATGGCATAAATGCGTCGTCCAAATGCCGTCCGCGTTGCCATAAACATTCCGCCGAGTAACAGCAACGTCAGCAGCAGAACAGGAGTGGGAACGCCACGGTAATCATTCAACAGCCAGATTGCGCCTAATACGATGATAGCGGTTAAAGCCTGGCGACCGACTACTGCGGTAGAGGCCGGAGACTGCAAACCCAAAGCCTGACGGCGCATTCTTCCGCGCCATTGCCAACCAACAAAAGCCATTAAGCCAAGCGCGCCAATGATGAAGCCAGTGCTGGCAGGTAGATAGCTTTGCCCAATTTGTGACATCGCGGCGCTGGTGGGGGAAACAGTCGTGCCGTTGGTGATGCCAATGAGTATGCCGCGAAATGCCAACATGCCCGCGAGGGTGACAATAAATGAAGGGACTTTGCGGTACGCGACCCACCATCGTTCCAGGCACCGAGAAGCAGTCCCAGAACCAACGTCACAATGATGGTAAGTGGCAAAGGCCAGCCTAACCAGACGTCACAAATCGCCGCGACGCCACCTAATAGCCCCATCATTGAGCCGACGGAAAGGTCGATTTCAGCAGAAATTATGACGAACACCATTCCTACCGCGAGGATGCCGGTAATCGCGGTCTGGCGTAACAGGTTGGAGACGTTACGGGCGCTTAAGTAGGCACCATCGGTGGTCCAGGTAAAGAACAGCATGATTGCGATGATAGCTGCAATCATCACGAAGACCTGCAAATTCAGTGATTTCAGCCCAGAAAAGCCACCGGATGTCGGTACGGCCAATTTCACTTCAGACGGATTGCTTTTCGACATGATGTTCGCTCCTCAATGCGGCTTCCATCACCTGCTCCTGAGTCAGGTTATGATTTATCAGGTTGGCTTTTAGTTTCCCTTCATGCATCACCAGTACACGATCGCTAAGGCCGAGCACTTCAGGTAATTCGGAAGAGATGACAATAACGGCAATACCCTGCTGGACGAGTTGGTTAATTAATTTGTAGATCTCATATTTCGCGCCAATATCAATACCCCTGGTAGGTTCATCAAGAATGAGAATGCGCGGGTTGAGTAACAGACAGCGGGCGAGGATCGCTTTTTGCTGATTGCCGCCGCTCAAACGTCCAATAGCAAGATCGGGGGACGACGTTTTAACTTTGAGTTGCTGAATTGATTCCAGAATACATTTTTGCTCTTCCGCGTCATCAAGCTGGCTAATGCCACCGGTAAATTTATTGAGTGCGGCGAGGGTAATATTTTTACCAACCGCCATTACCGGAACGATGCCGTCGCGCTTTCTGTCTTCGGGTACCATCGCAATCCCCTGGGCGATGGCTTGCTGACAGTTACGAATATCTACCTGTTTGCCATCAATATAAATTTTTCCTTCCCATTGTCCGGGCCACACGCCAAACAGGCACTGAATGGTCTCGGTACGTCCGGCACCAACGAGTCCGGCAATACCCAGTATTTCGCCACGTTTCAGGGAAAACGAGACATCATTAACTCGTTTAATATGACGATTGACCGGATGCCATGCCGTCAGATGTTCAATACGTAATATTTCATCTCCGGTGGTATGTGGTTCATTAGGGTAAAGCGCGGTTAACTCTCGCCCGACCATCATGGTGATAATATCGTCTTCACTCATTCCGGCAGCATCACGCGTACCAATGTGCTGTCCGTCGCGAATAACGCAAATCGTATCGGAAATCGCTTTGACTTCGTTGAGTTTGTGCGAAATATAAATACAGGCGATACCGTGCTGTTGTAGATCGCGAATAATATCCAGTAAAACCGACGTTTCCTGCTCAGTTAATGAGCTGTCGGTTCATCGAGAATTAACAAGCGCACCTGTTTATTAAGTGCTTGCAATTTCAACCAGTTGTTGTTGCCCAAGCCCTAAATCGCCAACGCGGGTATCAGGTGAAATGGATAAACTGACCTGTGCGAGCAGCTTCTGACAGCGTAGCGTCATCAGGTCATAATCCATAATGCCATTGTGGGTTATTTCGTTACCCAGGAAGATATTTTCCAGCACGGTCAATTCTTTCACCAGGGCCAATTCCTGATGAATGATGGCGATACCTTTGCGTTCGGTATCGCGGATGTGACTCGCCTGAATCTCTTCTCCCGCAAAAATAATTTCGCCTTCGTAGGAGCCATGGGGATAAATACCACACAGCACTTTCATCAGCGTTGATTTACCAGACCCATTTTCCCCACAAAGTGAGACGATTTCGCCAGCATTCAACCGCAAGCAGACGTTATCAATCGCCTTCACACTGCCGAAGGTTTTGGTAATGTTCTTCATTTCAAGTAGATAAGGCATAACGACTCCACCTAAGCCAATTCATTCACGCGGCATGGAGAGAAATCACGCCCCCGCTCCGCGCCGGGGCGTAACGCTTACAGCTCGCTCTCTTTGTGGAATCCGTCTTTAACTACCGTGTCTTTGATGTTGTTTTTATTCACATCGATCGGTGTCAGGAGGCGGGAGGCACATCTTTCAGGCCATTATTCAGTGTGGTATCTGCTTTTGGTTCCTGACCATTGCCCAACTCAACGGCAATTTCTGCGGCAGTATTTGCCAACAACGTAATAGGTTTATACACCGTCATAGTTTGCGTACCGGCAGCAATACGTTTAATACCTGCGAGATCCGCATCCTGGCCGGAAATTGCTACTTTCCCTGATAAACCTTGCGCGCTTAATGCCTGAATTGCCCCACCTGCGGTGGCATCGTTTGAGGCAACTACAGCATCAATTTTGTTATTATTGGCGGTTAGCGCGTTTTCCATAATTTTCAATGCGTTTTCCGGTAACCAGCCATCAACCCATTGGTCACCAACGACTTTAATTTTTCCGGAATCAACGTAAGGTTTTAACACTTTCATTTGTCCGGCGCGGAACAGCTTGGCGTTGTTATCTACCGGCGAGCCGCCCATCAGGAAGTAATTACCTTGCGGAACAATATCGACCAGGGCTTTTGCTGCAGTTCACCGACTTTTTCGTTATCGAAAGAAATATAAAAATCGATATCCGCATCGTTAATCATACGATCGTAAGCTAATACTTTAATACCTTCTTGTTTGGCTTCTTTTACAACGTTACTTAATACCTGACCGTTATACGGAATAATGACAAGAACATCGACACCCCGGTTTATCATGTTTTCAATCTGCGACATTTGTGTTTCTTCATTGCCATTTGCAGACTGTACAAATACTTTCGCGCCGAGAGATTCTGCCTTTTTCACAAAAATATCTCGATCTTTTTGCCAGCGTTCAAGACGGAGATCATCAATCGCCATACCTATTTTGACTTCTTTGGCGTGTGCCGCAACGTTGGTAAGCAGAAGTGAGGTGCAAAGGGTGAGTAGAATGTTCTTTATTTTCATGGTGTAGGGCCTTCTGTAGTTAGAGGACAGCTTTAATAAGTAACAATCACCGCGATAAACGTAACCAATTTTTAGCAACTAAACAGGGGAAAACAATTACAGATTTTTATCTTTCGATTACGATTTTTGGTTTATTTCTTGATTTATGACCGAGATCTTACTTTTGTTGCGCAATTGTACTTATTGCATTTTTCTCTTCGAGGAATTACCCAGTTTCATCATTCCATTTTATTTTGCGAGCGAGCGCACACTTGTGAATTATCTCAATAGCAGTGTGAAATAACATAATTGAGCAACTGAAAGGGAGTGCCCAATATTACGACATCATCCATCACCCGCGGCATTACCTGATTATGGAGTTCAATATGCAAGCCTATTTTGACCAGCTCGATCGCGTTCGTTATGAAGGCTCAAATCCTCAAACCCGTTAGCATTCCGTCACTACAATCCCGACGAACTGGTGTTGGGCAAGCGTATGGAAGAGCACTTGCGTTTTGCCGCCTGCTACTGGCACACATTCTGCTGGAACGGGGCGGACATGTTTGGTGTGGGGGCGTTTAATCGTCCGTGGCAGCAGCCTGGTGAGGCACTGGCGTTGGCGAAGCGTAAAGCAGATGTCGCATTTGAGTTTTTCCACAAGTTACATGTGCCATTTTATTGCTTCCACGATGTGGATGTTTCCCCTGAGGGCGCGTCGTTAAAAGAGTACATCAATAATTGCGCAAATGGTTGATGTCCTGGCAGGCAAGCAAGAAGAGAGCGGCGTGAAGCTGCTGTGGGGAACCGCTAACTGCTTTACAAACCCTCGCTATGGCGCGGGTGCGGCGACGAACCCAGATCCTGAAGTCTTCAGTTGGGCGGCAACGCAAGTTGTTACAGCGATGGAAGCAACCCATAAATTGGGCGGTGAAAACTATGTCCTGTGGGGCGGTCGTGAAGGTTACGAAACGCTGTTAAATACCGACTTGCGTCAGGAGCGTGAACAGCTGGGCCGCTTTATGCAGATGGTGGTTGAGCATAAACATAAAATCGGTTTCCAGGGCACGTTGCTTATCGAACCGAAACCGCAAGAACCGACCAAACATCAATATGATTACGATGCCGCGACGGTCTATGGCTTCCTGAAACAGTTTGGTCTGGAAAAAGAGATTAAACTGAACATTGAAGCTAACCACGCGACGCTGGCAGGTCACTCTTTCCATCATGAAATTGCCACCGCCATTGCGCTTGGCCTGTTCGGTTCTGTCGACGCCAACCGTGGCGATGCGCAACTGGGCTGGGACACCGACCAGTTCCCGAACAGTGTGGAAGAGAATGCGCTGGTGATGTATGAAATTCTCAAAGCAGGCGGTTTCACCACCGGTGGTCTGAACTTCGATGCCAAAGTACGTCGTCAAAGTACTGATAAATATGATCTGTTTTACGGTCATATCGGCGCGATGGATACGATGGCACTGGCGCTGAAAATTGCAGCGCGCATGATTGAAGATGGCGAGCTGGATAAACGCATCGCGCAGCGTTATTCCGGCTGGAATAGCGAATTGGGCCAGCAAATCCTGAAAGGCCAAATGTCACTGGCAGATTTAGCCAAATATGCTCAGGAACATAATTTGTCTCCGGTGCATCAGAGTGGTCGCCAGGAGCAACTGGAAAATCTGGTAAATCATTATCTGTTCGACAAATAACGGCTAACTGTGCAGTCCGTTGGCCCGGTTATCGGTAGCGATACCGGGCATTTTTTTAAGGAACGATCGATATGTATATCGGGATAGATCTTGGCACCTCGGGCGTAAAAGTTATTTTGCTCAACGAGCAGGGTGAGGTGGTTGCTTCGCAAACGGAAAAGCTGACCGTTTCGCGCCCGCATCCACTCTGGTCGGAACAAGACCCGGAACAGTGGTGGCAGGCAACTGATCGCGCAATGAAAGCTCTGGGCGATCAGCATTCTCTGCAGGACGTTAAAGCATTGGGTATTGCCGGCCAGATGCATGGAGCAACCTTACTGGATGCTCAACAACGGGTATTGCGCCTGCCATTTTGTGGAACGACGGGCGCTGTGCGCAAGAGTGCACTTTGCTGGAAGCGAGAGTTCCGCAATCACGAGTGATTACCGGCAACCTGATGATGCCCGGATTTACTGCGCCTAAATTGCTATGGGTTCAGCGGCATGAGCCGGAGATATTCCGTCAAATCGACAAAGTATTATTACCGAAAGATTACTTGCGTCTGCGTATGACGGGGGAGTTTGCCAGCGATATGTCTGACGCAGCTGGCACCATGTGCTGGATGTCGCAAAGCGTGACTGGAGTGACGTCATGCTGCAGGCTTGCGACTTATCTCGTGACCAGATGCCCGCATTATACGAAGGCAGCGAAATTACTGGTGCTTTGTTACCTGAAGTTGCGAAAGCGTGGGGTATGGCGACGGTGCCAGTTGTTGCAGGCGGTGGCGACAATGCAGCTGGTGCAGTTGGTGTGGGAATGGTTGATGCTAATCAGGCAATGTTATCGCTGGGGACGTCGGGGGTCTATTTTGCTGTCAGCGAAGGGTTCTTAAGCAAGCCAGAAAGCGCTGTACACAGCTTTTGCCATGCGCTACCGCAGCGTTGGCATTTAATGTCTGTAATGCTGAGTGCAGCATCGTGTCTGGATTGGGTCGCGAAATTAACCGGCCTGTGCAATGTCCCAGCTTTAATCGCTGCAGCTCAACAGGCTGATGAAAGTGCCGAGCCAGTTTGGTTTCTGCCTTATCTTTCCGGCGAGCGTACACCACACAATAATCCCCAGGCGAAGGGGGTTTTCTTTGGTTTGACTCATCAACATGGCCCCAATGAACTGGCGCGAGCAGTGCTGGAAGGCGTGGGTTATGCGCTGGCAGATGGCATGGATGTCGTGCATGCCTGCGGCATTAAACCGCAAAGTGTTACGTTGATTGGTGGCGGGGCGCGTAGTGAGTACTGGCGTCAGATGCTGGCGGATATCAGCGGTCAGCAGCTCGATTACCGTACGGGGGGGGATGTGGGGCCAGCACTGGGCGCAGCAAGGCTGGCGCAGATTGCGGCGAATCCAGAGAAATCGCTCATTGAGTTGTTGCCGCAGCTACCGTTAGAACAGTCGCATCTACCAGATGCGCAGCGTTATGCCGCTTATCAGCCACGACGTGAAACGTTCCGTCGCCTCTATCAGCAACTTCTGCCATTAATGGCGTAAACGTTATCCCCTGCCTGACCG
>ENA-OQER01001449-OQER01001449.1-human-gut-metagenome-genome-assembly--contig:-NODE-1449-length-11307-cov-2.198837_pt1 | contig 11307 bp, 15 predicted proteins | sample MGYA00242797_ERZ504639 | MGnify/ENA primary metagenome ERZ504639 (study PRJEB26092, sample SAMD00036306) | human gut metagenome | host: Homo sapiens | study: EMG produced TPA metagenomics assembly of...
CCACTCCCGGTGCTTCAGCCATCACGCGCACATTGCCGTCCAGCAGAAATTCGTTCAGCGCTCCGTTCCATTTTTCACCTCTGCCGAACCGAACACGCTCATGATCTCCCGGTGATCGGTATCTCGGGTTCGGTCATTCTGGGCAAAGTCCAGCATCTGCCGTCCGGCAGAATGTACCCGGCTCGTCTGAAGTCCTCTGTCGTGCCAAACCGTTCTTTTGCCAGTACGCGGCGGTATTCTGCCTTTCCGCCGTGGGCTTCGGCTTGGCATCATATACCGCCTGTTCTGCTTTGCCTTTTTTTTGCGTTCTGCTGCTGCATCCGGGCACCGGCCTCTTTGATCCGGCCGTTCAGCACAGCGCTCTGGTCTTCCAGCTGCGCCATACGGGCATTGTAGTCTTTGCGCTTTGCAAGATAATTCTGGTATTCTTCGCTGTCCCGGTAGGCTTTTGCTTCTGCAGAAAAATCCCAGTGCCTTCTTCTTCGCCTCGATCTCTTTCACGCGTCGCTTCCCAGCCAGGCACTGCGTTCTTCCTTCAGCTCCCGCCGCTGCTCGTCCAGCCGCTGCTGTTCGTCGCGCAGCTTCGTCAGCTCGTCTGCCTCGCTCAACTGATACCGTACATTTTTCTTCAGCGTCCCGTCATTTCCCTTGTTTTCAGCGGCTTCCTGTGCTATACTCTGGTTAGAGATCTTCGACCCGCTGCTCCCCGAATCTTCGGATTCCATGTGGGCTTTGCCGAAGGTCTCCGTAAAGCTCTCCGGCAATCTACTCCTTGAATCTTCGGATTCTACGTGGGTACCACCGGAGGGCTTTATTTTTGTTTCTTTGATGTTAACAATATCATAAAAAATCTCCCGTGTATCCGGTTTGATGGCTGTCAGCACATCTGCCTCATACGCGTTTTCGCCCACGCGGATTTTAATTCTTCCGCGGTTGAAGGCTTCCGCATTTTTGTGATTTGCGGGCTCGCGGTACACCTCATCCGCAGTTGCAATGATTTCATCAAGATTGGCAGCCATGCGCATCTTGTCCGCATACGCTGTGGCATTTTCCCACTGTAATGCCTTTGAATACTTCGACCAGACAAACTCATTGCGTCCATCTTTGCTGTTCAGAATTGTCCAGCCGTTTCTTACAAAGCCATCCGGGAAACGTTCTCTGATTGCCTGCTTGACTACCGATTTCCAGTTTTCCTGCGGGATTCCTTTCAGAATATCCTCGTCGATCTGAATGTAAGTTTCTCCCTCGGCATCTTTCTTGATTTCAAACCTTGTCCCTTCCGCCGCGCCCTTGTTCTCAAGGCTGCGGCGTTTTCTTTTGCGGCGCGCAGCTGTCCATAGCCCTCTCCGCATGGGCAAAGTATTCGTCCTGCAGCACCCGCTTTTCTGCCACCGCAAGGCGCTGTGCTTTCAGAGCGGCCTTGTTCTCCGGGTCTCTTGCCAGCACTTCCTTTGCGCGGCTCACGATGTCGCTCAAAAGCTCCTTCACCTTGGTCATCACCTTGTGGATGCTGCCTGCCTTGCCTGCGTTCTTTTCAGCCTGCCCGCGCTGGAACTCCACCCAGCGCTTAAAGCTCGCTTCATGCTGAAGATGCCGCGCCATGCGTCCGCCACAAGTTCTTCTGCGGCTTCCTCGTAGCTCAGCCCCTGCTGTGCATAGTCGGAAAGCTTCCCCCGGATCATCTCGTCAATGCCTTCAAAGCCCTCGCTCTTTGCCAGAAATTCCAGTGCATGCTGCTGCAGTGCCTGCGCACCCTCTGCATCAAGTGAGTTGTACCAGTGGTAGTCCTCGTGCAAGATTGTGCCAAACACATCCTCTGCCCGGTCGCTGAAGAAAATGCGCGCCGTCTCGGTGTCCACATAAGCCCTCACCCGGTCGCTGCCCTGCAGCACCGTTTTCAGCACCGCATCGGTGTTCGTGGCCTTCGCATTCAGTTCGATCAGCTGCGTGCCCACCTCGTTTGCCGTGCGCATCGTTCCCTTATACAGCACCCGGCCGCTGCCGCTGGTGCTTTCCGCCGTCAGCCTTCCGCCAAGGCTTGCGCGCTGCATCTTTCCGGCTTCCAGTTCTCCGTGTCCCTGCAGCCATGCCAGCTGCAGCGCTTCCCGTCCACCGTCCTGTGCCAGCACGTAATCGGTGTTCACAGCAAGGCCGCTCATGCCTTGCGCCAGCTCCATAGCCTTGTCAAAGGTGTGCACATCTTCCATCTGTCCCAGCCGGTACAGGCTACTGGCTGCAGCTGCATACCGCCCGGCATCTCCAATTTCTGTCGGCATGTTCCTGCTGATGGTCGCACTTGCCCCATCCGATACCTGCCATCGGGTCAGCTCATGCTGCACCTCCCGCTGCTTTGTGGTCAGGCTCTGCTGTTCAAGGCCGTAAGTTTCCCGCATCCCGCCAGACTGTTCCGCCGGGCTGCTTTCCACCCTTTCCCCGGTGTTCTCCACGGCAGCTCCGCTCCGGCCCAGCTCACTTTCCGTCTGTGCCTGCCGCGCAGATCTGTCAGCTTCCATTTTTTCTACAATTGCGGCCGTATTTTGTGCTTCAACTGTCGCATTTTCGGTAGCTGTGGCCGGAGCCTGTGCTGCCCGCTGCTGTGTTGTCATTTCCCGCAATACCTGCCGGGTCTTTGCTTCCGTTTCCGGCAGCTCAACACCGTATTCTTCCGCAAAGGCAGCGCGGTTCGCTTCATTGGCCGCATTCGGTGTAAATAGGTTGATGGTCTTGCTCGTAAGCTGCCCATCCTGCACAGCTGCGGCAAGCTGCTGCACAGCCGGGTTTTCGCTCTGTACCATCGGCGCAGTATCCTGCATGGTCGCAAATCCGCTTGTCGTCCCCGTCACTTCCGGCTGCACCGTTTCCTGTGTAGCAGCCGCAGGTTGTCGGGTGCCTGCCGCAGCTTCTTCCGGTGTCTGCTGCATCGCCGTTCCCGGCTCCTGTGCCCGCACTTCGTCCTGCAATGCCTGCCGTGCCCGTTCCATCTGTCCTTCGTAGTATGCCCGCTTCACATTACCCACAATGCTGGCATCGCCGCCGTTCGCCTTTGCAAGCCCTGTGCCCACACACCGCCCAAGGCACCGGATGCACCGCCCGTCAGGCCGCTTTCCAGCGCCGTTAAAAAGGTGTCGCTTTTAAACAGGTCTGCCGCCGCTTCGCTGTCGCCCAGCGTCGCATCAATAGCCTTGTCTGCATAGGTCTCCACAAAGGCCTGCATGGCATTGTCCACGCCGCCGGAGATGGCATTTGCCACCGCCGGGTACCGCTGTGCCAGCGTGCCGTCCGCCGCCACGCTGCGCACCATGTCAGCCAGTTTGCCCGCCAGCGTATTCTTTGCGTAGTCACTGCCCATGGTCTTTGCAAGGTCTGCTGCGCCCACACTGTTAATGGCCCAACCCGCGCCAAATTTGCAAGGCCCCCGCCAGCGTCTTGCCTGCACTTCGCCCTTTTCAACGCTCTGGCCCATAGCTTCCGCACCGCCCTGCGCACTCAGCACCGGCAGCACCCATGCCGGGTCAATAGCCGCCACCGCAAGGTTCTCGCCAGCACTGCTCACGATGCCCAGCGCCTGCTTTGCAATGGGGCTAAGGCCCGCCTGTGCAGCTGCGGTCAGATCCTGTCCTCGCTTGTACAGCTGGTAACCAAAGCTCTTCTCCGGGTCTACGCTGTCATGCACTTCCGTTCCGGCAATGCGCGCCCACATGTTGTCGATCTCCTGCTGCGTGTAACCTTTCTCGATCAGCTCTGCATCCGTGTAGGCATCGCTCTGCGTTGTTTGTGCCGCCGGGGCACTGGCCATTGCACCGCTGCTCTGTGCCAGCTGCAGCGTGTTGTCCCGTGCTGCATACCGTGTCTTTCCGCCGGTCATCAGGCGCAGCAGCTCCTGCTGCCGGTCGTCGCTCTGTACATCCTGCTGCAGCTGCTTCCAGTTGCTGCTGGTCGCTGCTGCATTCTTTGCGCTCTGTACGCCGGTCTCACCCGCCAGAAAAACCGAGGATGCCACCGTGTCTCCAATACCGCCAATGGTATTGCCGCGCGCCGCGCTGCACGCTGTCCTGCAGGCAGCGCATCAAGTCGGCAATGTACTGCCGCGCTTCGCTGATCTCCTTGCGGCTGTATCCCTTTGCCAGCAGTTCCGCATCGGTGTAGTCCCGTCTGCCCGCACTCTTTTCCGGCACTGCTGCGCTGGCTGCAGCACCGCTCACGCTCTGGGGCTGCATGGCGTTGTTTTTCTCGGCATAGCTCTGTCCGCCGGTGCCAATGCGCATCAGCGTCACAAGTTCCCGGTGCTTCGGGTCAGCGTCCATCCACTGGTTCAGCCGGTCAAAATCGCTGAAGTCGTCTGTCGCTTTCAGATCTTCCGTGTACTGCTTCACCTTCTGCGCAGTCTGTGCATACCAGCCTTCATCTCCGCTGGCAATGCCTGCAATGCGCTGGCGCTCAGTGGGCTGCACCGTTCCCGTCACCTTTGCCGCCGGAGCTGCAGTGCTCTTCGCGTTCAGCCATTCCGGCTGCGCAGTGCTGCTGCGTGTACCTGTACCGCTGTCGGTCACAATGCCGCTTTTGCCCGGATATGCCTGTGTTCTGCCTGTTTCCTGCGGCACTGCCAGCTGCAGCTTGTGGCCGCTGTCCGCGCCCGTCATCTGCGCCAGCACCCCGTGCACCAAGGCCCGTGCCGGTGTTCTGCCTTGCAGCCGCAGCCGGGCTGGCAGCATTCTGTCCGCTGCTTTCGCTTCCCAGCTTTCCCGCGCTTTTGCAATGCGTTCCGGTGTCCACTTGTCCGTAGTGTTTGCTGTTCCCGCAGCTGTACCGGTGCTTGCCGTCCGGTTTGTGGTGCGGCTGTTGTTTTTCGCTTCCCAACTTCTCTGTCTTTTTTTCAGTCTTTCCGGTGTCCATTTGCTCATAACTGCCGGTCTCCTTTATCGTTCCGCTTCCAGAATTTTCATAATGGACGACAGCGTGTTGTCCGTAATGCCGTCTGCAGAAAGTCTGCCCGCAATATCGTCCAGACTGTAACCCCTCGCCTGCATGCCGCGCGCGTTGCAAGTCGCTGCGCAGCGGACTGCTGCGGGTGTTTGCCTGCCACTGGTGCCGTTGCTTCCCGCCGTGCTGTTTTTCAGCCACCCCGCGTCCGTCAGGGTCTGCTGGTAGAAGTCATACAGTGGGTCTGTCTTCTTCATCCCGGAGAATTTTGTTGCCATCGTCTGCAGCTGGCTGTTGGTAAAGCCGGTCGTTCCCGTCTTGCCGCTGCCAGAGCTTGTGTTTCCGCTCTTCGTTCTGCTCGTTCTGCTGCTCCCGCTGCCGGTCGTCCTATAACGGTTATTCAGTGCCAGCTGGTTTGCTGTGTAATTCAGCTGCCGCTGGTTCAGTGTGGGCGAATAGTCAATGCTGCCGGTATCTACGCCCGCCATCTGCAGGTAGTTTTTGGCTGCAGTGTCATTGCCACTTCCTGCCAGACTTGCACCCTGCAGCAGTGCCGCCATCTGATCCTGCTGTACACTGCTCATGCCCTGCCATGTATCCAGCATCGTCTCGTCCAAACCATATTTCGTCAGCACTGCTTTCGCTGCATCATCAAAGCCTGCCTGTTTGTATGCGGTGGCCTGCTGCAGCGCCGCCACCTGATCGCTCAGCTGAGTGCGTGCCAGACTGTCATTGTACTGTTTTTCCTTGAACTCGTTTTCCCACTTCTGCTGACTGTACCCCTTGTACGCATCGTATCCTTCCATCACCGTGCTGCCAATGCCCTTCACGGCGTTCCACACATTGTTCCAGAAGTCGCTGTTCTCCTGCCGTGCCTGCTGGGTGCGGTCATAAAGGTAATTGCGCCAGTTTGCTGCATTGCTCACGCTGCTGTCATACTCGCCGCGTTCCAGTGCGCGCTGTCCCAGCAGGGTGTCCAGCTGGTCGCCCGCACCGGCAAGCTCCTGCTGCCACTGGGCCAGTGCGTCCGCCCGTGCTGCAGCAAGGGTGCTGCCGGTGTTTGCCGTCTGCGCCGCTGCTGCCTGATCTGCCGCGCTTTTTGCATAGTCCGCGCCATACCCGCCGGAAAGCGCATCTGCGGTCGCTGCTGCCGCATCTGCACCGGCATTCGCATTGCCCACCATCCGTGTCAGTGCGTCCTTGTAGCCGCTGTCTGCCGTGGTAAAGTCAAATCCCGCGCCGCTGGCCGTGCCCATCTTGTCCAGCGTGTCGGCAATGCCCTGCGCATACTGGTCATCGTAGGCCCCCGGCATGGCGTTTTCCGCGTCCTGCAGGCGCTGCTGCGCGTCGTTCAATCTCTTGATGGTTCCCATTCTTTTCTCCTTTCCTTAAATAAAGAACAGCGGCAGGATCTTCGCTGCAATGCCTGCCACCTGCAGCGCCCCGTTCATAAAATTCTGCCACCCGTTCTGCTTTGCGCTGTAAGCGTTGTCGTACTCGTTCTTTTTGTACTGTAGGCCTTCGGTCCAGTTGGCAAGGTCGTTCTGGTACTGGCTGTAGTCCTGCTTTTCCGCGCTCTGCAGCCCGCTCAGCTGCTGCTGCAGGCCGCTCTTCTCCGTGTTGTACTGGGCCTTGCTCTGGCTGTATAGGCTGTCCAGCACATTGTCCAAGCTGTTCATCGTGCTGGCATAGGCGTTCTGTCCCGCCTGCGTACCGTAGCTGGAGCCGTAGCCGCCGGTCATGGCGGCGGCATTCGCCTGCGCATTCTGGTTTGCCAGCTTTGCCTGCCGGGTGTACTGGTTCTTGTACTGCTGGTAGGCTGCATCTGCATCCGGGTCGTAATCAAAATCGCCCATGTTTTCCAGCTTGTCCATCACATCCTTGATCTGGCCCTGATACTTGCTCTGGTAGTCTGCAGGCTTCGTTTTCTCATACTGTTCCAGGTTGTACCGTGCCGTGTTCAGGCGGTCATTGTTTCCAAACAGTCCCATTTTTTATGCTCCTTCCCCGTTCATCCGTTCTAAAAATTCTTCCGAGCAGTTCTCCCGGTCAATGTTCGTCAGCACATAGTTCAGCTGTTCCGTCAGCTGGTACAGGTAATTCCGCAGCGCACGGGCATCTTCTGCCGGCATCTCACTGCTGAAGGAAGGCAGCGCAATGCCTTCCAGTCCCGCCAAACTTGCCATTTCTACGCTCCTTCTCTCATTTCCTCGGCTGTGCCGCGCTCACGCGCCCACCGGTCGCCGCCGCCAGCGTAAAGGCCACACTGCGCAGCACCATCTGCGGTGCCATAGATCTTCAGCTGCAGCGTATCTGCGCCGGGGCACAAAGGGCAGGTTGATGCGCTGGTGGTCCTTCCCTGCTGCGCAGGTGCCCAAAGTTTCAAAGGCTCCGCGTCATAGCTTGCAGCCACCGTTACCACCGTGTGGGCCAGCGCATCCAGCCGCACCGTCACCCGGCTGATGTACTTGTCGTCCGGTACGCTCAGGCCAATGTCTCCGCTCACCGCTTCAAACTGCAGCGCCGTTTCCTGCCCTGCTTCCTCCGTGCCGCTTTCCCGGTCAGGATCTGCGGCCCACAGTACGCTGCCGTCCCACAGGTACAGCTGCTGCCCGGTGGATACCATCTCGGTGCCTGCAGCGCTTTCCTCGTGCCACAGGCTTTTTCCGTGTCGTATACCAAAAGCCGTCCGGCCTGCGGGCCGCCTGCTTTCTGGTGCAGGTACAGGTAATACCGCATGTCCATGCTTCCCGCCATGGCCCAGTCCACCGCAGTCAGCCCGCTGGTGTCCAGCGCAGCGGATACCTTTGTCGGCAGGCTTCCGTCCCATGCCATCACCCCGTCCGGCGAAAGATAATACAGCGTCTCTGCGATCACGCACAGGCTGTTCGCTGCGTTTGCCGCCACGCCCCGGCAGCGCACGCTGCTCATCTGGTAATCGCTGGGCTTTGTGCCGTACAGTTTGTGGATGCAGTTTTCCTTGAAGAATAGCAGGTATCCCAGACAGCTTGCAGCGCCGGTAAATGCGCCGTCACTGCCTACGCTCACGGCATAGCTGTCCGCTGCAATGCCTGATAGCTGTACCAGTTGGTCGGGTCGCCCAGAGCACAGGCGTAAATGGTGTTTTCCTTCCGGCTGCATCCCCACACCCGGTTTCCCTGTTCCGTCACAAAGTCCAGTTCCGGCACCCGCCGCTCCACCTTCACCGGTGCGGCCGCTGCGTCGTTCTCGGTCACGGTGCCGTCAGCGCTCTTCCATGTCACACTGGTCTCCGTCATAGTCCAGCTTCCGTAATACCGGTTGCTGTCCTCGGCCCGTGTCAGCACTGCCACCATCTCGTCGCCGTCCATGGTCTGGATCATCACCTCACCGTTCAGTCCTTTTGCCACTGCATTGCACACTGTGTCCGGCATCCCGCTTATGGTCACAGTGTCCCCCTCCCGGATCACTCCGCCGATCCCCGGACACCGGATCTTCACCGCGCTCAGCAGCACTTCCACCCACTTTTTGTTTTTTGCACTGTAGCGTAGCAGCACCGCATTGCTGTCATAGGCTTCGTTGCTGTCACTTTTCAAAAACAGCTGTCCGTCCTCCGGCTCTTTCGGTTCGGTCTTGCCTGCGCCCGCCGGGGTGTATGTCCGGCCTTCGGCATCGCAGGGGGTCACGGTCACGCTTTTCCCGCCCATCTCCCACTGTGCGCCAAGCGCGTCAGTTCGCCGGTGCCCGTGTCAAAAGCCACCTTGTCAGGCCAGATCAGCACTTTCGTGCCCATGCCCGCCATGGCCTTGCGGTCATCGGTCAGCACGTTCTCCAGCACCACCGCACCGGTACGTACTTCTTCGTCCGGGGTGTATTCCAGCGTCTTTCCGCGGCAGATCAGCAGCCCATTCAGGTGGTACATTCCGTTCACACCCTGTACCGTCCGCACATTCCTGCGCATTTTCCGCGTCTGCAGCGCCGGGTATCCCCGGCTGGAAAAATTCATTTCCCCGCTGAACTCTGCCTCGCTGCAGCCGTATCCTTCGTTCAGCCCGCCAAAGGCCCGCAGCATCTGGCGGCTCGTCTGCAGCACGTTCAGGTTCGTTCCATCCATCATCCCTCAGTACCTCCACTGCGCACCAGCGGCCGGTGCGTACCGCTTCCGCATCCATACGGCAAATTCCTGCAGGTAGTCGCTGTACACCTGCAGCTCATTCATGGCCCGTGCTGTCTCGCCCAGCGCCAGATCCATCTGCGCACACAGCCAGTGCACATACAAAGGGCAAAAGGCTTCCGGTGCCAGCAGCACCGTTTCGTATTCCAATCCTTCGTTCCAGTTCACATCCGCACCCACAGCATCAAAGTCCGCCGTCCGGCTGCGCTGCACAATGCTCGTGCGCATCCGGGCATCGCACTGGTGCAGCCAGCTCTGTTTCAGGCTGTCCGTAAACTGGTTGTTCGGCCGCAGTTCATCGGCCTGTTCTATCGCCTGTCCGACTGTCATCTTATCAAGTCTCCTTTCCGGTCAGCTCCTGCTGCGCAGGTCACGGCTCCCTGCGTTCTTCCTGCCGCAGCCAGCAGTCGCCTCTGCTGCAAAAACACCCGGCACAGCCATGTGCCGCTGTACCGGGTGTCTGTTTTCATTTTGCAAAATGCTCTTTTCTTTGCAAGAGCTGTGCTCTTCGGCCTTACACGCGCTGCGCCTGCTGCACAGCAGCGCTTTCCGCCGCCACGATCTTTGCCATTGCCTCGCCGTCCATCTCTTCGCTGTGGCGCAGCACCTCAGCAACCGCCTTCGGTACCTCCACGTCCACACCGCGCTGGATCAGGTAGGTCTCACCGTTCACGCCCACGAACACCGGCGTTTTGTAGCGCTGGTTGTCCTTGAACAGCCGGATCACCTCCGTGTCCTTTTCCGGTGCTGCCTGCACAGCGGCTTCTGTTTCCTGCTTCTTTACTGCCATGTTGGTTCCTCCTTAGTTTGCCAGCGCCTTTGCGCTGTAGCGTGCCGAGCAGCTCTCAATGCGCACCATGTACTGCTCGCTCAGCCGTTCCGCCGTCTTGGTGGCCTTCCAGCCACAGAAGCACGCTGGTTCAGCGGGTCATCGCCGTAGCCCAGCTGCTTCACAATGTGCTGCATACCGCCGCCTTCCAGTTCGGTGGTCGCGTAGGCGTGGGCACCCAGTACCAGCGTGCTGTACACAGCCAGCCCCGCCGGCAGCCATCGCCCTTCCACACCTTTGCCTCGCTGGAAACCACGAACCGCACGTTGTTGATCTTGCCGATCTCGCCGTTGAAGATCTCCTCCGGTGCCGCATACTTGTGCGCCTCGATCCAGTTCGGTCCTTGCGGATATCGTAGCTGGTGTGCGGGTGCACAATGGCCACAAAGCTGTCGCCAATGGTGTCTGCGTTCTGGGTCTGCAGCAGCGCCACTGCCTGGTCGATCAGATCCACCGTCAGCTGTGCAGTGGCATCCAGATCCGCACGGCTGGTCACGGCGGTCTCCGCGCCGCCCGTTCCGATCTTCGGTGCATAGATCACGTTGGTGCCGCCGTTCAGGATATCGCGCACAATGGTGTCCATGGTACGGCCGCCCTGGCTTGCCAGCACATTGGTGGCCTGCACGATGTTGTTGTCAATGGCCGTCAGATCCAGCATGTCGGTCAGGGGCACCCAGCCGCCGTACTGGTGCACCTCGCGGTCACGGTGGTCACGTTCAGCGCCTGACCTGCCGGGGTCACGCCCTCGGTCAGCGGCGTGGTGGCTTGGGCAGCGCATCATACTTGCGGAACTCAATGGTCTTGCCGTTGTTCGCCGGAATCGGGTAACTGTCGCCGAACTGGTCATGCACCAGTGCAGGCTCTGCCAGATCCAGCAGGGTCTTTTCGTAGTAGGTCTTCATCTCAGCCGTCATACCGCTGCGCCCGTGGTGTTCTGCAGCTGTGCGCTTGCATCCGCAAACATCTGCAGATCCAGTCTCTTCTTGCTCATTTGTTTATCCTCCTTCAAAGGGTTTATCTTTCTCGCATTCTTCGCGCGGGAAATCTCTCACAGCACAATGCGTTCTCCGCGCTGTGCCTGCGTGCCAGCTCTTTCCGCTGCTGCCGTGTCATGTGGGCCACATCCACCTTCATCTCGCCGCGCCGCCGGGGTGTGTCCCGTTCTCAGCCGGCGCTGGCTGCGCTGCTGGATGCGCGTCGCCACGCCCTGCTCCACCTGTTTTGCCGTGCGGGCCGTCTGGTTTTCCATCAGGCGGTCAAAGTAGGTGCACGGTATGCCGCTTCCAGCCCCACGCCCCGCCGGATCATATCCGCCACGGCAGGGTTGTTCAGCACTTCGTCCAGCTCAAGTCCGGGTAGCTGTTTTTCAGCTTTGCCGCTTCTGCTTCCCACCGGGCACGCACTGC
>ENA-OQER01001450-OQER01001450.1-human-gut-metagenome-genome-assembly--contig:-NODE-1450-length-11293-cov-2.230163_pt1 | contig 11293 bp, 15 predicted proteins | sample MGYA00242797_ERZ504639 | MGnify/ENA primary metagenome ERZ504639 (study PRJEB26092, sample SAMD00036306) | human gut metagenome | host: Homo sapiens | study: EMG produced TPA metagenomics assembly of...
CGTCACTACATTATAGTCCACATGGTACTGCTCCAGCAGTTGCACGGAATGCATGATCCTCGCAAATGTATCCTGTCCTGCGGCATCCTTGCGATACCTGTCATGCATTTTCTTGGACCATCCAGCGACAACCCCACCAGAAACGATGCTCTCCCAAGAAAACGCGCCCATTTCTCATCTATCAGAGACCATTGGTCTGTATCGTGTTTTCGATCTGCAGTTTTTTATTGTTATATTTCTGCTGCAGTTCCACTGCCTTTTGAAAAAAATCCCGCCCTGCCAGCGTTGGCTCGCCTCCCTGAAATGCAAAGGTGAGTGAACCGTCCGCATACGCGATTGCTTCCCGGACAAGGGTTTCCAGGGTCTCTTCCTTCATGAATCCCTTACTGTATTCCTCTCTGTGACTGCTGAGACATTTGTAAAAACAGTATTACAATCATGTTGCAATTGGCGGATGCGGGTTTGATTAAGATACTGGCTGCTGGCATAGTGGTTCCTCCTTGTGTTTAAGTCAATTACGGAAAAATTGTTCCTCTAATTCTTTTTTATCTGCCCAGAATCCTGCTGCTTCAATTTCCACTTTCAAAAGTGGTGAAGGGTACTCAAATGGCAGTTTATAATCATCTATAATAGGAAATGTTCCACCATCTTTCAAGTATGCATGTGTCTCCATCATGAAAATAAAGCCTGTAATTTCCGTCTTTCCCTGTGATATGCCATTTACCCATAATTCTGCAACTGCCGTGCCTTTATCCGTTAACCGGAACTGTACCTGCACAGTAACATTTCCTTCTGGCAATGGATCCGCGGATGTCACCTGAAATACCTGTTCCCTGTGATAATTGTAAGCATATTTTAATCGATTTTCCTGAATGAAAAGAACATAACCTCCAAAACGGTTTCCCGCTGCATACAATATTCCTTCCTGATCAGGTTCATGTGCAATCTGAACCGTAATCTTATGATTTCTACGATTAAACATAGTTTTTGTCGTAATATCTAACGGATGCAATACTCCATGATAACTAAATTTCTGTGGCTCAATATAGAACTTATTTTCTTTAACGACATTAAGCAGTTCTTCCGGCTTTTGCGTCAGATATGGTCCATCTCCCAATGGTAAGACGCCATATTTTCCTGCCTGCACATACCATAAGGCAATAAGTTCTTTTAATTTATCCGGATATTGTTCTGCCACATTCTCTGACTCCGAAAAGTCTTCTTCTACATGATACAATTCCCACGTTTCATTTATATAATCTTTGTCATAAATATGATTTGTGATGGCTTTCCACCCATCTTTCCAGATTCCACAGTTTCCGGTCTGTTCATAATACTGGATATGTCTGACGTCCGGTGCCTCTGCATCATCAAATGTTCCTGCAAAACTTGCCCCATGATATGGCTTTTGTGCAATTCCCTTAATATGATCCGGCTTATCTACGCCAAGAATATCCAGAATTGTCGGTGCAATATCAATTACATGCAAATACTGATTACGGATTCCCCTTCGTTTGTATCCCTTTCGGATAACTCACAATCAATGGATCTTTTACTCCGCCGGAATGTACCCAGGACTTATACCATTGAAATGGTGTATTTCCTGCATTTGCCCAGCCAACCGGATAATGTGGATTTGAATATGCACTGCTTCCCAGTTCCTCTAAATGTTTTAAAGTTAATTCTACATTATTGGTCTCTTCCAACAGGTTCAATGATTTTTCCTGATTTACTCTGCCGTTTTTTCCGCCCTCGGCACTGGCTCCATTATCGGAGAGCAGTACAATAACCGTATTTTCAAATTCTCCGATTTCTTTTAAATAGTCTACTACTTTACCAATCTGTGCATCTGCATGTTCTAAAAATCCTGCATATACTTCCATGTATTTCGCATATACTTTTTTCTCATTTTCTGTCAGATCATTCCAAGGTTTTACAAACTCATTTCTTGGATTTAAAACCGTATCTTCCGGCACAACACCAAGGCGTTTCTGATTTTTAAACCATTGCTCACGGATTTCATCCCAGCCTGCATCAAACGCTCCCTTATAATGGTCTATATATTCCTTCGGTGCCTGATGCGGTGCATGCCCTGCCCCCAATGCAAAATAAAGGAAAAACGGATTGTCTGGATATACCATATGCTGACGGTTAACCAGGCGAATGGCCTGTTCTGCTAAATCTTCCGACAAATGATATCCTTCTTCCGGTGTCTTTGGTGCACGGATGCGCTCATTATCTTTTACCAGATCCGGTGTATATTGATCCGTATATCCTTCCATAAATCCATAGAAACGGTCAAAACCTTTTCCAAGTGGCCAATTCTGAAACGGTCCCGCATCTGTTGCCTCATTAAATGGTGTCAGATGCCATTTGCCAACAGCAAAATTGGTATACCCAAATGTTTTTAATACTTCTGCTGTCGTTGCATATGACGGATTCATATAACCTGTCTGGTTTGGGAAACTTCCATCCAGTGTATCTACAACCGTAGATACGCCTACGCTGTGATGGTTTGCACCTGTCAAAAGCGAAGCTCTGGTTGCGGAGCAGATTGCTGTCGTATGAAAATTATTGTAACGCAGGCCACCTTCTGCCAGTTTTTCAATATTTGGTGTATGAATGGTAGACCCATAGCATCCAAGCTGCGCAAATCCAATATCATCCAGAACAATATACATGATATTTGGTCTGTTACTTAAAGATTTTTCCGGTTTATAACTACTGATGGAATCTTCTTTTGTGATTCCGATTGTTCCATTAAATTCTGCCATTTATATGTCCTCCTGTTATTTTGTAAACGTTTTACTTGCTGCTTCATAATAATCGTTGTTTATTACACTTTTTGCATCCACACTCTCTGATATTGTCCCATTTCCAAGTAAAAATTCAGCAAGTGAATTCAGACGATCTATCTGTTCTTGCTTAATTTGTGGATCAATTATCAAAACCAAGTTCCTTCGGATATATCTTTTCATACAACTCTTTTGGATTATCCGATGTTGCAAGAGTTTCATATGCTTTTTCAGGATTTTGTTCAATATATTCTTTTGACTTCCACAATGCTCTAATAATCGCCTCTGCTGCATCTGGATTATCCTTCAAATAACTTATTCTTCCCATTGCAAAAAACTGAGAAGATAACTCTGCATCCCCCTGCGATGTTGTCAATATGTCTCCTACTCCTGAATTACTCATCTGCCATACACCTGTACCTGTAGAAACAACCGCATCTGCATTTCCAGATGAACTAAGTTCCACATTGCAATATCATTGATTACTTCTACATCATCCAGTGATAAACCATTTGCCTGTAAAAGATTGTTCAAATATACATGTGTCACCGTTCCATAAGCAGCTACTACTTTTTTCCCTTTCAAATCTGTTGGCTTTTTAATTCCGGAATTTTTCCTGCCACAATTCCCATCTCAGCTTCTGAATTTAAATTTGCAAATAACTCGACTTCAAGCCCATTGCTTTTTGCAATTATTTTCTGGCACATCTCCAACAAAAGCCACATCTAACTGTCCCGATGCAAATGCCTCATTAATTGCTGTTCCGCCCTGTGCAAACCCAACATACTCTGCTTTATATCCAACTTTTTCTAATTCTTCATCCAAATACCCCAACTTGTATGCAAGCCCTGCATTCTCGACAAGCTGTGTGCCATCTGTAGTCGGCGATCCGATTCTAATAACTTTTTCATTGCTCTGCTGTGAACCATCTGTATCACTTGTTGTATTACTTGTGTTTGTCTGCGTATTTCCGCATCCTGTGAACGCCAGAACTGTCACTAATATTGCACTTAAAATCATACTTTTCTTTTTCATATTCATATCCTCCTATGCCTTCTTTTCATTAATTTGTATCCAAGGTGTTATTTTTTCAAAAATAACACTGATTACCTTATCCATCAGAATTCCAACAATTCCAATAACAATCATGCAAATGATAACTTTATCTGATCGCATGAGGCTGCGTGCTTCGTTCATTCGATATCCAATACCAGAAGTTGCTGCAATCAGCTCTGAAGCAACAACGGCCATCCAAGAAACCCCAATCCCAACTTAAGCCTACAAGCATCTGTGGTAACGCATGCGGCAAAAATACTTTTGTAAACGTTTGCCATCTTCCCAACTTGTAAAGTTTGGCCACTTCTACATATCCTTTTGGAGTTCCAGTAATTCCACTCATCGTATTTACAAGAATTGGAAAAACTGCTGCAATTACAATAATAATAACTTTAGATGCTTCCCCAATTCCTGCCCACAAAATAATAAGTGGAATCCATGCTATCATTGGAATCTGCCGAATGGTAGTAATTGTCGGAAGTAACAGTTCTTTGGCAGTCTCTGACATTCCCATCGCAGATCCCAATACAACTCCTACAATTGCTGATACCAAAAATCCTTTAACCACACGCCCAATACTGATTCCTAAATCTACCGGAAGTTGTCCTGTCTTCGACATATCAACAGCTGTCACAATAACATTTCTTATCTTTGGTAAAATTGTTGTCGGAACATTCATAAATGTCGTTGCCGTATACCACAAAACAAGAATTACTATTGGAATTACAAATCCTAATACCAATTTTTTTACTCGCATTTTCCTCCCCCTTAAATCACATACTCAACTTCATATTTCTCATCACTATCTTCAAAGAAATAATTATAAATTTTCTTTTTATATGCAGCAAACTCTGCTCCGCTGCGCTTTCCCGCCGCTGCCCGGTCAACTTCTATGATATCCTTGATCTCCCCCGGCCTTGCGGACATTACCACGATTCGATCTCCCAGGTAGATTGCCTCGTCAATGTCATGTGTTACCATGACCATCGTCGTGCCCTCTTTTTCCTGAATCCTGAGAATCTCTTTTTGCATCTGGATTCTTGTCAAGGCATCCAGCGCACCAAACGGTTCATCCAGAAGCAGGATCGTCGGATTGTTCGCCAGTCCTCTGGCAATTGCGGCACGCTGTGACATACCGCCGGACAACTGACTCGGATAACTGTTTTCAAATCCCGCCAGCCCTACAAGCTCGAGATGTTTTCTTACTTTTTCCTCCCGTTCCTGCTTTGGCAGATCCCCAAGACCAAATCCTACATTATCTTTTATTTTCAGCCACGGAAGCAGGCGATGATCCTGAAACACCATTCCACATTTTGGTCCTGGCTCTGTAACCGGGTGTCCATTGCGCTCCACCTGTCCATCCTCATAATCAACAAGTCCGCAGATAATTTTCAACAGTGTGCTTTTTCCGCATCCGCTGTGCCCCACGATGGTAATAAATTCTCCTTTTTTTACCTGCAGATTGATGTCATGCAGCACCTCCATCGGCTGTTTGTTCACCAGAAACTGTTTGTTTAAATGGATGACTTCTATAATGTTTGATGTTTCCATTTCCACACCTCCCTGTGTTGTTGTTGCCTGCATTATATACGCGGCATTATGGAAATGACAAAGGCAAAACGTGAAATCGTTTTCACCCTTTGCGTTTTATTTCCCTATATTCATACATAATTGGTATGAATATAATTTTTCTAAAAATGCCGTATTTTACAGGATTTAAGGACAAATAAATCCGGGGATTTTATTCTGAATTGTCGTTATGCTTTCATGAAATGTACAGATAGATATGCCTAATATATGAAAACGTTTACAGTTGTTTTTTTATTGCCAAATAATCCCTTTTTTCCTATAATAAAGGATGCAAAGACCATATTCCTTTCCATGGTCTGACCGCATAAGAGACGGCAGTAGCGGGAAAGTGTTCAAAACCGCTTCCTTATAGGAAGCAAAAAAGGGGGAAATCATGGAATTTAAAGAAATCATCAACGCCATCCGCCAGTATCCATGGCAGGTAACTGTAGCCGTTATATCGCTGATACCACTGTACATCATTGATCTGAAGTTTTTAGCCAAAAGAAAAAGTTGGGCTGAGCAGAAAAAATTGAAATTGCAAAAGAACGCGGACATGTCACAAAGGGAATGATTATAAAAAAAAGATGCAAAAAGAATCACGGTCAACCGGTCAAATTCCGACCATAATTACTGGGCGGCAAGGTATACTTACACGGTAGCCGGAAAGGAGTACTGCAGAAAATTCTCCTGTTCTCCGCTAAGCAGCACCAGATCCCATCTGCGGACAATCATAAATGTCTACTGGATCGATGATCCTGCCAGACCTTTCTGGGATTACAGCGAGGATCCACTGGGAGACCTGTATAACATTTTTACCACACTGTTCCCATGGATCGTCGCTATTCTCCTTATTCTCTTCCTGCCGGTGGTGCTTGATGCGGTCAGACAGTATCAAATACCAACTATTTCCGGATAGTATCCACAAGTTTCTCGTCTCTGCGGACAATTCCCTGATATTGCCGAAATCTCCGGCTTTTACAAGATCCCCTTTCACCATCCAGCTTCCACCGCAGCAGAGGATCTTGTCACAGGAAAGATACTCCGTTAAATTTCCTGCGTTAATTCCGCCGGTCGGCATAAACTTAAGCCCCACATACGGTGCTGCCATCGCTTTGATCATGGCAATTCCACCAGCCTGCTCTGCCGGGAAGAATTTCACAATGGTAAGACCTCTTTTGACCGCCTGTGCGACTTCTGAAGGAGAAATGCAGCCCGGAAGAACCGGAATCTTCTTTTCCAGACAGTAATCTACGATCTCCGGATCAATCCCGGACTTACGATAAACTTTGCACCGGCTGCTGCAGCCGCATCGACCTGCTCCTTCGTAAGCACCGTGCCGGCTCCCACCAGCATCTGTGGAAAAGCCTCCGTCATCCGGCGGATGGACTCCTCTGCTGCTGCGGTGCGGAAGGTCACTTCCGCACTCAAAAGTCCTCCTTCGACCAGTGCCTGTGCAAGCGGCACTGCATCCTCTGCATCTTCCAATACAACGACCGGAACCACTCCGGTTTCATAAAATTTTTCTTCTAATTCATTCATGTTATTACCTCACCGTTTTATCGTTTGATATCAAATTCATTTCCATCACATGCCGGATCAAAGAAACATCATCCGTAATATTTCCGTCCCCATGAATCGTATGCTTTACAGCACTTGCCGCAACACCGAAATTCACCGTATCCTCCGGTGTATAATCATTCATCAGGCCATAAATAATGCCGCTTACAAATGCATCTCCGCCTCCGACCCGGTCGAGGATATGAAAGGTCAGACGTCTGCTTTCATAAATCTGTCCATCTTTCCACAGATATGCCAGAAGGCTGTTTTCGCTGCAGCTGTGTGCAAAACGGACATGTCTGGCAATACATTTCAGATTCGGATACTCTTTGACAAATGCGCAAAATACCTGTTCCTGCTGGTCACGATCCGGCTGGAACGGAATATCATCCTTTACATCGCCTGCGGCATGATCCTCATCCTTTTTCCAGATATGGTAAGGCTCGATGCCAAAGAGGACATCCACATACAGAACCGGTGATGATATGGATTTTGTTGCTGTATCGTTACGGGGACACCATCAAGGTATCTGTAACAGAGGCAAAGAAAGATTACTCTCTCCGGAAGTCCGGTGCTTCTGTCAAGTATGAGAAGGTCTGGGACGATTTTAACTTAGAGGAACAACAAAGATCACCTGCAGCTATACTAATTCCAAGGATGAAAAAAAATCGGTTGTGTATACGGTAAAAGTAGTTGCTGATGATGATTGATTCCATCGAAGCACTATGAATCCATGTTTATATTAAATAATATGTAAAGCCACGCAGTCAAAATATTTTACTGCGTGGCTTTTTGCGTGGAGTTCTTATATAAAGAATCTTGATTTCTTAGGAAATGCATTTGATGGTGTTCTGTTCAATTTTCTGAAATTATTTGTGTGAATCCCCCATGAATCATTACCTATTTCACTTTTATTTTTGTAACATCCGAACAGGTACCCACATACGTTTTCCCATTATAAGATTTATATGCACGGACTTTATACTGGCTGACAGTCCCCTTTTTCAATTTGGAATCCTTATAGGAAAATGTTTTGTTATTGTTAATAGTGGCAATTTTATCATACTTTTTTCGTTTTACTGTTATAACGGTAATCTGGTATCCGGTTACATTGCTGGTTTTATCCCATTTTAATGTGACTGCACAAGATTTTGTCTGCAGCCGGAGATTTTTTACCTTCAGCGGATTTGTGCACTCTTCATGTGCGTCAGAAGCTTCTCCCCAGACGGTTTCCCCTTCTGCTTTTTTATAAGATTTCACTTTAAATTTTGTACGTTTGTAGCTCCGCTCAATCCTGTAACTTTATAAGAAACTTCTGCTCCGCCTGCAATCGTTGCCACACTTTCATATTTCTTTTCTGCTGTGTTATATTTATAAACCCGGTATCCGCTGGAACCTGATATTTTGCTCCATCCAAGTGTCACATATGTACTGCTGCGCTTTTGTGTTTTTACATCGGACACTTTTGCCGGCGGAACGGTGGCCGATACCACCGAAGAATAATTTCCATAATAATTTGTCCCACCGATGGTCCAAAAGCAGCGCACCCTGTACTGATAAGTCTTTCCGCTTGTCACATCGGTATCCGTAAAGCTTTTTCCACTCGTCTGCTTCATATAAACATATTTTTTCTGTTTTTCGTCATACCGGTACACGCGGTATCCGGTTACATCATCGGCAGCTTTGCCCCAGCTTAGTTTCACAGGGTCAAATGCATTCCCCACAGTTGCTTTCAATCCTCCGGTTTTTGCACTGGTGTCCTTGTACCAGAAATTTACGTCCAGATTTCCCGTATATCCACTCACTTTGCAACGGATGAATACTGCCAGAATTCATAGTCATATGCTGTGTCTGCATAAGGTTCCCCGCTTTTTGCATTGCTCGTTGTCGTATTATTGTACCGCGCAATCCAGATGCCGCAATCCTCCAGGGAATCTGTATCAATATAGGATTTGATCCATGCATAGGAAGCATAAACAACCGGCTGATATCCCGCATCGGAAATCGTATCTGCAAATGACTGGCAGACCGCTGTCTCTTTTGCTTTGGAGAGTTTTCCCCCTGTCAGGCGGTTGTGACTTCCTTTTTCCCTGTCTATAACAATCGGAAGGGTCACATCCCAGCCGTATTTATCTGCCAGATCCAGCACATATTCTGCTTCCTGTTTTGCCTCTTTTTCTGTCAGTGCCTGTGAAAATATGTACAGACCGACATTGATGTCGTTTTCAAGTGCCGCCTGAATATGGGAATCCGCAGCCGTATCTTCATAAATACTTCCATCAGAAGTGTCTCGCGATGCTACACGGACAAATGCAAAATCTATCCCTGCATCATGTATTTTTTCCCAGTTAAGTGCTGTTGTTTTTTTATTTTTTGCCTGCCACCAGGAGACATCGATTCCGTTCAAAAGCTGCGCATCTTCATAGTCTGCTTTATGATAATACGTCACACTTGTATAATCTACCTTTGATGTAAAGGAACTATCCAGAAAATCCTGCGTATAACCGGATGCAGCCTTAGATGCCCCCAGCAGCCGTGGCATGGCATATGTGGACAACAATCCGTCCCTCTGCGTATCCACGTCTGAAATCTGTGTATCATCCATCTCTTCTTTGATGCTTTGTCCCATCACACCATCCATCTGTGTTTTGGGTACCTCTGCCCTCAGCTGCTGAGGTGTAATCATACAGATTCCTGCCAATATCACTCCTGCTGCTATGATTTTTGCTTTCGTAAATTTCAATTTTTGTATCTCCTGTTTTCGTCTTTTATTTCCTATCTTTACACACATTCTCTATAGTAACTATTTTAGCGATCTCTTGTCAATGTTAATTTCTTCCTATAGCCCCAAAGGCATATATCCATAAAAGATATATGCCCGATGTTTATTTTATTACTTTAATTGAACTATATTTACTGTACACATTTTTACCATTAGAAACATAGAAGCCTTTTACTCTGACATAATAGGAAGTTCCTTTTTTTAAATTGGATAGCGTTTTTTTATTACCAGTTACCGTATATACTTTTTTATTTTTAAACGCCTTACTTGTGGATATTTCGACTTTATATTTTTTTGCCCAGGTTAATTTTGTCCATTCTACTACAGCACTTGAAGAAGACCTTTTTGTAATCTTAGATATTTTGTTTGCACTATCTGTAAACAAAGCTTTCACAGCCTGTCCATAAGAAGAAAAAATGCAATAACGCAATGGCAGCATTTTTTATCCATGTCTTATTTTCACGGTCATAAAAATGTGTATCTGCATTTACAGCAAATGGAATTCCTGCTTTTTTCAATTCTGAAACCATAAAATGTGCAAAGATTACCTGTTCTTTCACGCTGTAATCATCACCATCATTATAATTTCCAGCCATCCATGCACCTACCCAGGTAGGAATTCCTGTCTTTTTCTGCCATTCCAAGGCTAACTGAATCTTGTTTCGGATTAAATTTTTTTCTTTTTCTGTTCCTGTCGTCCAAAGCTTTCTTTCATTTTCTTTACTTGGACCAGACGCATAAAAATGCCACTCCGCCATCATATATCCATTTGCCTGTGTAGGAACTTTTAATTCACTTAAATATTGTGCATCTGACCGAACACGCGGAGACATCATCAAAATACGCGTTGGATTTGTTTGACGAATTGCCGTTACCACTTTTTCATACAACTCATTTAACTTATCCGGCTGTTTATTTAAAGCATCGGTACATTCAATCATCATATCAAAAGAAAGAAGATAGGATTCATTTTTATAATGTTCAGCAACTGCTGACCACCATTCGACAACTTTGTCCATATCTTCATCAGAAGCACTATTCTTAAATCCATTTGCCTGATATGCAATGATTGGAATAATTCCAGCTTCCAGACAAGCCCTTATCTGTTCATCCAGATGATAAAATAAATCTTGGGAAACATTATCTTTTACGCGAATTCTTACATGATTAATTCCAGCATTTTTAAAATCTTTAACTATTGTTTTATGAAATGTTTCCTGTCCTTTTTTGGTTTTTGACCAATCCACATCCATTCCTTTTCCTAATAATTTTTGATATTGCACAGGAAGAATTGGCTGTATTCCATTGATAGTATCTGCTTTTGCAGTTTCTGGTTGACTAACAAATAAACTACAAACCAAAAGACAACATAAAAGTAATTTTGTTGTAAATTTTCTCATAATATTTCTTGTATGATAATTAGGAAGTTAATTATCACACGTTTCCTTTCTTTTAATATCGTGGTTCAATACAATTCAGATACTATGGACTTTTGATGTTTATTCTGTAGCTTGACTACTCAACTGGAGTG
>ENA-OQER01001451-OQER01001451.1-human-gut-metagenome-genome-assembly--contig:-NODE-1451-length-11288-cov-5.177583_pt1 | contig 11288 bp, 14 predicted proteins | sample MGYA00242797_ERZ504639 | MGnify/ENA primary metagenome ERZ504639 (study PRJEB26092, sample SAMD00036306) | human gut metagenome | host: Homo sapiens | study: EMG produced TPA metagenomics assembly of...
GGTAAGCTTAATCCCTTGACGAGCGCGTTCTTGCCGTACTTGCCTTTCACGGCCAGGACGCGCGCGCCAGGTCGCGCTCGCGCTCATCGGCCTCGATATCGCTGAATAGATCGATGGTGGCAAATTCCTCGGGCATGAGGTTGCCAATCCCAGGTTGATGCGCTTGACCGGTCGTTTGGGATCGACAGTCTGCGCCCAGAGCTCATCGAAATAGCCCATGATCTTCTTAAACGAATTGGTGCGCTCGGGTAGCTTTCGCGAGGCGTTGGAGTGCGCAAAGAGTGCGGCATAGCCACCACGCGGTTTGCCGCCATGCTCTCCCACAAAGATGCCATCGATTGCCTGCGCTTCGCGCACCAGGCGGCGCCGTTCGTCATCGCGCTGGACGGGCTTGGGAGCACGGGGCGCGAGCTCGGGACCGTCGGTCGCTGCGGGCTCGATGCCCGAGGTGCTCGAGCGCAGGTGCCCACAGCCGTCTATATACTGTGCCGTTCCGCTGGCGTCGAGTCGGCGGATGTCGGCCCGCTCGTTCGCGTAGCCCACAAAGAGCGAGATGCTGTCGCAGACCACGTGCTTATCGACCAAGTCCAGTACGGCGTTGTCGATCATCTCGCGCAAGACGGTGTAGGCCTGCTCGTAGGCATAGCCCTTCGAGAGCACCTGTCCCGTGGTGGTCGAGGTCACCTGCGGGCGATAGGCTTGGATATCAGCGATGGTTGTCGGCTCGCGACCAAAGGCGTGATCGATAAGATACTCGGCATTGACGCCGAGCTCGTCGTAGAGCAGGTTTTCGTCGAGCGCGGCGACACCCATCAGATCGAAGACGCCGTATTTTTCGAGTCGTGCTGCCACGCCGGGGCCGATGCCCCAGATATCGGTGATGGGGCGATGGGACCAGATATCCTTGCGAAAGGTCTCGTCGTCGAGTATACCGATGCGGCTGGGTACGTGTTTGGCGGTAATGTCGAGCGCTACCTTGGCCTGGAATAGGTTGGGGCCGATGCCGACCGTCGCCGTGATGCCGCTGCGCGCCAAGACCTCGTCGCGCAGCGTGCAGGCGAACCCTTCCGCATCGGTGTGATAGAGGTCCAGATAGGGCGTTACGTCGATAAAACACTCATCGATGGAGTAGACGTGCACGTCCTGGGGGCTGACGTATTCCAGATAGATACCGTAGATCTGCGCCGATACTTCCATGTAGTGCTGCATGCGCGGTACGGCTTTGATGTAGTCGATGCCATCGGGAATTTCGAACAGACGGCAGCGATTGCGTATCCCGAGGTCCTTCATGGCCTGTGTGATGGCGAGGCAGATGGTCGTGCGTCCGCGTGATTCGTCGGCAACGACCAGGTTGGTGGTGAGTGGATCGAGCCCGCGGTCCACGCACTCGACGCTGGCATAAAACGTCTTGAGGTCGATGCAGATGTAGGTGTGCTGCTCGTGCGCCACGCGTCCTCCCATCAAACACATGTTCTTATCGAATACCTGTTCGATAATACCCGCTCGACCAGACACCGTCAAAACCTGTCCCTTTTTGGCGGGTATGGTCGTGCGGCTGCATCGGGTTTTTAACGCAGCCCTAAAGAGCGCGAAACAGCTCGGAAAAGCTCGCTTCGTAGCATGAGCCTAACGATCGATACCGCCTATACGCACGGAAGGGTTGTGGAAAAGATGGTCAATTATGGGTTTGGTATGCCGACGCGCCTTGTTGCGGATGGAGACGTGGCTCGCTGGTGCGGACGATTGGTCGCTCACTACGGTGGCACCAAGGCGCTGGTCGTGTTGGGCGGTGACAAACATACGCACGATGAGCTCGTCTCGGCGGCGCTCGGCTCGCTTGATCGAGCTCTGCTCGAACGCGTGCTTTTTCGCTGCGGCTTGGTCGGGGGCGACGGGGGAGACGATTTGGTCGATGAGGCCGTAGCCTGGCGACCGACGAAGGCGTGGACTTTGTCCTGGCGATTGGCGATGCCGATACTGCCGGCTTTGCGCGCGAGCTCGCGCGTCGCATGGCGGCGCTCGATGCCGGCGAAGACGGCTTTGTGCCTTATGGATGCATTGTCTCGGAGGGCAAGGTGCCTGCTGTCGTGGGCACCGGCGAGGTTCCCGTTTTTGCCATTATCGCGCCCGAACTGCTGGAGGGCATCGGGTCTCCTTTGCGTGAGTTGCTCGGTAGCGTCTGCGCTGCGGCCTAATATCTGCCAGGAAGGGACAGGTTAATTTTGGTAGGTAAAGCGTTTGACCTGCCAAAATTAACCTGTCCCTTTTTGGTCGGTCGCCGTTTAGGGGCGGATTGGCAACGCTCGCTGATTACGGTCTTGACCTGCGCTAGAATAGGGTCATCTGATTATCCGGGCGCATGGAGGTATGCGCCCGTATGTTGAGGAGGACTTTATGGCAACTGTTGCCGCACCTATCGACGCTACGTCGACCGCCGCTTGGAAGGCGCTCGAGGCCCATCAGGAGAAGCTCGAGGCCGAGGGTATCGACCTTAAGGCATGGTTCGCTGCCGATGCGGAGCGCGTGAACAAGCTGAGCTTTGACGCCGGTGACCTGCACTTCGATCTGTCGAAGAACCTGGTGACCGATGAGACCGTCAAGCTGCTGTGCGATCTTGCTCGCGAGGTGAAGCTCGAGGAGCGCCGCGACGCCATGTTCTCTGGCGAGCACATCAACACCACCGAGGACCGCGCCGTCCTGCACACCGCGCTGCGCCGCCCGGCAAGCGAGAAGGGCCAGCTCATCGTCGACGGCCAGGACGTCGTCGCCGACGTGCACGAGGTCCTGGACGCATGTATGCCTTCGCCGAGCGCGTGCGCTCCGGTGAGTGGAAGGGTGTTACCGGCAAAAAGATCGAGCACCTGGTGTCCATCGGCATCGGCGGCTCCGATTTGGGCCCGGTCATGGCTTACGAGGCTCTGCGTCCCTATGCCGACGCCGGTATCGACTGCCGCTACATCTCCAACATCGACCCCAACGACCAGGCCGAGAAGCTCAAGGGCTTGGATCCCGAGACCACGCTCGTGATCATCGTCTCCAAGACCTTCACCACGCTCGAGACCCTCACCACGCCCGCGAGGTCAAGACCTGGATGCTCGAGCAGCTCAAGGCTCAGGGCGCCATCGACGGCTCCGATGAGCAGAACGCCGAGGCCGTGGCAAAGCACTTCGTCGCCGTTTCCACCGCACTCGAGAAGGTCGAAGCCTTCGGTATCGACCCCGCCAACGCCTCGGTTTCTGGAACTGGGTTGGCGGCCGCTATTCCGTTGACTCCGCCGTGGGCCTGTCGCTGATCGTCGTGCTCGGCCCCGAGCGCTTCCAGCAGTTCCTCGAGGCTTCCACGCCATCGACGAGTACTTCTGCAACACCCCGCTCGAGAACAATGCCGTCGCGCTGATGGGCCTGCTCAACGTCTGGTACGTCAACTTCTTCGGTTCCAAGAGCCACGCCGTGCTGCCGTACTGCCAGTACCTGCACCGCTTCCCGGCCTACCTGCAGCAGCTCACCATGGAGTCCAACGGCAAGCATGTCCGCTGGGACGCAGCGCCGTGACCTCCGACACCGGTGAGATCTTCTGGGGCGAGCCCGGCACCAACGGCCAGCATGCCTTCTATCAGCTGCTGCACCAGGCACTGTGGTGGTTCCGGCTGACTTCATCGCCTTCGCCAATACCGCCAACCCTGCGACCGACAGCGGCCAGGATGTCCACGAGCTGTTCCTGGGCAACTTCCTGGCCCAGACCAAGGCGCTCGCCTTTGGTAAGACGGCCGATGAGGTTCGTGCCGAGGGCACGCCCGAGCAGATCGTCCCGGCCCGCTGCTTTGAGGGTAACCGTCCGACGACCTCGATCTTTGGCGACACGCTGACCCCGTTCGCACTCGGCGAGCTCATCGCACTGTACGAGCACATCACGTTTGTCGAGGGCACGGTCTGGGGCATCGACTCCTACGACCAGTGGGGCGTCGAGCTGGGCAAGCAGCTTGCCAAGCAGATCACCCCTGCTTCCACGACGATGCCGCCAAGCCGAGCAGGACGCTTCGACCCAGGCGCTCATCGAGTTCTATCGCGCGCATCGCAAGTAGTCGCTGCTGTTAACGCATCGCGCCTTATAGTCAGGGGCCCGTATCCTATCGGATGCGGCCCCTTTGCTTTGCCGTAGTCCCGGGGCGCACGCCTTTGTGGAACATCGCTGGGGCGCCGCGCGCCGCGAGAACCCTGCGCCTAGATCTCGGCCTCCGCATGGTCTCGCTGCGCCTCGGGCAGCTCCCCGTAGAGCGGATGGTCTTCGAGCCTAAAGCGCTCGACCTGTTCGGGAGTGCGACCGCGCACAAAGAGCCACGAGCGATCGATCGGCGTCGCCATGAGCGTGCTGGGCAGCGCGTCGGCGCGGTCGGAAAACACCCGGGCACTCTCGGGATCCTGGAACGCCAGCACCAGATGCGTGTCGCAGTTGCCCATGATGGAGCGTGCGCGTGCCTCGCCATAGAGCGCATCGAGCTGGTTGGTCGACTGCAGCAGCAGCGTTGCCAGATGTTGCGGCTTCGGATAATCGAGAGCACGTTGTCGATCTGGGGGATCTGCAGATTTGCGAAGTCATCGAGCATAAAGCGCACGGGCACGGGCAGGCTGCCGTCGGGCTGCCTATCGGCCTCACGAATGAGGCCCATAAACGCCTGCGAAATAAAGAGGCCGGTCAGGTGATCGAGATTGCGGTCAATATCGCTCACAGTTACAAACAGGCGCAGGGGGTGTGTCCCATGGAAGCGAAGTCCACCTGATGGCACTCACGATAGAGCTGTGCCGCACCGTCGAATCCCAGACACATGACCTTTTCGGCAAGGATGCCGACGATGCTCGCGTGCATGCGCTCGGCATTTTGCGTAATGGCGTAGCGCCGCCATAGCGAGAGGGCATAGCTTTGGGGGTCGGTCGTGATCAGTCGTCAAACAATCGACCCGTGGCACCGTCCTGCAGGTGCTCGATCAGCTTGATGACCGAGCTGATCGTCTGCTCGTCGGCGGGTAGCTGTTCGGTGACGTAGGCGATAAGACACGACAGCAGGTTTGCCGCCGCATGATCCCAAAAAGGCTGGTTGTTGTCCTCGATGGGGCAGATGGCCTTTGCCACCGAGAGGATGTCCTGCTGGTTGGGCCTGCCGTCCGCCTTGCGGCGAATGTGCCTCAGGGGGTTGTAGCCGCAGCGCTCGATGCCGGGCGCAAGGGCCGGGACGGTGTTGAGGTCGGCGAAGTTGAGACATTGCACGCGGTAACCGTGGGCTGCCAGCACGGGTCCCACTTCGCGACAGAGCGTGCCTTTGGTGTCGAGCACGATGTAGCTTGCGTTCATTTGCAGCAGGTTGGGCTTGAGGACGTTTCGGGTCTTGCCGGCTCCCGAGGGGCCGATCACAAGTGCATTGTTGTTGAGTCCCGTTTGGCGGGTGTCGCAGGAAAGCGTTCGATCCTTGGCGAGGATGGTGGACGATGCGGACTCAGATGCGGCGAGGCGGCTGGCGAGGTTAGACATGGGCGACCTCCTTGGTGGTCGAGAGGATTTCGTGGGCAAAGCCGAGCTCGACGGCGCGCTCGGCCGAAAGGTAGGTGTCTTTTGCGGTGAGGGACTGGATGCGCTTGGGCGTGAGGCCGCTGCGGTCCGAGAGGATTTGCGTGAGGGTCTTGCGGGTCTGCATGAGACGCCGGCTGGTTTCCTGTAGCGCAAGTGCCGAGCCGCCTGCCCCCTGGGGGATCAGCGGGTCGTGAATCATGAGCTCTGCATGGGGCGCCATACGGCGATCGTCGCCGCCCATAAAGATTACGGCACCCATGGACGCGGCGAATTCCAGACAAACGGTGCGGATGGGGCACGATGCGAGGCGCATGGCGTCATAGATCGCAAGACCCGATCGCACGCTTCCGCCGGCGCTGGCGACAAATATGGTGATGGGACGGCTGGGGTCGGTGGCATCGAGCAGGCGGATCTGCTGGCATAGGTCGTGGGCCATCGGGGTTTCGATGTTTCCCATGACGGAGAGCTCGCGACGGGCGAGCATCTCATCGTAAATGCTGGTGAGCGTGATACCTCGGGCGGATTCACGCATGGTGAGGGGGCTGATGATGGGGGAATGATTGGTGTCCATGGGGACTCCTTTCTGTTGGTTGTGTTGTGGAATAGGATTGTTGCCCGCGGGGGGGCTGGCGGGCTACAGGGTTCGTCCGAGCCTGAGATCGAGCTCGGTTGTGGGGCAGGCTGCCTGTTCGTGCGGCTCGCAAGCGCCAAGGCTCCAAAGCGATGGAGCGTTGCGGCGGGCGTGGTGTAGGCGAGCCGCAGCTGATGCTCGACAGGGCACATCCGTCATTTTTGTAATGAGCCGCGTAGTACTGCGCGATGCTGGCGTTCATCTCGCTGCCATTGCGATGGCGCTCAAACTGGCTTCTGCAGGTCTCGATGATCTTTGCTACCGACTTGGGTGCCGTCGCGGGAACAAGGGCGAGATAGCCTCAAATAGCTCGTTGATGCTCAGGAGGCACAGCAGATCGATCAGCGTCCTTATGGCTGCTCCCTCGGCAGAAAAGTGCGCGGTCATGCGGTTATATCGGTTGCGGTCGACGATGGCCGCATGGGGTCTTGGAGTTTTCTGCCCCGTGGTCCCGGGCTTTTGCCGCGCTGTGTATTGAGCTCGACGTTGCAGCGCTTGAGGCCGTCCAACGGAAGGAACAGTGCGGTGCGCAGGGTGTTCCGCTTGCTTTCGAGTTCATGACGCTCGTCGGGTTCCCATTCGAGCTTGAGTTTCGTGTCGAGCGCCGTAAGCATATGGCTAGGCAGCCTACGGTAAGAACGTACGAATCGTTGTCGCGTTTTGGGGCATAGGGGTCTGTCAGCTTGCGAATGTCGGGGTCGCCCATGATCTTTGTGCAGCGCTTTAGCAGTTGAGGGTGGTCGGCCAAGATCGTCGCGAGTGGTAGCGACGCGTAGTTCTTGATGGTCGCGGCGGCAAAGGCGGCGTCATATTCGTTTGCATATGCTCGCTCAATGCGGGCATCCAGATTGCTTTTCTTATCGCCGTCTTCAGCGTGGTGGTTTGTCATAGCTTCTCCAATCGGTTGATGTTCGTGCTGTTTGTTGATGTGTTGGTTGTCGTGAGTGATGTGCTTGCCGTGGGTGATGTGCTGACGTTGGGGTGCTATGCGGTTTTCAATGAGCCCGTGAGGCAGTTGCTGCAGGGGCTGGATGGAACGGCCCATGCAAGGCGGAAGGCATCGTGCTCAAAATCGAGACAGCAATGCCCTGGGTGCCTCACATGTGCAGTTACCTCATTAAGTTGTCATTGCGTTTGGGGCTGTACTTTGCCGATCTTCCTTCTCTTACACGCTAAAATTCAAACTTCATATGCTCGATCTACTTAAAACCGCAACGGCGGTCTTTTATCAACTTATATGTCGGAACGCGTCTTTGCAAGTACTTTTTTGCCTTTGTTTCAAATGGCCTTGTTTTCAAATGGGGTGGTTTTGCAACCGTCATACGCGCGCTGTGCGAACGTGCCCCGGCTCGGATAAGATAGTGCGATCGAGTTCTACCGCGCTCACCGCAAGTAGTTTTTACGGCTGAGTTGGCTTATGCCGAAAGGGGCTCGTATCCGTTGGGATGCGGGCCCCTTTCGGCATCCGCGTGCGGTGCCATTCGCTGTCAGTAAATATACGTTTACAGCTAATTTCATACCACTTGTCGGAATGCGGACGCTGTCCTTGCATGTCGGGCGTACATTGAACGTGGTTTTTCGCGTGAAACCACGAATCGGTTGTCAGTCCTGAACAAGGAGGCCCAGCATGACGCTTGCCAAACCCATCAATAAATACATCGACTATATCGATGCCCCCGAGGACACGTTTGAGCAGTATGTCGAGAAGGCGTTAAAGTACAACTTTCGCTGCGTATTTGCGAACCTTCAGGAGTACGAGACGGGCCGCGCCATGCTCGAGGGCTCTGACATCATCCTTGCCGGCGCCATCGACTTTCCCCAGGGCACTATGACGCTTGAGGAGAAGCTTGCGAGGTTTGAGGAATACGCTGCGTGTGGCTTTACCGAGATTGACTACGTTTTGAATCAGGGGTCGATCGAGAACCGCGATTTTGATGCCATCGAGCGCGAGATGACTACCATTGCTGATTTTTGTCGCGCGCATGGCATCACTGACAAGGTAATCGTCGAGATGTGCAAGCTGGACGGCGACGACGCCGCCAAGCGCCGTGTATGCGAGATCGCGCTGGAGCTAAGCCGGGATTCCTTAAGACATCGACTGGCAGAAGCTTTGGCGGTGCTAAGCTCGAGGACGTGCGGCTGATGCACGAGGTGCTCGGCGATGCCGTGGCAATCAAGGCGGCGGGCGGTATCCATAATTACGAAGAGGCTTGCGCGTTCATCGAGGCCGGCGCCAGCGCGTTGGGTGCCTCGGCGGGCATCGCGATCGTCGACGGCGCACCGACGGATGAGCGTCGCTAGCAGACGTATTTGACCTGAGCGATAAAGCTTCATGACTACGCACCGTTCATGTTCGAGACAATATGACTTTTTGCCCGTTGTAAACGGAGTCGCGATGGGTGTTCTGTATGATGGCTCAGACAAGGTTGTTCAATGACAGGGAGGCATATATGGCAATCAAAGCCATCGCGATGGATATCGACGGTACGCTCACCAACGACCAAAAGGTCATCAGCCCGCGCACGCGCGAAAAGCTGCTCGCGGCACAGGAGTCGGGCATTAAGCTCATTTTGGCTTCGGGCCGTCCCGCATGGGGACTACATGCTCTGGCGCAGGAGCTCGACCTTCAAAACCATGACGGTCTGCTAGTCGCTTTCAATGGCGCGCATGTGTCGACGCTCAGACCGATGAGGTTCTTTTTGACCAGGCCATGCCGGCTGACGAGCTGCACCGTCTGATTGATCATCTGCAAAACTATGATGTGATCCCCATGATCTCGCTCGGTCGCGACTTGCATGTCGAGGACTCGTACCACTGCATGATTACGCTGCCGGATGGCTCGCAGAAAAACATCGTCAAATACGAGCGCGATGCCTGCGACCTTAAGATCCGCGAGGTCGAGAGCTTGCATGAGGTCGTGGACACTTATCCCGTAGACAAGCTGCTGACGGCAGGCGACCCGGCCTACCTGCAGGCGCATTACGAGGAGATGTATGCGCCCTTTAAGCAGACGCTTTCGGGCATGTTTACGGCTGACTGGTACTTTGAGTACACGGCGCCCGGTATCGACAAGGCTCGTGCGCTCGAGGGAGCCCTGCCCAAGCTCGGCATCGATGCCAGTGAGGTTGTATCGTTTGGCGACGGCCAGAACGACAAGTCCATGATTGAGTGGGCCGGCACCGGTGTTGCCATGGGTAACGCCGTCGATGAGGTTAAGGCTGTGGCTCAGATGGTGACCGCCAATAACAACGAAGATGGTATTGCGGTGGCGCTGGATAAGCTGCTGGGTTAGAATCGCCGATTAATGCATGGTTTGGGCGCCTGCTCGCGGGCGTCCTTTTGTTAGGGAGGGTGCCGTGTCCGCATTTCCGTTCGACGCCGTTATCTTTGACATGGATGGCGTCATCGTCGATACCGAGTATTACTACCTGGCGAGACTGCCGCGTTTGCCAAGGAGCTTGGGCTTAATCTGACTCAAGAGGAGTTGAATGGGCAGGTCGGTACCTCGCATCAGTCTTCCTGCATATGCTGGTCGATTGGTTTGAGCGCGCCGGTAAGGGGCATTTCACTGGCGATGAAGCGTTGGCCCGTTGGGACGAATGGGCTCATAAGCGTCCGCGCGACTATCAGGCTTTGATTAACCCAGGCGCCGTGGATACGATTCGAGAGCTGCCGCGCCGTGGCGTTCGCGTGGCGCTTGCCAGCTCGTCTCCCATGGTTAGCATCGAGGAAGTGCTCAACGCATGCGGGCTGTCGGATGCCTTTGAGTATGTGGTGAGCGGCGAGCAGTTTAAGGAGAGCAAGCCCGAGCCCGACATCTACCTGCATGCGCTGGACCTGCTGGGGCTGCCCGCGAATCGCTGCTGCTGCGTCGAGGATTCGGTGCCTGGCATCACTGCCGGCAAGCGAGCCGGCCTGACAGTCATTGCCAAGCGCGAGGAGCGCTTTGGCTTTAGCCAGGATGCCGCGGACAAGATTATCGACCAGCTGCCGGAGCTGCTCACGCTTTCTTAGGAGCGCGGTAGTTGCGCGTTTTTCGGGTCTGATGAGTAAATAGCCAACATTTTGGTGCGACACCTAGCATACTTTAAGCTAATGCGGCTTAAGGGCTTGTTGAATGCCTTAAGCCGTTTTAGAATTAATTGTGCTGGGAGAGGGTATATGCCACCGACTGAAGGGCCAACTGACGGTAAAGCAGCGATACCGCTGTACCAACAGGTTATTGATATCATCAAAAACGAAATCAACTCCGGCGCCTACAAGGCGGGCGCGCGGATACCCAACGAATTCGAATTGGCTGAGAGCTATAAAGTTGGCCGCGTTACCGTGCGACGCGCTATTGAGGAGCTCGTCCAGCAGGGCTATCTAACGAAGCGGCAGGGGAAAGGCACGTTTGTCAATGCCCCCAAGCTTAAGCGCAAGATTCGCCAGAAGGATGACGTCCAGAGTTTTTCGGACGCATGTCGCGTTAACGGAATGGAACCGGGGGCGTGTGTCATTTCGAGAAAGATACTGCCGGCGGATTCCACCGAAGCACAGTTCTTTGGTGTTCCCGTTGGAACTGACTTGATTTGCGTTGAGCGCGTGCGCACTGCCGATGGCGTCCCTGTCATGCTCGAGAACAACATATATGTTTACGAGGACAACGCCTATCTATCAACGGCACCTCTATCTAACCAATCCATTTTTGAGTTCGTGCGCAACCGGACGGGCCGCACGCCCGCGTTTACCGACCGTGCACGCTCGAGATCGCGTGCGCGTCGCCCGAGGTCGCTCGACTGTTGGCAGTTCCCGTTGGCGAGCCCTTGTTTTATATGGAAGCCTTCTTTTTCGATGAGCAGCGGCGGCCGTTTATCATCGGTCGTCAGCGGATCGTTGGGTCTCGCTACGTTTTTGACATCTAGGACATTGCGAATGGAAACGCCCGGTGGATCATCTCACCGGGCGTTCCATACCGTTCACGGCGCAAACGCAACCGTTCAACGCGTTGCGGCAATCAGTTTGAAATTATCTTGATGAAGGAAAAAGCTGCTGGTAATCTATGGAACGTCATAGAACTGCATTGTGCAAACGTGAAGCGAGATGCGATGCAGTCT
>ENA-OQER01001452-OQER01001452.1-human-gut-metagenome-genome-assembly--contig:-NODE-1452-length-11286-cov-2.294292_pt1 | contig 11286 bp, 13 predicted proteins | sample MGYA00242797_ERZ504639 | MGnify/ENA primary metagenome ERZ504639 (study PRJEB26092, sample SAMD00036306) | human gut metagenome | host: Homo sapiens | study: EMG produced TPA metagenomics assembly of...
AAAATACATATATACTGATTTTGTCTGTGATTAAATTTACAGATTTTCCAAGAAATGTTAATTTGAACTTGATAATTATGTGATTTTGATACAAAAAAGTCATTGGATTACATTTGTAATAATTGCAATTCAATGACTTATGTTTTTTGATCAGCCGAGAAGTTCCATGATCTCCTCTTTTGTGAATACTACAGAATCCATTCCCTCGCCCTCCAGCACCTGCTCGGCAAGCTTTTTCTTTTTCTCCTGGATATCAATGATCTTCTCCTCGATCGTACCCTGGGAGACGAGTTTGTAAACTGTCACGACATTCTTCTGCCCGATACGGTGTGCACGGTCGGTTGCCTGATTCTGCACGGCAACGTTCCACCATGGATCGTAATGGATGACGATGTCCGCTGCGGTGAGGTTCAATCCGGTTCCTCCTGCCTTTAAGGAGATACAGAACACCGGGACATCATCTTTGTTGAAGCTGTCTACCATCTGCATACGTTTTTCCTTATTGACGGAGCCGGTGAGCATGTAGTAATCAATGCCCAGCTTTTTCAGCTGTTCCGCCAGACGGTCTAACATGGTCGTGAACTGGGAGAATAACAGCACCTTGTGTCCACCGTGCACTGCGTTCCCGATCAGATCCATACACATCTGGACTTTTGCGGATTCGCCCTTGTAATCTTCGAATAAAAGTGCCGGATCACAACAGAGCTGACGCAGTTTTGTAAGTTCTGCAAGGATCTGGATTTTGTTGGACTTAAATTCCGCCTCGCTCTTGCCATCTAACATCTGCTTCATCTGCTGCACATGCGCATCATAAAGAGCCAGCTGTTCGCCCTCCATCTTCGCATAAACATTCTCTTCGAGTTTTTCCGGAAGATCTTTTAATACATCACCTTTTAACCGGCGCAGGATAAACGGACGGATCATGCGCTGTAAACGTTCCATCTTGTTCTCATCTTTGTTCACAACGATCGGTGTCTCGATCTCCTCACGGAACTTCTGATATGTATACAAAAATCCCGGCATCAGGTAATCAAAGATACTCCAAAGCTCACTTAAGCGGTTCTCGATCGGTGTACCGGTCAGCGCCAGCTTAAAGGCTGCCGTGATCTTCTTGACGCCTTTTGCCGCCTGCGTTCCGGCATTTTTAATATATTGAGCTTCATCAATGACCTGAACTGCAAACACAATGTTTTTGTAATACTCCACATCACGTTTTAACAGATCATAGGATGTGATGAGGATCTGCCGTCCGTGGTGTGCCGGATGATATCTTTTCGTTCCGGTGCACTTCCTGTGATCGTCACAGTCTCAAGTTCCGGTGCAAAACGCTCAATCTCTTTCTGCCAGTTATAAACTAAAGATGCCGGACATACAATAAGTGATCTGCGGCGCTCCTTTTCCCCGGCATCATAATCCTGACGCTCTGCCAGAAGAAGACTTATTACCTGAAGCGTTTTTCCAAGTCCCATATCGTCCGCAAGAATTCCGCCAAAACCGTTCTCCCGCAGCGTTTTCAGCCAGAGGAAACCGTTTTTCTGATAGTTTCTCATAACATTTTTCAGGGAATCCACCACCTCATAATCGCTGTCCTCGATGGTCTTCATGTTCCGCACCATGCCTTTGAATTCCCTGTTTTTCTCGATGGACAGCAGCTGGTTATTTTTCAGTGCTGCATCCAGATACATAGCGCGGTATTTTGGGATCACGACCGTTCCTTTTTTCAGGCTTGCCTCGGTAAGCTGTAAATCCTCACTGACTTCTGCAAGCGCACTGATCCCATCCTCTTTGATATCTAAGAAATCCCCGTTTTTCAGACGGATATACTTTTTCTTTCTGTCGTACTTGGAAAGCAGATATGCCAGCTCCTCGGAGGACATCTCATCGGAGTGTACCTTTAATTCCAGAAGGTCACTCTTTAAGGAGACACCCACGGTTACGCTCGGCGCATTGACCACTTTCATATTGCGGAACTTGTCCGACGTGTAAATTGCCATAAAATGGCTTAACCGCTGCAATCCGCCCGCCACGAGCTGATAGAGCAGATCTTCGTCTTTTGCAATGACAAAAAATGTCTTTGAATGGTCATATTCATTGAAATATGGCTCCACAAGGCTCTTGATGCGCAGCTCTTCTGACAGATCACGTACCTCGCCCGGTTCTACTTTGGCAAGCACGTTGTATTTATTATCTCCATATACTGCAACCAGCTTCGCTCCGACAACATCCATTGCCTGGCGGTCCAGATATAACTCGAATTCCGGCTTCGGCGGAACATAAAGTGCCTCATCAAAACCTTCCTGGATCACATCGAAGCTCTCCCGCACCATCGGCAGAAGATCTCTGCAGAACATTGCAAGCTCTTCTGCTGCAATATAGCAGTCTCCCCCTACCTGGCGGTGTAAAAACTGGAAGAAGTCTGATACTTTTCCTTTTAACAATGGCTCTCCGAGGAAAATCTCCCCATCCTCATAAAAGTAATAATACTTGTCTCCCTCGATCATCGGCAGATCTTCCATGCAGAGAAACGCTCCCGCACTTCCACCTTTCAGCGTCAGTTTTGGTTTGCGTTTTGTTCCATTATAGATGTAACTTTCATTCATATCATAACCGATCGTTGCATGAAAAGGAGTTCCTTTCACCGCTTCCAAAAACCGGTCGATCCCCACACCATCAAGCTCCATGGTACGCTCATAGCCGCCGGTGTAGGCATAATAAGCATGGAACTTACTCTGGCGCTTTTATCATCATCCTGCTGCTGCATAAACCGGATCAGGCGCTTTGCATCCTCCGAAAAAGCTTCCATGTGATGATAAATCAAGTTTTTTGCCGTAATGCACTTTCTCATTGACCTGAACAGAATGTAAAAACGCAGAAATGTTTTTTAACACATACTTTGTCTCCATTCCGATCTTAAATTCTAGTCTTGCATAGCCGTAATCCATCTCAAGTAAGGTTCTAACTCTACTTTTCCGTAAATGGTTTCCGGTAACATATATTTGGATGTTGCACGCATGGAATACTGGCTCAGCAGATTTTTCAACGGCGCTGCCGTCTCCATCTTCCCCACCGGACGTTCCCCTGCTTCCGGTGTCTCCGTGCCCTGTCCCCGTTTTAACCTGAGAATCTCCATCGGAGTCCTCTTGTTTACATAATTCAAAAGCATTGCCACACAATGCTTGCACATCCCCTCATAATTATAAAAAGCCTCACATCCGCAGTTGCAGTTCGTTACGTCTCCGAACTCCTCGTCGATAGTGGCTGTCACTTCATAATACTCCTGATTGATTCCACGAACTTTTGCCCTGACATCTGCCACTGGCAGCTCATCCACTAAATACAACTCATAGGAAAAATCAAAAACCCCCGCCGTCTCATACAGCTCTTTCCCTCTCCGGTACGCCGCCGGATACACTGTCTCTTTAATGTCTGATACGGAAAACATATAATTACTTACTCTGTCCTTTCATTTTCATTCGTACTGTCGTTATGACTGTCTTTCTATAATAACACAAAAATGGAAAAGACTGCTATAGTTTTTTCTTTGAATTTTAATTTTCACGTTTTTTTGATCTTTTTATATGTTTTTATCACGTTTTTCACAGCTAAATCACATATTTTTTCACGTTTTTATATAAAATAAGCCTCCGATATAAAATCAGAAGCTCATCTTTTCTAATTATTTTTAAAAACGTCACCTTAATCTCCGTACCGGCACCCTCCTCACTTTCCAGTGAGATCTGCGCCTCATGCTGTGCCACAATGTGTTTGACAATGGCAAGTCCAAGACCTGTGCTCCGGTCGATTTCGAACGGCTTTTATCAACACGGTAAAAACGTTCAAAGACACGTTCCTGTGCCTCCTTCGGAATACCGATACCAGTGTCTTTGACGATCAGAGTCGGATGTCCGTCCTCCGTGCGTGTAATAATCGTGACTTTTCCGCCTTTTTTGTTGTAACGCACTGCGTTACTGCAAAGATTATAGATTAATTCATCTATTAGATTTCGATTTCCCCGAACCGAGGTGGCTTCTCCCTGTACTTCCACCGTCACCTCGTTCTTTTCCGCCGGGATCTCCATCATTGCCTGACAGTTTAACGCCATCTCATGGAGTCTAACGTCTCAAACTCGATCTTTGTGTCGTCGCTGTCTAACTCGGAAAGCTTGATGATATCATTGATCAGATATTGCAGACGCTCCGCACTCTTATGGATTTCCGTGGCAAAATGAATGGTATCCTCCCCGCTTGTCATTCCACTTGCAATCAGTTCTGCATAACCGGAAATCGCGGTGAGCGGCGTCTTTAATTCGTGGGAAACATTTGCGGTAAATTCCTGACGCATCTGGGAATGTTTTAAGATGTCCACATGCTGCTGCTTGATGGTCGCAACAAATGGTTTCATCTCATCGTAAACATCATTTTCTTCCAGCAGCACAATATTGTCCGCCATCTTTTCAATCGGTGCCACAAGACGTTTGGTAAGCCGGTGTGCAAGAACTGTACATAATACAAATACGCAGAATCCCACAGACAACGTGAGATATACCATCTTGATGATCAGACTGTAGATGCTGTTACTATCTTTTCCAATACGCAGAACTTTTCCGTCATCTGTTCTCATTGCATAATAAAAAGTATGTTTTGTGGACGTAGTCGATTTCCGCATTGCACGCCCCTCTCCGGCTGCCAATGCAGAAACGATCTCCGGACGTTCCCTGTGATTTTCCATCTTCGACTCGTCTTCCATGCTGTCATAGATGACGTTCCATCCTCATTGATCAGCGTGATACGCAGCCCATCTTTATTCAGATTATAGTTGATCTCATCCGGCAGATCCTCCGGTTTCATCATGGAGATCACATGGGCGTTGCCTTCAGATCGTCAAAAATCTGTTTTTTCAATATATCATAGAAAAGTACCATGCACAGATTGCCATGACTATGATTGCAATTGCTGAGATCAGCATAAATTTGCTGTTAATTTTCTTTTTCATTCTATCACCGTCTTACGTCTGTCCTGCTCTTTCTTCTACTCAGAGAATGGAGGTTACTCCACCATGTAACCGACGTTACGCACTGTCTTGATGTGGCTTCCCGCCTCTCCAAGTTTCTGTCTCAATGTCTTGATGTGCATATCGACTGTCCGGCTCTCACCCTCATAGTCAAAGCCCCACACCTGGTTCATGATCTTATCCCTCGACAGCACGATTCCCTTGTTGATGACAAGGTATTTGAAAAGTTCAAATTCTTTGTAGGTGAGTTCACACAGTTTTCCATCCACGTAAACGGCGTGTTTATCGTTATCCACCAGAATATTCCCGTAGGAGATCTGTGATTCTTCCTGCGCATTCGTGGTTCTGCGCAATAATGCCTTAACGCGGGAGATCAGCTCCATGACACCAAACGGCTTGGAAATGTAATCGTCCGCTCCGAGATCCAACCCTTTTACCTTGTCAAGTTCGGATGTCTTTGCAGTCACCATAATGATCGGGACTTTTGCTGTGTTTTTGTCTGTACGGATCTTTGTCAATATATCAAGTCCATCCTCATTCGGAAGCATGATATCCAGTAAGATCAGAGCCGGGACTTTGCTCTCTAACCGCTTGAAAAGGTCTGCCCCACACTCAAATTCCTCTACTTGATATCCGCTGTTTTTTAACGCATAGCGCTCAATCTCGCGGATATTTACATCATCTTCTACTATATAGATTGTTGCCATAGTCATTTCCTCCCACTGTTCGCTTTGTAAATAAATTATAATACAGCCTGCTTTGTTTTTTCCATAAGTCTTTCCCGGATTCACGAAAAATTCGCAACACAAATATTGTGCTGCGAATTTCTTCCCAGATTTAATCTATCTCATATTTGTTTGCAAAATCATTTTCTAATTTTTCAAACTCTGCACTCTCTTTTTCATCCATCTGCTCTGTAAAACTGTGTTCCTCCAGACCGGTATCATTTAACTGCATCATATATACTGCGATATTGGAGCAGTGATCGGCAACACGCTCGTAGTTCATGGCAAGATCTGAGAGTACCAGTCCAAGTCCGATCGTGCATTTTCCCTTGCGCAGACGCTTCATATGATGTTTTTTTACCGTTTTGTTCAGGCCGTCAATGACTTCCTCTAACGGTTCCACGGAACGCGCAAGTGGAATATCGGTATTGATAAACGCTCCGGTCGTTCTCTCTAAGATATCCCGCACGGCTTTGGAGTAAATGTTCATCTCCTCCTCTGCTTCTTAGAAAACTTTGCGTCCTCTTTCTGCATCTGCTGTACACATTCTACCACATTTACCGCATGATCGGAAATTCTCTCAAAATCCGTCAGACAGTGTAAAAGTGAAGTCACCCGCAGACTGTCCGTATACGAAAGATCGCCGCTGTTTAATTTCGTCAGATAGGCGCTGATCTTATCATCATACACATCTACGCGGTTTTCTTTTGCGATCACTTCCGCAAATTTCTGATCCGATGGCTCTTTGATACATTCCATTGCTCGATAAAACTGTTTTTTGTGATTTCCGCCATCTGGTTTACTAAAGTTTTACACTGCTCGATCGCAAATGCAGGACTGCTCACAAAACGCTCATCTAAAATGGCAAACACATCTTCTTTGGCAGATTTTTCCTCGTCAGATTCCGGGATCGTAAGGTAAGCCAGTTTTTCCAGTCCATGGATAAACGGAAATAACACTACAGTTGTAAATACATTAAAGATACTGTGTATCAGTGCGATTCCCGCAATTCCTACCGTCTCTCCGACAAATTCAAAACGAAAGATTGCATTTCCGATATAAAATACTGTAAGGAATAATAAGGTTCCGATAATGTTGAAATATAAATGCACGAATGCGGTTCTCTTTGCGCCCCGGTTTGCACCGATTGCTGAGATCATCGCTGTGACACAGGTTCCGATATTCTGTCCTAAGATAATCGGAATAACCGAACCATAAGTAAATGCTCCTGTGACAGACAATGCCTGCAGGATACCAACAGAAGCCGAAGAACTCTGAATGACTGCGGTGAGCAGCGCTCCTGCTAACACACCAAATACCGGATTGTTGAACATCGTCAGAATATCCGTAAACTCCGGCACATCCGCAAGTGGCTTTACTGCATCGCTCATTGTCTCCATACCAAACATTAAGATTGCAAATCCAAGTAAGATTCACCGATATCTTTCTTTTTGTCCTTGCCGGACATATACATAATAATACCGATCAGTGCAAGAACCGGTGAAAAAGAGGACGGTTTTAACATGCTGATCAGGAAATTGGAACTCTCGATTCCGGTCAGGCTCAAAAGCCATGAGGTAACTGTCGTTCCAATGTTTGCACCCATGATGATCCCGATCGCCTGCGACAGTTTCATGATGCCTGAATTTACGAAACCGACAACCATGACCGTTGTAGCTGAGGATGACTGGATCACAGCTGTCACGCCGGCTCCGAGCAATACCGCTTTAAACGGATTCGAGGTCAGGTCTCTAAGATACGCTCCAATTTTCCGCCGGACATTTTTTCAAGACCGCCACCCATAACACTCATTCCGTACAGGAACATTGCCAGACCGCCGATCATTGTCAGAATTCCAAAAATATTCATAATCTCTCCCTTACATAGACATATACTAGGTTATTGTTTACATTTCGATTCCATATTATAAACTACATGTAAATCTTATGTCGGTTTTATGTAAAATCTATGTAAAATTGCAATCAGGAGTCTTTTAGCATACCTTTTTTATGTCTGTAAGGGAAAAGTTTTCTTAAAATTTATTCGTCTTCGTGTTTTCCGGTGATAGATAGATCACCCATTCTGCAATGTTGGTTGCATGATCGCCGATACGCTCAAAATATTTTGCGACCATCAGCATATCCGTTGCCATCTCACCATTTTTTACATTCTCATTAATTTTTTGGATGAGTTCTTTCCGGAAACTGTCAAAAAGATCGTCCACCACATCATCACGGTTGATGACCCAGTGTGCCAGTTCGAGATCTTTGTTAACAAAAGCATCCACACTCTTGATGACCATATCGGTTGTCTCTTTTGCCATCTCTTTGATCACTTCCATATTAATGGCGCTTTTTTCATAATCGGAATCTGCCATCAAAATGGTCATCTCCGAAATATCCGCTGCATGATCCCCGATACGCTCCATGTCCGTGATCATTTTTAACGCTGCAGAAATTAATCTTAAGTCTTTTGCTACCGGCTGCTGTTGCAGCAGTAGTTTCATGCAGAGAGCTTCGATCGTTTTCTCCTGTTCGTCTACTTCCACGTCAAATTTGATCGCCTGCTCTGCTTTTTCTACATCCTGCTTTACCAGTGCGGATATCCCCATCTCGATTGCCTGCTCAATCAGGCTTCCCATCTGAATCAATTCATTATTTAATTCTAATAACTGTCTGTCAAATCGACTTCTCATATCATTCTCTCCTTTTTATTTATGTCAACCAAAACGTCCTGTGATATAGTCCTCGGTACGTTTATCCTGTGGAATTGAGAATAATTTTTCTGTCTCGCCAGCCTCGATCACCTCTCCTAATAAGAAGAATACGGTTTTATCCGAAACACGCACAGCCTGCTGCATATTGTGTGTGACCATGACGATGGTGTACTGTTTTTTCAGTTCAATGACAAGATCCTCGATCTTGGATGTGGAGATCGGATCAAGCGCGGAAGTCGGTTCGTCCATTAGGATGACTTCCGGTTCCACTGCTAGTGCCCTTGCGATACATAATCTCTGCTGCTGTCCACCGGACATGCCAAGTGCGCTTTTTTTCAGACGGTCTTTCACTTCGTCCCAGATTGCCGCATCACGCAGGGATTTTTCCACGATCTCATCTAATTTGCTTTGGAGCGGATACCATGAGTTCTCGGTCCATACGCAATATTGTCGTAAATACTCATCGGGAACGGATTTGGCTTCTGGAATACCATCCGACTCTTTTTCGTAAAAGATTGACATCCATACCTTTATAGATGTCCTCGCCATCTAACAGGACATTTCCTGTGATCTTACATCCTTCCACCAGATCATTCATTCTGTTCAGACTTTTTAAAAAGGTCGATTTTCCACAGCCGGATGGTCCGATGAAAGCTGTGATCTCGTTGGCATGGATACTCATATTGATATCTTTCAACGCATGAAAATCACCGTAATATAAATCAAGGTTTGAAATTTTAAATTTTTCACTCATATTGTTTCCTTTGCTTTATCTGTCTGTTCACAGAGTTTTATTTTATAATGATCCATATTCAGATTTTTATCTGAATGTTTTTTTTCGTTTTTACTTTGTTGCAGCTTCCAGTTTCCTTGCGATCAGGGACGATAATCCGTTGATGAGAAGCACCACGATCAGAAGAACGACTGCTGTTGCGTATGCTTCATTTGTGTGAAGTCCCTCTCTCGACAGCGAATACATATGAATCGCAAGGGTTCGTCCGGAATCCATGACACCTGCTGCCTCCGCAACGGTTCCTGCCGTATAGATCAGTGCCGCTGTCTCTCCTACGATACGACCGATCGCAAGGATGATACCGGACAAAATACCCGGAATTGCCGTTGGAAGTACGATTTTAAAAATGGTGCGGAGCTTTCCTGCGCCAAGTCCGAAGCTTCCCTCACGGTACATATCCGGCACACACAAAAGCGCTTCCTCCGTCGTTCTCATAATGACCGGGAGAACCATGATCGCAAGTGTTGCCGCACCAGCTAACATGGAATATCCCCAATGCAACGCTGTCACGAAAAACAACATACCGAACAGTCCATAGATAATGGATGGGATACCGGTCAATGTCTCTGCCGTGATACGCACCAGTCAACGAGTTTATTTCCTTTTTTTTGCATATTCGACAAGATAAATTGCCGCTCCGATTCCAAACGGAACAGAAAAAAGCAGTGCGAGCAATACCATTGTGATCGTGTTGATGATCGCCGGCATCATCGACACGTTATCGGAATTGTAAGTCAGTGAAAACAGGCTTGGTCTTAAATACGGAACACCGTGGATCAAAATATAGCCCACCAGATAAACAAGTACTGTCACGGTGATTACTGCCGAGGCTCCCACCAGAAGCAGTAAAATAAAAGAACCCGGATGTTTTTTGTAAGATTTCAATCTGTCTTTCCACGACAGTTGATTGATCGGAGTGATATTTTTTTCCATACTGCCTCTACTCCTTTCCCCTACGTTTCAAAATAGAAAACGATATATTAATAATAAGAATAAACACAAACAGAACTACGCCTGTAGCAATCAATGCTTCCCTGTGAAGATCCGTGGCATATCCCATCTCAAGTACGATATTCGTTGTGAGTGTACGCACACCTTTGAAAATACTGTCCGGCACTCTCGCCTGATTGCCGACTACCATCATGACTGCCATTGTCTCACCGAGTGCGCGTCCTACGCCGAGCACAACTGCTGCAAACACACCTGATTTTGCAGCCGGAACAACAACCGTAAAGACACTTCTCTCATGTGTGGCTCCCAGTGCGAGTGCTCCCTCATAATAGCTCTCCTCCACTGCACGGATGGATGACTCGGACACGCTGATAATTGTAGGTAATATCATCATTCCAAGTAACAAGGCTGCTGTCAAAATGCTCTGTCCATTGCCTTTGAAATGCTCCCTGACAAACGGAACCATAACGACCAGTCCGAAGAATCCATAAACAATAGAAGGGATTCCAGCCAGCAGATCAACGATCGGTTTTAATACCTTATGTAATCTGTCTGGACAGAAACGTGCCATGAAGATAGACATCAGAATTCCGATCGGTACTCCGATGATCAAGGCTCCGCCTGTTACATAGATACTTCCCAGGATCATCGGGAAGATACCATATAAGCCGTTGCCGGGTTTCCATTTTGTTCCTCCGAGGAAGTTTGCAAATCCAATCTCTTTCATTGCCGGAACCCCGTTTGCGAACAGGAACACGCAGATCAGTACAACTGCTACAATGGAAATAATGGCGGTAAACAGAAATACATATTTCATTACAATTTCTTTTAATTTATTGATATTCATATATTTATGTTCTCCAAAATCTGAGGAATGTTCCTTATCATAAATGTTTCTGATCATGAAGATTCTTATTTCCGAAAACGCCGGAGGATTTCCCATCCGGTCGTTTCGTTATTTCATGCCAGCTTATTTTATTATTTATTTGCAAGTTCATCCCAGCTTGTAATATCTCCAACATAGACACCTTTCACCTGATCGGATGTAAGATTTGCTGTTTGGGTTGTCAAGATTTTACGATGACTTCGAT
>ENA-OQER01001453-OQER01001453.1-human-gut-metagenome-genome-assembly--contig:-NODE-1453-length-11283-cov-1.797418_pt1 | contig 11283 bp, 18 predicted proteins | sample MGYA00242797_ERZ504639 | MGnify/ENA primary metagenome ERZ504639 (study PRJEB26092, sample SAMD00036306) | human gut metagenome | host: Homo sapiens | study: EMG produced TPA metagenomics assembly of...
CGCTGATGCAAAGGAAATCGATGAGAAGGCAGCTGATTATGAGAAGCTTCAGTCTTCTGTTTCATCAGCAGCAGCCAGAGGATATGTAGATCTCATCATTGATCCGGCTGACACAAGGACCATCATCAAAAATGCCCGCAGCAACAAAATGGGCAAAAAAGATATCATCAAAGTAGAATGTCCGGTTGACATGCTGGATCTTGATATCCTTGGTTTTATCGACCACAATATCACCGTCAACATCATCAAAAACGGTGAGATCGTAGACAAGAAAAAGCTGCACCTTCCAAAACAGATCGTCAATGTGATCAAATGCAAGAATCCTCGCTGCATCACATCGATCGAGCACGGACTGGATCAGGTCTTTGTCCTTTCCAATGAAGAAAAGGAAATTTACCGCTGCAGATACTGCGACGAAAAGTATCACGCTTCAAAAGCCAAACATAAATAAAAAGATGCCATATGACATCCTTTAACCTTAACATCTAATAAAAGAACAAAAAACAAGCACAGTAAAAAAATCACTGTGCTTGTTTTCTGCGAGCAGAACGATAAGCCGGGTTATGTCGTGAATGATCATCTATCTAGGCCATGCGTTGCCGCATGCTCAAGCAACCAACCTGAAACTGACGGGCCGCCATATGTCTCTGCTCGGTCTTGCTTCGAATGGGGTTTACATGTGCCCCCGCTGTTACCAGCAGGGCGGTAGTCTCTTACACTGCCCTTCCACCCTTACCGGCTTATGGCCGGCGGTATATTTCTGTTGCACTGTCCCTAGAGTCGCCTCCGCCGGACGTTATCCGGCATCCTGCCCTGTGAAGCCCGGACTTTCCTCGTCTGACACCTTTCGTTTTGCCAGCCGCGATCATTTATCCTACTCGCAAACATAAGAATATCTTAACATTTCTCACATTGACTGTCAACTTCCATTTTGCTATAATAGCTCATTGTATTGTGATGCGATTGTGATAAAGGGAGTGTATCAATATGAAAAATTCAACCAAAGCAACCGATTCTGCCAAAAAAGAGTCGGTATTTCAAAATTTATCAAAGGAAGAACAGATAGCTCTGACTGTCTTTCTTCTTACGCCTCTTGTGGCACTGTTGTTCCTAGAATACGCAAACCGGCGGGGCCCGGACTGATTTTCTATTCTATCCGTCCGTCTTACCTGCTTCGTTTCGGTGTAACCGCATTTTTATTTTATATCGTGATGGGATTTCTGTTTGCCCTGACCGGAAGTATGCGGTTCTCCGGGTGTTTTCTGTGTATTTTCAGCATTATATTTTCACTGACGAATTATTTCACAACAACATTTCGCGGAATCCCGATCCTGGCTTCGGATCTGACGATCATGGGAACTGCGATGAATGTGGTCGGCAATTATAAATATTCGCTTGATCTGACCCGCACGATCACACTGCTTGGTCTGATCGCCTGGTGTATTCTGCTGTTTCGTGTAAAACGTCTCCGACTTCCAAAAGGCAAAAAAAGGATCTCTGCCATCCTAGGAAGTGCCGCCATCTGTTTTGCTTCCTTCTGGATCATGATCTATACGCCGGTTATGACTGTGACACCGATGCATGTCACTGTCAATACGTTCCGTCCGATCAAATCCTACCGCAAAAACGGATGCGTCCTGACTTTTATGCGAAGTATCCAGTTGATGATAATTCATAAACCGGATGGATATTCCGCAAACGCTGCTGAAGAGATAGCCGCCCCGTATCGCAATGAAACCTCTTCCGGCAATGCAAAAACACCAAATGTCATCGCCATTATGGACGAAGCTTTTGCCGATCTGCAGGCCGTCGGTGATTTCAGGACCAGCGAAGATGTAATGCCATTTTACCACAGTCTTACAAAAAACACTGTAAAAGGGTTCTCCTATGTATCCGTATTCGGAGGGCAGACGGCAAACACGGAATTTGAGTTTCTGACAGGACTGTCCAAAGCTTTTGTGCCGGCATCTGCAACACCTTATCAGCTTTACATCAAAGTCTTCTGCCGGGTCTGACCACACATCTTGGAAACCAGGATTATCAGGGTATGCTGGCATTCCATCCATTCCGTGCAAACGGTTACAACCGCGACCATGTTTATCCAAACCTTGGATTTTCGGATTTCATCAGTTTAAAAGATCTGGATGTCTCCGCTTCGGATAAGATTCGCAACTTTGTATCCGACGCAGCTGATTTCCAGGTGATCATCGATCAGTATGAACAGGCAAAAAAGAAGAGCAATGCCCCGTTTTATCTGTTCAATGTCACCATGCAGAATCACAGCGGCTATGACCAAGATTTTGACAATCTGGATATGCCGATCTCCATCGAAGAAAAATGTGATGATCCGGAACTGAAACGTTACCTGAACCTGATCCATCATTCCGACACTGCCCTGAAATCTCTGATCGAGTATTTCAGCAAGCAGAAGGATCCGACCGTAATCGTCTTTTTCGGTGATCACGAACCCGGACTTTCCAATGAAGTTTACAGCAAGATCCTCGGAAAAAATGTCGAAAAACTCAGTGCAGAAGAAAATATGAATCTCTATAAGACTCCGTTTCTGATCTGGGCAAACTATGATATCGAAGAACAGGAAAATGTAAACATCAGTATGAATTACCTCTCGACTCTGATGCTTGAGAGCACCGGCATGAAACTCTCTCCGTTCAATCAGTTCCTTTTAGATATACATAAACAGATCCCGGTGCTGACAACAAACGGTTATTTCGGTGAGGATGGCAGCTATTATTCCTTAAAAGATGAATCCTCCCCTTATTATGAATCCCTCAGAAAGTATCAGATCCTCCAGTACAACGATCTGTTTGACAAGAAAAAAAGGATTGAGAACTTTTTTGACTGATGTAAGAGAAAAAGAAAAGCCATGGAAAAGACAATATTTGTCACTTCCATGGTTTTTGTTATATCTGAAAACATCCGCCCCCGATAAACTCTCTTAAGATAGAATTCATCGGCACGCTCTCGCTTGGGATTCCCACAAAATAGTCCAAAAATTTTAAGAGGCGTTTCGCTTCCTGGTATTCCGGTTCCTCTCTTCCGATGCCAAACAAAAGCGGCTCTGCATACATCTTCAGAACAGCCAGTTCATAGATCAGTGCTGAATTGAACATCACATCTGCCTGCTCCTGATAAGGAAAAATATAGGACTCTTCTCCTCTTCGCACCGACGGCCACATGCTGATCGTTGCTTTTGCCGTCGTTCCCCGCGTCCTGGCATCGCGTACAATCCTTCGAAGCAGTCTTCCGTCTGTAGTCGGAACACGGTTATGTTCATCGACGTTGAGCTGCGTCAGGGCACTGACATAAATCTTGAATTTATTTTCTTTTGGCAGTGCAAAGGACAACTGATCATTCAGACAGTGAATGCCTTCGATCACCAGAATATCCTCTTTTCCAAGTTTTGTCTCTTTTTCACTGTACATGCGTTTGCCCCTCACAAAATCAAAAACAGGCAGATGCACGCTCTTTCCTGCAAGCAGTGCGTTCATGTCATCGTTAAACTGCTGAACATCGATGGCTTCCAGACATTCGTAGTTTGGTTTCCCATCTTCATCCACCGGTGTGTCTTCCCGGTTTACAAAATAGTTATCCACCGGGATCGGATGCGGTCTCAGTCCGTGTGCGGAAAGCTGGATCGAAAGCCGATGAGAAAAGGTCGTCTTTCCGGAAGAAGACGGACCGGCGATCATAATGATCTTTTTATCTGGATTTTCGGCGATCTTTCCGGCAATCTCCGCAATTTTCTTTTCCTGAAGTGCCTCCTGGATCAGGATCAGGTCATGGATGCCATGGTGCACAATATAATCATTCAGTAATCCTACGGTAGGAATTTCGAGCATCTCTCCCCATTTGAGCGATTCTTTTCGAACACGGAACATTTTGTTCTCCGGCTCAAAGGCCGGAACCGTCTTCGGATCTTTCCGCTGTGGCATCTGAAGTACAAATCCGTCCTCATACAAATGCAGGGAAAACGCTCCCAGATAAGAAGTGTCCGGAATCATGTAGCCATAATAATAATCTTCGAAACCGCCCATATCATAGATATTGACTTTGGAAGCCCGGCGGTAATGAAACAATTTTTCTTTGTCTTTCATCCCGTACTGCGAGAACAATGCGATCGCATCGTCCGTACCGATCGTTTTTTGTTGATCGGCACTTTCTGGGCAACCAGTTCCCTCATTCTGGCTTCCACTTTATCAAGAAAATCCTGATCCAGTGTCACATCACCGTCGACCGTACAGTAATATCCGCTGCTGACGGAAAAATGGATCCCAACTCTGCGGATGTGTTCATGCCCTGCCTGATGGTAGAGTGCCTTCAGCAAAAGCAGCGTCATACTCCGCCTGTAGGCCGCCATCCCTTCCTGCTGCCTTGTTGTGATAAAAGAAATGCGGCAGTCCTCCGTTAATTGCAGGTACAGTTCCCGCAGCCGCCCGTTGACCTTTGCAAGAACAATATCATCCTCCTTCTGATATTCCTTTGCAAGATCAAGCAGCCGTATACCCGCCGGATAGCTTTTCCTTTCTATGTTTCCATTTTCAAAAGAAATCTGATATATTCTTTCTCCATCGTCAAACCACCTCCTGATCATTTTTACAGATCACATTGTCATCGATACCGGAAGATTCCGTTCTGTGACTTGAGATTCTCCGAAAACTTATCTACACCATCAAAAACGGATGTCGGATCGGCTCTGTACAGATTTCCATTTCAGGAAAACGCTCCTTTAATTCTTCTGCCATCTGTCCGATAAAAATATGTTCAATGCCATAATGACCGGCATCGATCACATTCAGTCCCTGGTCTACAGCATCAATCCCATCGTGATGGCCAAAATCTCCGGTGATATAAACTTCTGCCCCATTTCGGAGGGCATCTGCGTCATACTCTTCCCGGAGCCCGGAAGAACCGCCGCACGGTTCAGAACTGTTTCCGGATTTCCGAAAATCTTCACATCCGGTATCTGAAAAACATCTTTTACATACTCTGCACACTGAAGCAGTGTCATCTCTTTTGGCAGTTCGCCTGCCATACCAAAACCGCCTTTCACGTCCATCCGGAAGCACACAGGTTTTCTCCATGATCTGTGCATCCTTCAACGCAAGCATCCTGGCTGCTAACGGTGCCATCTCCACGATGTCATAATTGGTATGCATTGCATAATAAGCGATGTCATGCTTTATCAGTTCCAGCACACGCCGTCCGTAAAAATCACCGTCATTTATTTTTTCAGTCCATGCATCAGCATCGATGATGCGTCAGCAGCAGATCTGCTTTTGCATCGATGGCATGGCGGATCACTTCTCCGGTCGCATCCAGTGCGATATAAATGCTCTTGATCTCTTTCTCATAGCTTCCCACCTGCAGTCCCGGATTATCCCAGGATTCTGCGATGGATGGCGGATATTTTTTCTCCAGTAATTCAATCAGCTCCCGGCAGATCATGCTTCTCACACTCCTCTTCTGTTTTCATCCATTTCTGTGCTTTCCGGTTCAGGGCAAGCAACGCCTCTATTTCCAAAATACGCTCTTTCACCCTCTCTTTGGCTGCTGCCTTAAATTCTGAAGCACACCAGTCAGCGTAGTCTCTTCTTTTTTCAGAAAAGAGCCAAGAACCGGATTCTTTTCTTTTAATAAAAAAAGCTCCATATTTCCATTCTATGTCTGCAAGTTCTTCCATATGTCCGTGCTGCACATGCATCATCGGATAGTATTTTTCTTCCTCGCATACCATCTTTTCTGCTGTGATCACGTAGTCATTTTCATACAGATATTTTCGCACCTTATCAATGTCAGACTGCGGCTGCAAAACCAGCTCTTTTACGTCCACCAGTACTTTTTTTGCCTTCTTCTAAAATTTTCATGACGAGTGTTCCACCATGCCCGCAATCACCACGCTGTCCGCCTCGTCCGGATTTAATTTCAAAACGCCGTCAGATAAACGTGTCCTGATCTTCTCCTGCATATGGTAACGCTCAATATTCATCTTAGCCCGCAGAAGCGGTCCCTTTTTTACATCCATGGCAATCGCTGACGGGATCTTTCCCATCTCACATAAATAAATCGGTATGTATCCGTGGTCTGTTCCCACGTCTGCCAGACGGCTGTTTTCTGTTACCATGGAAGCAACCGCCTGCAGTCTGTCTGATAATTGCATATCTGTTCTCCTTAATCAAGATAATCTTTTAATTTCCGGCTGCGGCTCGGATGCCGCAGTTTCCGCAAAGCCTTCGCCTCGATCTGCCGGATGCGTTCCCTTGTGACATGGAACTCTTTTCCGACTTCCTCAAGTGTCCGGCTTCTTCCATCTTCCAGCCCAAACCTCAGAGCCAGTACTTTCTTTTCCCGGTCTGTCAGTGTCTGCATGACTTCATCCAGCTGCTCCTGCAAAAGCGTATACGCTGCAGCATCGGCCGGCACTTCGCTTTTGTTGTCTTTGATAAAATCGCCAAGATGTGTGTCATCCTCTTCCCCGACCGGCGTTTCCAGCGAGATCGGGTCCATGGCGATCTTGAGAATCTCTTCCACACGCTGCACCGGCATCTTCATCACTTCCGCAATCTCTGCCGCACTTGGTTCACGGCCAAGCGACTGTGTGAGCTGTCTGGACGTGCGGATCGTGCGGTTGATCGTCTCTACCATGTGCACCGGAATCCGGATCGTTCTCGCCTGATCTGCGATCGCCCTGGTAATCGCCTGACGGATCCACCAGGTCGCATAGGTACTGAATTTATAACCTTTTTATAGTCAAATTTCTCAACAGCCTTGATCAGACCTAAGTTTCCCTCCTGGATCAGATCCAGAAACTGCATTCCGCGTCCGGTATAACGTTTTGCAATGCTTACTACCAGACGAAGATTGGACTCGGCAAGTCTTTTTTTGGCTTCTGGATCTCCCTTTTCCATCCGCTTTGCCAGCTCAATCTCTTCATCTGCGGTAAGCAGCGGGATCTTGCCGATCTCTTTTAAATACATCCGTACCGGATCATCGGTACTGATCCCTTCCGGAACTTCCAGTGCCGCTTCCGAAACATCGACTTCTTCTTCCTCTTCCAGATCTTCCAGGGCATCTGCATCTTTCTGCCTGAGAACATCCACGCCATGCTCATCTAGATAGTCCAGGATTTTTTCGCTCTGTGTCTCGGTAAGCGAATTCCTTTAAAATAATCTACGATTTCCTGATGTTCCAGTGCATTTTTATGTTCCTTTGCAAATGCAAGCAGTCCTTTTAATTTCTCCAAAAATTCTTTGCTGTGTTCCTCCATCTGATCCACCTTCTTTCAAGTGCCGTATCTTTCCTATATTTTTCCCCAATACCGGAAAATATACAGCTGACTATGCTCATCTGATGCCTGTGCCATCTTGCTGCTGCCGCCTGCGGATGCAGGATTCATCTCACATCTGATATGTGATCTTCGGCATATCCTGAACTTTCTTTCTGTCCAGTAAGATTTTCTGCAATCCCGCAATATCTGCCGGATTCATGTTTTTCGTTCGAAATTCAATACTGTTGTTGATAATCTTTCGCAGTGTTTCATTCAATGCTTTGTCAAATTCCGCCTGCGACTGCAGGTTTAACTTGGCATGGAATAACGATGCGACTTCTTTCTGTGTTTCCGGATCTTCAAAATGATTGATGATCCTTGCCGGATTCAGCTCGCTCTTTTCAAGCTGTTCAAACAAAAGCTGTGCCGCCTGATGATAAAGATCTTCTGTGAAATCATCCGCATCCAGGTATGGTTTTACTTTTGCATACAATCCTTTTTTATCAATCAGCCAGGTCAGCATCAGTCTCTGTGACTGTTTCATGCCGTCATCCTGACTTTTTTTTCGGATTTCTTTTCGTTCTCGGTCCACAGTACTTTTCGGTACTTCCCTGCCGATTGCACGCATCGCACTGCGATTCACCATTTTTCTTAAATTGTCAAATCCGATGTGATATTTCTCTGCGACTGCCTGAATATAATTTTCACGTTCCAGCTCCTGCTCAAACTCCATCAGTTTTTCCGATACCGCCTGGAAAAAAGAAGTTTTTCCTTCCGGGTCTTTCATGTCATAATTTCTCTCCAACACGGAAATTTCAAACATAAAACTGTTTTCCGCCTGATCAATGCGTTCCTGAAACTTCTCTGCCCCAAGGGTTTTGATAAATTCATCCGGGTCTTTATAAGGATTCATATGCAGCACTCTTGCCCTGAGTCCTGCACGTTTTACGATCGGTATCGCCCTCAGTGCGGCACGCACACCGGCATCGTCACTGTCGTACGTCAGGATTACTTCGTCCGTATAACGTTTCAGAAGTGTGGCATGCTTCTCCGTCAGAGCCGTTCCAAGCGATGCCACTGCATTTGAAAATCCCGCCTGATGCATGGAGATCACATCCATATATCCTTCACAGACCAGCAGATACTTTTTCCTTGCTGCTCTTGCAATGTTCAGTCCGTACAGATTGCGACTTTTATCGAAAACGATCGTCTCCGGCGAATTTAAATATTTAGGCTTGCCGTCTCCCATCACACGGCCTCCGAAACCGATCACACGGTTGTTGACATCCAGAATCGGAAAGATGACACGATTCCAGAATTTATCGTACATGCCATTTTTTTCATCCACATTAAACAGCCCGGATTCTTTTAATAATTCATCGGATATTTTTTGCTTTTAAAATACTGATATAGATTGCTGCTGTATTTACTGGAATATCCAAGTGCAAACCGTTTGATCGTCTCATCATCCAGCTGTCTGCTTTTCAGGTACTGCATAGCCTGAGCCCCGCTCTCCGTACGAAGCTGATAATAAAAATAGTTGGCTGCCATCTTGTTTATTTCCAGCACCTGCATGCGGAGATCCTGCTGTCTTTTTTCTTCCTCTGAATATTCCCGCTCCGGAAGCTTGATCCCGACCCGGTCTGCCAGGTATTTCAGTGCCTCCGGAAAACTGTATTCTCATATTCCATAATGAACGTAAATACATTGCCGCCTGCTCCACATCCGAAACAATAGTACATCTGTTTGTCCGGACTTACCGAAAAAGATGGGGATTTTTCATTATGAAATGGACAAAGTCCAAAATAAGAGCTTCCTTTTTTCTGAAGCTTGACATAAGTGCCGATCACTTCGACAATATCGTTTCTCTCTCTGATCTCTTCGACCAGTTCTTCCGGATAATACATACCTATCTCCTTATTTCCTGCTTATTCATTTTACCGGCCATGCTTCGGAATATAAAGGTCTGCAAAACGCCTGCATGGCATACTGATCGGTCATCCCTGCTATGTAATCACAGACAACCCGCTCTTTCTCCTGCCCCGCATCCATCAGGTTTAAATATTCCTCTGACAGTTCCAGAGGATGCTCGATATAGTACTGATAAAGTTCCTGTAAAAGATGCCGGACCTTTTTTTTCTTCTCTTTTTGCCAGCGGATTGTGATACACATTCTCAAACAGAAAGTTCCGCATTCCCCGCATCGCCTTTTCCATCTCCGGTGACATGACAATGTCATCTTTGCCCTGACTGTGGATCACAATATCGTGGATCAGAGCATTTAAACGTTCCCGGATCGTATCACCCAAAACTTCCCGGTATTCTGCCGGAACATCTGCTTCTTTTAAAATCCCGGCACGCAATGCATCATCAATGTCGTGATTGATGTATGCGATTTTATCTGAAAGCCGTACGATCTTTCCTTCCAGCGTGGAGGATGACCGGACGTTCTGTGATTTCGGATCCCGTCACGGACTTCCCAGGTCAGATTCAGACCTTTTCCGTTCTTCTCAAGAAGTTCTACAACGCGGACACTCTGTTCAAAATGAGCAAAACCAAACGGGCAGATCTCATTTAACGCCTGCTCGCCTGCATGGCCGAACGGTGTATGCCCAAGGTCATGCCCAAGTGCAATCGCCTCCGCCAGATCTTCATTCATCCGCAGCTCTTGCGATCGTCCTCGCCGTTTGTGCTACCTCAAGCGTGTGGGTCAGCCTGGTGCGGTAGTGATCTCCCTGCGGCAGCAGAAAAACCTGTGTCTTATGCTTCAGTCTGCGAAATGCTTTAGAATGTAAAATACGATCCCGGTCTCTTTGATAGACCGGACGGATATCGCATGGCGGCTCTTCCCGGTCGCGTCCCCTGGACTTGCTGCTGAGGGATGCATACGGGCTGAAATAAGCCACTTCTCTTTGCTCTGCCATCTCTCGAATCGTCATGGCAATCGCCCCTTTCTAATTATTTTATCACGTTTTTTCCATATCTAACAAGAATTTTTTCATTTTTAGGCAAAAAAAAATGTTATTTCACCACACTTTTCCGTAGAAACGGCCGGGCAGTTCGCCTTTTCTAACCGTTCTATGGTTTCCGGTGCCGGATGCCCGTAGCGATTTCCTTTTCCATAAGACAAAACCGCCATCTGTGGTTTCAGGATATCCAGCAGTTCTTCTGAGGTGGCTCCTTTGGAACCATGATGTCCTGCCTTTAAAACTCGATTTTATTTCCTCCTTCCAGAAGCTGCGGCAGTTTTTTTCTTCTGATCAGATCCTTTTCCCCTTCTTTTTCCAGATCCCCCATCAGCATCACATCAAAAGATTTGTATTTTACATGCAGCACCATGGATGTCTCGTTTTTATTTTTGGAAGTATCCCCCAGCTTTCGGGGCAAGACAGGTAAGCATCATCGACGGGTACAGATACAGTCACCTCCCGCATTTGTGCACGGCGATCTTCTGCCTGCTGCCAGTCTTTCAATCTCAAGGTACGTCTCATCCGGATTTTTGATGGCTGGCAATACCAGATTTTTTTATTTTTAATACTGCATGTTTGAACGCTCCAGCAGTTCCCTTACTCCATTGATATGATCCATATCCATGTGACTTAAAAACACATAATCCAACCGGTCAATCCCATGATACCGCAAATACGGAAGAATTCTGTATTTTCCACGTTCGAGACACTGCTGCTCCCGCCGTCACACAACATGGTCACACCGGTATCATCCCTTAGCACAATCCCATCCCCCTGTCCGACATCCAGAAAGGTCACAGAAAACGCCTTCGGCTCCGTCCGCTTCAAAAAGAAAATCGCCATGAAAACAAAGACCAGATAACAGACTTCTTTTGTTTTTTCTGAAGCAGCCACACAGCCCCCGCAGACAGGATCACATAATATAGAAGAATCGACCACAGTTTCGGTCTTCCAAAAATCATCTGAGAAAAAGGCAGTTCCAGAGATACGCGGCACAGACAGGAATATAAATTTAACACACCATGCACTG
>ENA-OQER01001454-OQER01001454.1-human-gut-metagenome-genome-assembly--contig:-NODE-1454-length-11277-cov-2.374439_pt1 | contig 11277 bp, 21 predicted proteins | sample MGYA00242797_ERZ504639 | MGnify/ENA primary metagenome ERZ504639 (study PRJEB26092, sample SAMD00036306) | human gut metagenome | host: Homo sapiens | study: EMG produced TPA metagenomics assembly of...
CTCGGAAGTTGTGTCGTGTTAAACGTCAGTTGCCGAAGACTGAGTGACGAGTGAGAAACCTCAGGGCGGGAACTCGGAAGTTGTGTCGTGTTAAACGTCAATTGCCGAAGACTGTCTGACGGGCTGTTCGCCTTCGGCGAAAGCGCGTCGGAAGCGGCTGCTTGCAGCAGCCTGTCCGTAAAAAAAGAAGTATGCAACGCAGCCTGTCCGCAGCAGGCGCTTTGCCCGCAACGCGGGCAACAGCCCGTTTCCCGTGGCCGGAGGGGAGGAGCGCGAGGAGGGAAACGGCCTCGGAACTCCGAGTGCTTCCCTCCTCGCAAATCCCACAGCTGTCAGCTGAGACAAAATTACAACAAAAAACAAATCCGTCCAACACACAACAACAAAACCTTTTTCACCCCATATCATTTTTCAAAAAAAGGAGACACCCACATGGTAAATCAGAAATATCTTGACAAAGCAGAGGTGCTCATAGAAGCCCTGCCATATATCCAGCGGTTCAACCGCAAGATCGTAGTCATCAAATACGGCGGAAGCGCCATGCTTGATGAAGAATTAAAGCGTAACGTCATCAAGGACGCAGTCCTTCTGAAATTAGTCGGTTTCAAACCGATCATTGTTCACGGCGGCGGCAAGGAAATCAGCCGCTGGGTCGGCAAAGTCGGCATGGAGCCGCATTTTGTAAACGGTCTCCGTGTAACGGATAAAGACACTATGGAGATCGCAGAGATGGTTCTTGCAAAAGTAAACAAGGAGCTTGTTACTCTGGTAGAATCTCTCGGCGTACAGGCTGTAGGTGTCAGCGGCAAGGACGGCGGTCTTCTCCAGTGCAAAAAAAAGCTTTCCAAAGGCGAAGACATCGGCTACGTAGGTGAGGTTACAAAGGTTAATCCGAAGATCCTCCAGGACCTTCTGGAAAGAGATTTCCTTCCGATCGTATTCCCGATCGGCTTTGACGAAAAATTTTGATTCCTACAATATCAATGCGGATGATGCAGCCTGCGCCATTGCAGAGGCAGTTGAGGCAGAGAAGCTGGCCTTCCTGTCTGACATCGAGGGTGTTTACAGAGAGGCAGATGATCCCTCCACTCTGATCTCCGAGCTTCGTGTAGATGAGGCTGAGAACCTGATCTCAGATGGTACTGTGGGCGGCGGTATGATCCCGAAGCTGAAAAACTGTATTGACGCTATCGAGCATGGTGTAAACAGAGTTCATATCCTGGATGGAAGGATCCCGCACAGCTTACTGCTTGAGATATTTACAAACAAAGGTATTGGTACTGCAATTTTAAAAGATGATGGGGAGAAATATTACAATGAGCATGAATGAACAGATGGAAGAATCTGAAGCCAGTATTCTTCATACATATAACCGTTTTCCGGTAGTTTTTGAAAAAGGTGAGGGCTGTTACCTCTATGATTCCGAAGGAAAGGAATATCTGGATTTTGCGGCAGGTATCGCTGTAAATGCCCTGGGATATCATTATCCGGGCTATGACGAAGCATTGAAATCCCAGATCGACAAGCTGATGCATATTTCCAACCTGTACTACAATGAGCCGATCATTGATGCAGGAGCCAGACTTGTACAGGCAAGCCATATGGAAAAGGCTTTCTTTACAAACAGTGGTACAGAGGCCATTGAGGGTGCTCTGAAGGCTGCCAAGAAATATGCCTACGAAAGAGATGGCCATGCAGACCATGAGATCATTGCCATGAACCATTCCTTCCACGGCCGTAGCATCGGCGCTCTTTCCGTGACAGGCAATGCACATTACAGAGAACCCTTTGAGCCGCTGATGGGTGGGGTGAAATTTGCAGATTTCAATGATCTTGAGAGTGTAAAGGCTCAGATCACAGATAAGACCTGTGCCATCATCACCGAGACCGTACAGGGAGAAGGCGGTATTTATCCGGCTACAAAAGAGTTCCTGGAAGGCTTACGTAAGCTTTGTGATGAGCAGGATATCATCCTGATCCTGGACGAGATCCAGTGCGGTATGGGACGTACCGGACATTATTTTGCATGGCAGGCATATGGAGTACAGCCGGATATCATGACCTGTGCCAAAGCACTTGGCTGTGGTGTTCCGGTAGGGGCTTTTGTGCTGAACAAAAAGCAGCTGCAGCTTCCCTGAAGCCAGGCGACCACGGAACACTTACGGCGGAAATCCCTTCGTATGTGCAGCAGTCAGCAAGGTATTTGACATTTTTGAAAAAGATCAGATCCTTTCCCATGTGCAGGGACTTACTCCGTATTTTGAGGAGAAGCTGGACGAACTGGTTGCAAAGCATGACTGTGCAGAAACAAGAAGAGGCAAAGGCTTCATGCAGGGTATCGTGATCAAGGGACGTCCGGTAGGAGACGTGGTGAAAAAAGCTCTTGCAAAAGGCCTTCTGGTGATCTCAGCAGGAAGTGATGTTCTCCGCCTTGTTCCTCCTCTTGTGATCACAAAAGAGGATATCGACAAGATGGCAGAGATCCTTGACGAGTGTATGGAATAATAAAAAAATAACAGATACAAAAGCAGCAGTATTTTCCGGAAAGGGCAGTGTACCGATGGAGAATACGGCTGCTTTTGTCAGAGAGACAATATATATAAATTATATAACAGATATAGAAAACAATATCCGAAAATCTGGTCGTGTGTTTGAAAACAAACAAAAACTGCTATGACACACCGACAAAATGCACAAAAAAGCGAGAGGGCTCGAGTATAAATTGCACATCTACACAGTTGATTTTAGGACGCCATATGTTATAATTTCACTGGTAAAAAAATTTTATGTGAAGGGGTGAAAATTTTGAAAAAATTATTAAACCGTCATGTGTACTTTTCTGACAGTATTTCTGGCATGTCCTGTGGGTGTATGGGCAGCCGGAAATGGTGGGACAGGATCTGGTGTGCCGGTGTGGCTTTGTATCCCTTTTGCGGGCCTTCTTCTGTGTGTTGCAGTGATGCCGCTGGTAAAGGGTGAGTGGTGGGAGTCACATCAGCCCGTTGTGGTTGCATTCTGGATCGTTCTTATGATCATTCCGTTTGCAGTTGTTTACGGTGCCGGAAAAACTGCGGAAACAGTACTGGAGTGCGTGATCAATGACTATCTTACATTTATCATCCTGTTATTCGGACTGTTCTGTGTATCCGGTAACATTACAGTTGAGGGCGATTTTGCGGGTTCGCCAAGAGTAAATGTAGGACTTCTTGCACTGGAACCCTGCTTTCCAGCTGTATCGGAACTACCGGAGCCAGCATGCTGATGGTCCGTCCGGTGATCAAAATGAATTCCTGGAGAAAGAGAAAGGGTCATATTATGATCTTTTTCATCTTTATGGTATCCAACATGGGTGGCTGCCTGACACCGATCGGTGATCCGCCGCTTCTGATGGGCTTCATGCGAGGAGTTCCGTTTTTCTGGAGCCTTCATCTTTTTCCGGTACTGATCTTTAATATGGTGATCCTTCTGTTTGTGTTCTATCATCTGGATATGCGCTCTTACAAGAAGGATATCGCAGAGGGACGTAAACCGGATATCAGCAAACCGGGTACCGAGTTTAAGATCGAGGGTCTTCATAATATCATCTTCCTTGTGATGATCGTTGTGGGTGTTATCTTAAGTGGAATGCTTCCCGGTATGCCTGCATTCCAGGATGCAGCCGGAAATGTAAAGGGGCTTCATATTTTCGGTGAGGTTACTTTAAGCTTCCCGTCAATCATTGAGATCGTCCTGATCCTGGCAGCTGCATTTCTGTCCTTTAAGACAACAGATAAAAGGATCCGTGTGCGGAACCATTTTACCTGGGGTGCGATCAAGGAGGTTGCAGTACTTTTCATCGGTATTTTTATCACCATGCAGCCAGCCTGATGCTTCTGAAAGCAGTAGGACCGAATCTTGGTATCACCGAGCCGTACCAGATGTTCTGGGCGACCGGAGCTTTGTCCAGTTTCCTGGATAATACGCCGACCTATCTGGTATTTCTGACAACAGCAGGAACTCTTGGATTTACAAACGGAATCGCAACAACACTGGGAACAGTTCCTGTAAAGCTTCTTTCTGCGATTTCCTGCGGTGCTGTATTTATGGGCGCCAATACATATATCGGCAATGCTCCGAACTTATGGTCAAGACACTTTCTGACGAAAATGGTATCAACATGCCGTCCTTCTTCGGATATATGGCATGGTCCATTTGTTTCCTGGTACCGATGTTCATCATCGATATGCTGGTATTCTTTTTATAAGGGAGGAGGATCAATATGCAGGATAATAACATTCGAGAGAAATGCAGAGAGCTTGCCACCAGACTTTATGAACTGGATGGCGAGGTTTATGAAAGCGTAGGATCTTCCCTTGGACGTACCTTCACCGGTGACAGAGAAGGCACTATCCGGAACTTAAGTGCTCTGATGTATACCAAACCGGACGGACATCTTCTTCGAAGCGAGATGGCACTGATCAGTAACATGGCCAGGACCATCAAGGATAAAGAAGAAAAAAGCCGTCTCATGAAGAAATATGATGAGATCTTTCAGGAGATCCTGACGCTGCCGGAGACTTTTGTTGCTACGGATATCATGGATAAGGAACGTGTGGCGCTGAATCATATGATCAAGCGCAGAGAAAAAATCTCTGAGAATGACCATCTGGTCATCTGCATCAGCCGTACACAGGGAAGTGCCGGTAATGATATCGGTTTCGGACTGGCAGACAAGCTTCGGATCAACTATTATGATGTGGAGATCTTTGATCAGGTATTAAGGCGTCTTGAGGCGGAAAAGGGCGCGGTCAACGATGCGGAATATTTGCGGATTTCAATAAATATGAGAAGAAGCATAAATTTGATCTCAAGGGCTGGTTCCGGGAATTCAACCGTTACCATGGCCTTCCGAAACAGGATGCGGTATTCTTTAACATGAGTGACCTGATCTGCGATCTGGCCTCAAAAGAGGATTGCATCATTATGGGAAGGTGTGCGGATGCGATCCTCAAAAACAATCACATTCCACATATCAGTCTGTTTATCACAGCTCCTTTTGCTATCCGTGTGCAGCATGTTATGGATGTAAGGAAGATGAATATGAAGCAGGCAGTCCGTTTCCTGAAAAAGATGGACAGCCAGCACAGACAGTATTACAATTTTTACGGCGGAGCTCAGTGGGGCAAGCCGGATAATTACGATCTTTGTATCAACAGCGCAAGCTACGGAATCAATGAAACGGAGAATCTGATCCTGAAGCTGCTGGATGATCAGATCCACTAAGAGATAAAATATGAGCAGCACGGAAGAAAGAAAAAAGTTCCGGAAGGGGTTTTTAGCTTAACAGGCTGCAAACAGAAAAAAAGAATCAGAACAGAGTTCCTGCAAAGGAGAGGCAACCTTCTGCCAGACAGAAGTACTTCAAAATGCAGGAACTTTTTTTATATTTTGTTTATAAAAACTTAATCTTGATTAACTTTTTTTCATTTAGGGGATTGACATTCGAAAAAACTTAGTATAAACTAACCTATGAGTAGAATTAACTAATTAGATTAAGCTAATTACTAGAAAGAAACGGAGGGATTCCATGCAGCCGATTTTATTTTACAGTCAGGTGATACGGGCACGATCAAGCGTATTTCAGGAGCGGAGGATACAAGAAGATTTCTTGCAGGCCTTGGTTTTGTTGAGAATGCGGAAGTGACAGTTGTTTCCCAGTTTGACGGCAATCTGATCGTAAATGTCAAGGATTCCAGAGTAGCAGTCAATAAAGAAATGGCCAGACACATTATGGTGTGACCGGACTGAGAGGCAGTGACCGGTAGTGGATTTGCCCCAAACTGCGGAAGGCGCAGTTGAGGATAGATTAGGAATTGGAATATGAACAGGGAGGAAAAGAGAAATGACTTTACGTGATGCAGCAGTAGGTTCTACAGTAGTTGTTTCCAAGATAACCGGCGACCCGGCTTACAAGCGTCGTATCATGGATATGGGAATCACAAAAGGCAGCGAGGTTTATATCCGAAAGGTAGCTCCTCTTGGAGATCCGGTTGAGATCACCATCAGAGGCTATGAGCTTTCTCTGCGTAAGCATGACGCAGCATGTGTGGAAGTAAAGTAAAATAAGCTTCGAAAAATGACAGAACGTCAGGCTCTGACCTGAAAAAAAGGAGGATGCAAAATGTCTGTAACAATAGCTCTTGCCGGAAACCCGAACTGTGGTAAGACTACAATGTTCAATGCTCTTACAGGCGCAAACCAGTACGTTGGTAACTGGCCAGGTGTTACTGTAGAGAAAAAAGAGGGAAAACTGAAAAACCAGAAGGACGTAACGGTAACAGACCTTCCGGGTATCTATTCGCTTTCCCCGTATACACTTGAGGAGGTTGTCAGCGTGATTACCTTCTGAAAGAGAAACCGGATGTGATCATCGATCTTGTGGATGCAACAAACATCGAGAGAAACCTGTATCTTGCAACCCAGCTTCTTGAAATCGGTATCCCGGTTGTTATCGCTCTTAATATGGTGGATCTTCTGAAGAAGAACAATATCCATATCAATGTAAAAGGCTTAAGCTCCGCACTTGGATGCCCGATCGTTGAGACATCTGCTCTTAAGGGAACAGGCCTTAAAGAGGTTGTTGATGAGGCAATCAAATGTGCAAACCAGCACAGAGTACCATCGAAGCAGATGGAATTTCCGAAAGCAGTTGAGAAGGCTGTAAACGAGATCGAGGGACTTGTTCCTGCAAATATCTCTGAAGAGAACAGAAGATGGTATGCAGTAAAGCTTCTTGAGAGAGACAGCAAGGTGAAAGAAGGACTGAACCTTCCGGTTTCTGCACAGTCCAGGATCGAGGAGATCGCTTCTGAGCTTGAGAAGGCAGAGGATGATGATACAGAGAGTATCGTAACGGATGGAAGATATCAGTATATCCAGAAGGTTGTTTCTGCAAACGTTAAGAGAAGCGGAAATAAGATGACAGTTTCCGATAAGATCGACCGTATTGTAACGAACCGTATTCTCGGCCTTCCGATCTTTATCCTTACCATGTTCATCGTTTATTATGTATCGGTAACAACAGTTGGTACCATGGTAACAGACTGGACAAACGACAGCTTTGTGGGAACATCCAGAGTGTTGTATCGGATGGACTCGGCAATGCTGGTGTTGCTGACTGGCTGGTAAGCCTTGTATCTGACGGTATCATCGGTGGTCTTGGGGCAGTGCTTGGATTTGTTCCGCAGATGGCGATTCTGTTCCTGTTCCTTTCCATCCTTGAAGACTGCGGTTATATGGTTCGTATTGCATTCGTCATGGACCGTGTATTCCGTCATTTTGGACTTCCGGAAAGAGCTTTATCCCGCTTCTTATCTCCTCCGGCTGTGGAATCCCTGGAATCATGGCTTCCAAAACGATCGAGGCAGATAATGACCGTCGTCTGACAATTATGACAGCGACATTTATCCATGTGGTGCCAAGCTTCCTGTTATCGCTCTTATGGGTGGCATCATGACAGCTTATGCAACCGGTGACTACGTAGCTGCTGGTTTCATCACACCACTGATGTACTTTATCGGTGTTATAGCAGTTCTTGTATCTGCTATCATTCTGAAGAAAACCAAACCTTTCTCCGGTAAACCTGCTCCGTTTGTAATGGAGCTTCCACAGTATCATATTCCGTCTGTAAAGACAGTTCTGCTTCACGTTTGGGAGAGACTGAAAGGCTTCATCATCAAAGCCGGTACCATTCTTTTCCTTGCAACAGTTATCATGTGGATCCTTTCCAGCATCGGAAATACAGGAAGCGGAATCGGATTTGTTGAGGACAGCAACGACAGTATCATGGCTATCCTTGGTGGTATCCTTGCTCCGATCTTTGCCCCTCTTGGATTTGGTAAATGGCAGCCGGTTGCAGCCTCCATCTCCGGATTCTCCGCAAAAGAGTCCATCGTAAGTACAATGGGTGTTCTTGCAAACGTAGCTGGTGATGATGCAGAGGATACCATGATTGTTGGTGCAGCGATCAAAGCATGGTTCCCGACAGCAGTAGCAGCATTTTCTTTCCTGCTGTTCAACCTGCTTGACTCTCCGTGCCTTGCAGCTATTTCTACAATGGCACATGAGATGCAGTCCAGAAAATGGTTCTGTTTGCAATTCTCTTCCAGAATATTTTTGCTTATGTTGTAACACTTTGTGTATATCAGATCGGTCTTGTTGTCACAGGTGCCGGTTCCTTCGGAATTGGAACGATCGTAGCGCTGATCCTTGTAGCGATCCTGCTCTTCCTTCTGTTCAGACCAGATCCGTACAAGAACCAGAACGATGTTACAAAGAGATCTGTACAGGCAGCAGAGTAATTGAAAACCGGTCATACAACAACGATCCGGTACATATGATAAGAAATGCAGGAGACCGGGGATGTAAATACCTGGTCTTCTGTGCTATAATAAGCCTGAAAAAATATGGAAGTTTTTTTACAAAAGTATTCATCAGAGGCTGGCAGCAGTTTACAGGCTGTACAGCGAAAGAAAGGGTGACAGATATGAGTATGATAGCGGATATTATTGTACTGGCACTGGTGATCGCATATGGCGTATTTGTGATCAGTTATCTCTATTCAAGAAAGAAACAGGGGCTCAGCTGTGTCGGCTGTGCCGGTAATACACGTACAGGCGGTTGTGCCGGCCATTGCTCCGGCTGTTCCGGCTGCTCCGGGTGCAATGGAATGCATAAGTGATCAGGAGGGAAAGAAATCATGGCAAATGCAATTGTTGTCATTGCTGTTATCATCATTATGTTGTTTGCCGGAAAAGGTGCATATAAACATCTGAAGGGGGAAGGTGCCTGCTGCGGAGGCGGCAGCAAGCCGGAGATTCCGAAGAAGAAGCTGGATGGAACCAAGCTGGGCGAGAAAACCATGAAGATCACAGGTATGCACTGTGAGAACTGTGTGGCCAGTGTCACAAGAGCCATCAACCGCATTGACGGTGCGGCAGCAAAAGTAAGCCTGAAAAAAGGTGAGGCAGTGGTTTCCTACGACAGAGAGATATCCAACGAGGAGCTTAAGAAGGTAGTGGAAGACAGGGGATATCACGTAGTTTCTATCCAGTAAAGCTTTATCATAAGAATAACTTTGCCGCAGCTTCTGAGCCGGCAGACCAGAGAAGAGACTTCTCGGCGAAATGCTTAAAAATATTTCGCTGGAAGTCTTTTTTTGTATAAAAAGTCAGAGTTGCAATTGACTCACTAATGTACACCATTGTATAATAAAAACAGAAAAATTCAGACGGAATGAAATATTTTCTTTCTATCCGGATGAGGCATTAAAACAAAATACAGCAGGAAACAGACTTTGACGGCAAGGAATATCCGAGCAGGAATCGTTGTTCATCCGGCACAGCTTAACCGAATCAACTGCGAAGCAGTTATTCGGTTATGAACAAGCAGCAAATGCGGATCGCGAATATCCGCCTGACTATGTTTTGTGAGCGGAATACGGGACTCTTTCACCTTGTGCGTGAAAGAGCTTTTTTTATGAAAAATACCTGCGGGAGCGGACAGAATGAATTAGGGAGGATTTTATGCTGAAGGTAGCAGTATACGGAAAGGGCGGTATCGGAAAGTCTACAGTGACGTCCAACCTGGCGGCGGCTTTTGCAGCCATGGGGAAGAGAGTGATCCAGATCGGTTGTGATCCCAAGGCGGATTCCACCATCAATCTTCTTGGGGGAGAACCTCTACGACCGGTAATGAATTATATGCGGGAAGAGGATGAGGAGCCGGAAAAGCTGGAGGATATTTCAAAGGAGGGCTTTGGTGGAGTCCTCTGCATTGAGACCGGCGGCCCCACACCGGGACTTGGCTGTGCAGGCAGAGGCATCATCGCAACCTTTCAGCTTCTGGAGGATCTGAAGCTTTTTGAGACCTGGAAGCCGGATGTAGTGCTTTACGATGTTCTTGGGGATGTAGTATGCGGCGGTTTTGCGGCACCGATCCGGGAGGGCTATGCGGAAAAAGTACTCATTGTTACATCCGGAGAGAAAATGGCGCTCTATGCAGCAATAATATTTCCAGCGCTGTGCGGAATTTTGAGGATCGAAGCTATGCGAGGATCTTCGGGATCGTGCTGAATCACAGGAATGTGGAGAATGAAACGGAAAAAGTAAATGCTTTTGCAGAAAAAAACAATATCCCGATCGTGGGTGAGATCCCGAGAAGTGACGAGATCATCCGATGGGAGGATCAGGGCAAAACAGTGATCGAGGGAGACGAGAATTCTGAGATCAGTGAGAAATTTTTTGCACTGGCGAGGAAGCTACTGGAAAGTGAAGAAACGGAGAAGGAGGATATATGAAAAAGAAAGCATATTTTGCAACTGCAGAAGAACTGGCCCGGGGCGGGCTGGAAATGATCCTCCGCAGATGATCTCCGGGAAGCATCTGATCTACAGCTCTCCGGCAACTCTGGCATTTAACTCTCCGGGAGCGGAGGCTTTGGCGTAAAGCGGGCCGGGCTTGCAGTGCCGGACTCCATTATGCTGATCGTGGCACCGGGATGCTGCGGAAGAAATACTTCTCTTATCAGTTCCATGCCGGAGTACAATGATCGATTTTTTATCTGATGATGGACGAGACGGATATTGTTACAGGCCGTCACCTGAAAAAGATCCCGAAAGCGGTAAAAGAGATCTGCGACTGCTGTGAGAAGAAGCCGTCTGTGGTGATGATCTGTATCACCTGTGTGGATGCACTTCTGGGAACGGATATGGAACGTGTCTGCCGGAAGGCAGAGGAAAAGGTGGATATTCCGGTACGCCCCTGTTACATGTACGCACTGACACGTGAGGGCAGAAAGCCGCCTATGGTCCATGTGCGCCAGTCCTTATACTCCCTCCTTGAGCACAGAAGAAAAAGGGAAATGTGGTCAATCTTCTGGGATTTTTTTCGCCGCTGGTTGATGACTGCGAGATTTATGAGCTGCTGCAGCAGGCAGGGTAAATTGTTGTCTATGTTCATAAGTATATTTCTCTAAAAAATCAGTTTGTTTTCAACACAGTAATGATATATTCCAGTCATTCTCAACTGATTGGCACACAAAATCAGCCTTTAGCCTTGACTTCGTCCTTTGCATTGTCCATGGCAACACCAATGCTACGGCCTCAAGCATTTCAATATCGTTATGTCCGTCACCGAAAGCAATTGCTTCATCCTTTGAGAAGCCATAATGCCTAAGCACTGCAGCAACAGCCATTGCCTTTGACCACTGTTAAGCAGGAATAATATCAACGGCTTAATC
>ENA-OQER01001455-OQER01001455.1-human-gut-metagenome-genome-assembly--contig:-NODE-1455-length-11271-cov-1.715901_pt1 | contig 11271 bp, 13 predicted proteins | sample MGYA00242797_ERZ504639 | MGnify/ENA primary metagenome ERZ504639 (study PRJEB26092, sample SAMD00036306) | human gut metagenome | host: Homo sapiens | study: EMG produced TPA metagenomics assembly of...
AAGAAGAACAGTTTTATGCGTATACGGAGCAGTCAGAGGAGTCGGAGGTATCGACAGCTGGCAAAGTGATGTGGAAGACGAATATCATATCAGTGCGGAAGAAGACATCAGATATTCATTTACCATTTGTTAGTTGCAATGAAGATACACAGGATGTATCGATAAATATTGAACTAGAGGAGTAAAAAATATAGAGCAGCTCAAGATTAGTGAATAGTTTTTCATATGATGTTTGTGTTTGCATAATTTGTTCTTACAACAACTATTTTCACATCTAAAAGAAATAGAGGATAATAAAGTAAGAGAGGTTCATGATGTTAAATGTCATGGACCGCTCTTTCTTTAGGGGAAAATTATAAATGTTTCAAATAATTTTCTACATTCTGATACTCAACGCCATTTTCCATGACGGAATCTTCACCACGATAGAGCACACATCGCTTGGTAATCTGACCAAATCTATGACTTGTTTGATTCAGTTTTTCTTCGTCAACTAAGAAGCGAGCTTGCATTGGAACAATTTTCGAGCTGTGTTTTATTTCGTAGCATTCACATGTATTGAGTTTAGCATCGTAAATTACCATATCGTATTCGCCGACAGCAAATTGCAATTTGAAAACACGTTGATGTCTTTTAGTCGATTTGAATGTTTCTAAAAGTACGATGTCTTCCATCATACGACCACGCACTTCTTCCAAAATACGTTCAGAAACTAACATTTTTTCGTGCTCGCTCAATGTAGAGAATAATTCATCTTTTGTCAAAGAATGAACCAATGCCTGTGCCTGGCAATAACGCATGCCTGGTTGCGTGAATAAAATATTCTCTAGTGGTTCAGCACTTGGAATTACCGTTTCTCGTGGAACGTCAACAATCAGGTCAAGTGCTTTCAAATATTCTTTGATTTCCTCTATGTGAGCATTTGTAATACCAATAGATTGTTCTTCTTTGTTGCGAATCTCCAACATATCCATTAATCGTTTGGTTACTGCTTCTGTATCGATTTTATCCAAAATATCTGTACGCTGTTCTGGATTACGATCTCTTCGCAAAACATCAGCAGCTGAACCCAAATCATGAGATTTGAATTTGTCGGTCAGAATACGAATAAGGAAACGATGATTCATATCCTCAATGATTCGATTGATAGCACCTGTTAGTTCACCTGCCTCATAGAGTGATTGGAGATGACGGAAATATCCTCCATCTTGACAACAACTCAGGGAGTGCTGGATATTTTTACAGATTGCGGTATCGATATAACGCCGTGTGGATTCGTCATCACGGAACGAAGCATCCTCTGCAATAACGTCTTTATCATCAAAATCTAGTTCTCCTGCACGAAGTGTGCCGCCATAGCGAATGTACTCGTCAATACTGTCGATACCGAGTAAACGACTATGTTCACGGAATGGAATAAAGGTAGTGTGAATCGTAACAGCTCGATCATAAAGTTCCTGATGAAGCGCAAACCAAAAGCCAAGAGAATCTGTTCCGGATAAAACAATTTTCATACCTTGTGCAGCGTAGATATCAGAGAATAGTGCTGCTGAATCAATAAAGTCGGGCATCAGGGTTACTTCGTCAATAAAAACATATTCATATCCCAGATCAAGGAGTTTGCCCAAATCACGATTCATCGCTGCCATGGTATCGCTCCCTTTCGCTTTGATGTATGCTGATTTTGCGGACTGTGATGGAGTCATTCCTAAAACAGCCTGACGCAGCATTGTTGTCTTTCCTGTTCGTCGCAGACAAATACCAAGCATACACGATCTGTTTCCTCACTGTTTAAATATGCCTGTAACTGTCTGAAACAATCACGTTTTCCCCAGTTTTTTACACCTTTTGTCAGTGCCAGAAGACGTTCTCCGATAATGACAGAAGTTTCAAAATCTGTAGATTTAGGTGGAACAATAGAACTGTGTTGTTTCAGTTCTTTCAATTCTTCTTGAAGCTGTTTGCGCCTTTCAACACCTGCAAAAACTTCTTCGCGTTCGTTCTTTTTAATGTACTTGCTTTTGCTTTTTCCATTCTCTGTCCATTGCAGATAAGGCTGCTCTTTGCCGTAAATTTTCTTCATGTTGATAGAACCTTGTGGTAAGGATGCTATTTCGTTTTCTAATTCATAAATTCGTTTGTAGATATCCATAATATCACCCCGTTTCTTACAATCTATTATAACCCATTTTAAGAAAAATATCAATGGGTTATAATGGGTTATAACGTTGAAAAATGTGGAAGTGAAACGATCACTTTCGTTGGCTATTCTTGATTACACTTCACAAATCATCTTCCGATAATCTCTCGGAGACATTTTATAAGTATTTAGAAATGTGCGATTGAAAGTTCTCAGACTTCCAAACCCGGCACTGTGGCAGATATCCGTAATGCTACGGTCGGAATGTTGAAGCAGATTACAAGAATAATCCAAACGGATATTGTTTAAGTAAGTATTAAAATTGCAATGGAAAGTAGAAGAGAAGACTCTAGAAAGCGCATAAGGACTGTAGCCAGATCTTCTGCCATCTGTGTTAACGAAAAATCTTCTCTAAAATGAGCAGCCATATAGGCAACGCTTCGATAAATAATGTCATCGCTGCTACGGAATTCTTTTCTACCATTTCAAAACAAGGAAGAGTTCTTGCTAAAATCATCTGTGTATAGACCAGCCAAGAACCTCGCGATGTGGTGTGTCAGGGGCAAGATTCTGCAAAGTACGAAGAAATCCACCAGAGAGTGATGGGGCGCCAATAAATAAACAGCGTGACAAGTATCGGAATCAAACACTTGATAATGGTGAATCAATTCAGGAAATACAATAGCGAAAAGTTGGAAAGGATATGCATGGAGCTTTTCTGAAAAAAACTTTGGAGAAAGAAAAGATAGGTGTTTTAAACTTGATTGAGGATGAGCACTATTTTACCACGTTAGCATTTGTTGCAATTGATGAAAATGGTGAGCGAGAGTTTTCTTTTTCAAGAAAACCAGGTGCAGATACCAAATTACAGGCGGATGAATTGAATTTGGAGTTATTACAGAACTGTAAAATTTTTCACTTTGGTTCCTTATCTTTGACAGCACAGCCTGCACATGAGGCAACAGTAACAGCAGTCTCACATGCGAAAGCAGAAGGGGCATTGATTTCTTACGATCCGAATTATCGAGCTTCTCTTTGGAGCAGCGAAGATGTTGCTATAGAACAATGAAATCGATGATTTGTTATGCAGATGTGATGAAGATATCAGATGAAGAAAGTTTGCTTCTGACTGGAGAAAAAACTTATGAAGCTGCAGCAGATCAATCTTACAGATGGGACCGAAGTTAGTTGCTGTTACGCTTGGTAGCGAAGGCGTTTTTAATAGCATTTGGAGAACGAAAAGAACGTATTGCAGGATTTCAAGTGAAGTCAGTAGATACTACAGGTGCAGGAGATTCTTTTTGGGGTGGTTTTTGAGTGCTTACTTGGAATTTAGAAAACCTGTTGAGGAACTATCTTGGAAAGAAATAAAATATTGTGCAGAATACGGAAATGCTACGGCGGCACTTTGTGTGCAGAAACGAGGTGGTATCCCAGCTATTCCGAAAAAAGAAGAAGTAAGTCGAATGATTCGGCGTTAAAATAATGATGATAAACGCCCATCTTTGACAGTTGTAAGGTAACAAAACGGCTACAAACCAGTAAATGGGTATTGTTGGCCGTTTTTCTTTTTGCATCGATATGTACTATATTATTCTTACTTTGATTTTATCTGTTTTGTATTCTTGATGAGGGTTCGCATATCTGATTTACTAATGAATTCATTATCCGTTCTAAAATCAAATATTTTATGTAAGGCATCGGTTAGTTCGGTTCTTGTATAAGAGGGTATATATCCGCTCGCTGTGTTCAGTAGAGTCATTTGCATAGAGCGTAATGTTTCCAATATCTGGTCTGCTGTACAAAAATTGTTGTCTATGATTATGAAGGCAATCAGCTTTTGAAACTAGGTGGAGATGACATATTCGGTGTCAGCTATCCATGGCTGGAAGACATGCAGCTTTTAGATGACGGCTCTCTGTTAATTATGGTGACACAGGAACGAGACGACGGATCAGCAAATGAATTAATGTTTTTTTGTTGACTGCATTTTCAGACATATGGGACTTGTGGAGGAATTTGGAAAATTTGCATTTTGCATTTAAAAGATATAAAATGAATGTCTACGGAAAGAGAATAAGCAAATTTATGAAGGAGTTAGCGAATGTCAAAAGACGAATATTTAATTACAGATGCGCCTCTTAAAGCGTTGACTGTTTTTGCAATGCCTATGATTTTAGGCAGCTTTTTTCAACAAGTATATAATATGGCTGATTCTATTATCGTTGGTCAGTTTGTTGGCTCATCTGCACTTGCGGCAGTCGGTGCCTGTGCTGCACTTACGAATGTCTTCATTTGTATAGCATTGGGTGCCGGTGTAGGTGCAGGTGTGCTTGTGAGCCGTTATTTTGGAGCCAGAGATTATAGTAAAATGAAAACAATTGTGTCAACATCATTGATCAGTTTCCTGATTCTAAGCATACTTCTGGGTGTCTTTGGATTTTGTTTTTCCCATTCGATGATGAGTTTATTACAGACACCTGCGGATATACTGGAGGAAGCAGTACTGTATCTCCGTGTTTATTTTGTAGGATTTCCATTTCTGTTTATGTATAACATCCTTTCAACAATGTTCACTTCGATCGGTGAATCAAAGATTCCATTGGGACTTTTTGATATTTTCTTCTGTTTTGAATATTTTTATGGATCTCTGGATGGTGGCGGGACTGGTTTGGGGAGTGTTTGGTGCAGCACTTGCAACGCTCATTGCACAGGGGATTTCGGCAGTGTTTTCACTTTTGATCTTCTTTAGCAGGATGCGCCGGTATCAAAGTCAATTTGACTGGTTTGACAGGCATGAATTGTATTCCATGCTGCGGATTGCTGTACCTTCGGTTCTGCAGCAGTCTACAGTGTCAATCGGTATGATGATCGTACAGGCAGTTGTAAATCCATTCGGTACACAGGCACTTGCAGGTTATGCGGCAACGATGAGAGTAGAGAATGTTTTTTCCTTGATATTTGTATCTATCGGAAATGCAGTCTCACCGTATGTTTCCCAGAATCTTGGCGCAAAGAAATGGATCGTATCAAAAAGGGATATCACGCAGCATTGGTGTTAGATCTGTGTTTTGCAGTCCTTGCTTTTGTAGTCATTGAAACACTGCATACGCAGATTTCTTCGTTATTCCTGGGCAAAGATGGATCCGCCTTGGCATATCAGGTGTCAGGGGATTACATGAGATGGCTCGGTTACTTTTTCATTTTCATGGGTATCAAGATGGCAACCGATGGAGTACTTCGTGGACTTGGAATCATGCGCCCGTTTCTCATCGCCAATATGGTAAATCTTGCGATCCGCCTGGCGGTTGCTTTGATTTTTGCACCCCGGTTTGGCATTGCATTTGTCTGGCTTGCTGTACCAGCTGGCTGGTTTGCAATTTTTGATTTCCTATGTGGCACTTAACGGATGTAAAGTGTTCTCACCATGAGCACAGCCATGAGGAAGGGCATACATGTGGCGAGCATGATGCGGTATTTAAAATAAGTCAGACAACGTACAGAGATAGAACAAGTAAGGGCAAAAAATTTCGTTTAAAGAATTGCCCTTATTTTCGTCTTGCGGCATACGATTTAATGCGCAGAGGACAGGAGGTAATTTTATACCCCACCTGATGTTATAAACTATAGACATAAAAGGGAAAACAGATCATTTATTTTCAAAGAAATGGAGGAACTGGCAATGAAAGGTTTTAACACAGGTGACGGTTATATGGGAATGGTAGATGGCGAATATATCCTATTTGCCAGCGAAGCGGATTATTATGATTATGTGAATGATTAAAAAACAGGAAATATGTGGAATATATTTCCAATGCATGTGCTATACTGAACTTAATTAACCAGAAGGAGAAGTTCTATGCAGGTATCAGACAAATTAATTAAGCCGTTGACAGAAGCAAAATATTTAAATGCCGACAACGTAAGCAGATACCGCTGTATCATGCGTATCTTTTTCGAGCATTATGAGAAATTAAAATACTGGCTGTATCAGGAAGAGGTCTATGAAGAAATGATACAGGACCCGCTTTTTGCGGATTACAGACTGGAACAGTGCCAGCAGGATCTCACCATGCTGACAGAGTGGAAGAACCTGAATACGATCCAGGATACAAAAAAGGTCGCATCCATCGAAGAATTCAAGAACAAAAAGTACCGGTATCAGATGACAGAGTACAGTGTGGAGATAGAGCGTCTGGTGATCCGGTTAGAGAATCTGTTCATCGAGGGAGCATCATTAGAACCGACACTTTTGGAGCGCATAAGGAGAAGTGTAGAGCATTTCCAGACATGGCAGGAAAAGATAAGAATGAAGTGTACACATGGTGGACAGATCTGAATAATGATTTTGTCCGGCTGAATCAGAATTATCAGGATTATATCAGGGATTTGAACAGCGTCCGGGCGGAAGAGATGATGCATACGAAAGAATTCCTGGTGTTCAAGGACCGGCTGATTGAATATCTGCGAAGCTTCATTAAAGGACTGCAGAGAAATGTCGGAGTGATCGAAGAAAATCTGCGTTTACAGAACGAAGAACTGAAAAAGCAGGTATTTGAAAAAGTTATAGATTATGAATTGTCAATTCCGCGTATGGAGATAGAAATCTCGAAAGACTGATAGAGCAGAAAGTTCAGGGACGATATCAGAGCATCTATGACTGGTTCGTGGGAAATGAAGGACAGGAGAATGAAGCGGGAAAACTTTTTGATGCCACCAATGATATCATCCGAAGGATTACAAGATACGCTGCACAGTTGAGCGAAAAGAATGCACTGGGTGCGAATAGAAAAGAGGAATATCGGAAAGTAGCAGAATTGTTCCTACGGTGTCAGGATGTGGAAGAGGCGCATAAGATGTCGGCGATGGTATTCGGCATGGAATGTCCGCAGCATCTTGCAGGAGATCTGATCCGTGAGACAGACAGCATGAACATCGGAGTCTACGAAGAGCGGCCAATGGAAATTACTCTGAAACCGAGAGTGCGTACATACCGAGAAAAATCCAGGAGAAGCGCCATCCGTGAATCAGCAGAGCAAAAGCAGGAAACAAGACGTAAGTTGCTTGAGAAACAGAAAAAAGAGACGGAAAAACTACAGGCGTTGGAAGTAGATGGAAAGATATGTTTTGATAAACTGCCTGTATTGGAACCTAGAATTCGCGAGATTCTTTTGAAATGGTTGTCAGATGCCATGGAATCCGCAGATTTTTCGGCAAAGGACAGACGATGGAAGAAGATATATATTGGACAGAAGTCAGGCAGGAGAAACTGTGTAGTACATTGTGAGGATGGAAACTTTACAATGCCGAAGCTGTCCATTGTATTTCAGGAGGAAGAATGATGAAGGAGCTGGAGGTTCTTTTAAATAAAAGATGGGTATTAAATCCAGAGACAAAGAAATGTATTATAAAATAAGAGATGCACTTGGAGAACTTCGGAAATTTACTACAGAGAAGATGGGATGTCAGATCATTGATAATTCTCTCCTGATCAAGATGGAGAAGATTCCGGTAATTCCGGAAAGCTTCATGGGCATTCAGAAATTTTCGTCAAAAGAAGAGTATGCTTATCTATGTATCCTGTTGATGTTTCTGGAAGACAGGGATGCGCAGGAGCAGTTTATCCTGTCACAGCTGACGGAATATATCACGCAAACCTGCCGGGAGAAATTTCGGACTGGACTTTGTATACGAACCGAAGAAAACTGATCCGTGTGCTGCGATTTGCGGTAGATCAGGGAATGGTTGATGTCACAGACGGAAAAGACGAAGCATTCATGGATGATGAGCCGGAGAAGTACTCTATGAAAATACAGGTGCGTCCAGATACTTTATGAAGAATTTTTCGAAGGATATTATGGAGTATACGAAACCGGAAGATTTTCAGGAAAGTGACTGGTTCGAAGTGGACGAAGACCGTGGATTTGCAAGAAGACACAGAGTCTACAAAAGACTGATCTTTGCGCCGGGCATGTATAAAGAAGATGGATCACCGGAAGATTTTGAATATTTGAAATATTATGGACGGAGATTGAGCGAAGAACTGGAACAGATTTTCGACTGTCAGGTGCATATTCACAGAGGAAGTGCGTATCTGTTATCCGGGGATGAGTGTAGAATGGGAACGGTATTTCCGGGTAATAATTCGATATCCGATATTTTACTTCTGTGTTTTGGCGAAATACGAAAGAAGATTGAGAATGGCGAATGGAAGACGGCAGCGGATGAAAGTTGTCTTACAGATCGGATCGAGTTGAAAATCTGATAAAAGAAGTGAAACAGGAATATGGAAGTGGATTTTCAAAAAATTATCGTGAGATGCCGGAAGGTGAATTTGTAAAAAATGTGATCGATGCAATGGAATTGTGGATGTTTATAAGGAAGGAGAAGGCAGCTCATCAGATTAAGATTTGCCCGCTCACAGGAAAGATACAGGGAAGTTATCCGGAGGATTATGCGGGAGGAAGAAATGATGAATAGTAGATGGCAGGCAAATAAGATCGGACTGATTAATTTCTGGTATTATGATGAACAGGAATTCCCGTTTGTAAAAGGAAGGATGCTTCTTCGTGGATCGAATGGATCGGGAAAATCCGTAACCATGCAGAGCGTGGTACCGCTTCTTCTGGATGGCAATATGAGCCGAACGATTGGATCCATTCGGTTCCAGAGACCGTAAGATGAGCAGTTATCTTCTGGAGGAAGATGATGGACGCGAGGAGCGGACCGGTTATCTGTATCTGGAATTCAAAAGGCAGGACAGTGACACATATCTGACGATCGGTATGGGAATCCGGCGAGAAAAGGGAAAAATCTGGACAAGTGGTATTTTAGTCTGACGGATGGAAGACGGGTAGGAAAAGATTTCTTCTTATATAAAGACACAGGAGAAAAAGTCACACTTTCCAAAAAAGAACTGGAGAACAGGATTGGGACAGGCGGCCGTGTTATTGACAGACAGGCCGATTACATGGAGTATGTCAACCGCCAGATCTTCGGATTCGAGACGGCAGAAGAATATAAGGAAATGATAGACCTTTTAATCCAGCTCAGGACACCAAAGCTTTCCAAGGATTTCAAACCATCCGTGATCAATGATATTCTGAGTGATTCGCTTCAGCCATTATCGGATGATGATCTGCGTCCGATGTCTGAAGCAATTGAAAATATGGATACCATGAACATGAATCTGAAGAATAGAAAAGAAGCAAAACAGGCAGCAGAGAAGATTCAGGGAGTATTTTCAAAATATAATCAGAAATTATTATATGAAAAAGCAGAGCGGTATGAACAGGCAGAAATCAAATTAGAAAATGCCAGGACACAGCAGAAAGAGCAGGAAAAGAAATTATCCGAGTGCAGACAGAATATCGAGAAGTTGCAGGCAGAACATCAGGAACTGGATGCAAAACATGAGTCCATGGAAAAAGAACGGGAGTCCCTGAATAAAAGTGATGCTGTAGCATTAAAACGAAGAGAAGCAGAAGTGACTACAGAATTAGAGGGGCAGCAGAAAAATCTAAGAGAAAAGCAGCATTTTCTTGAACTGAAACAAGAGCAATATCAGGATGCACAGAATCAGATCAAAGCAGAAGAAGACCGGAAGTATGAGAAAGAAAAAGAACTGGAAGAACTCATAGAAGAGATGCAGGACGAGGCAGATATCATGGCTTTCGAAGAACATGCATTTATGAAAGAAGAACTGGAAAAGCATCCGGAAGAACCATATAAGTTCGAATTACATCAGCAGCAATATGAGCATACGAAAGAAAAAATCAATGAAGGAACAGAAATCCTTGCAGAGACGGATCGTCTGGAAAGACAGAAAGACGACCTGATCAAAGAAAGAGAAAAAAAAAAAGATCCGTGAACTGGATACGCTTCAGAGAAAAGTATCAGAACTGGAGGCTGTGTTTGTACAGACACAGAATGAATGGAAAGAAGCTCTATATCAGTGGAATGGTGCGAATCGGGAACTGGTACTGGAAAAAGAATTACTAAAAGAGTTAAGCACATTTGCAGAAGCTTATGAAGAGACATCTGATTTTGCAGAGGTTCGTCAGAAGATTGCAGATGTGTGGATCGGGAAAAATGCGGATGTTGAATCTGGGATTTCTTCGAACAGGGCAGAGAAAGAAACAGCAGAAAAAGAACTAGAAGAAGTGAAAGCAGAACTGACGGAATGGGAGAATCAGAAAGAACCACAGCCGGAGCGCTCGGAAGCGGTCATCCGTAACCGTCAGAGATTGGATGCACTTGAAATTCCGTACCAGGAGTTTTATAAAGTTATAGAGTTCGGAGACAATCTGGATGAAGAAGATTGCAACCGGCTGGAAGAAGCATTATTGAAAATGGGAATTCTGGATGCGCTGGTGATTGATGAACAATACAAAGAGCAGGTTCTGCATTTGAAACAGGGATGTGAAGATCATTATCTGTTTAGCTGCAAAAATGTTCAGAAAGAGCTGCAACCAGGAAAGAGTCTGTTAGACGTACTGGAACTGAACGAAGAAGTCAATGACATTTTCTCCAATCAGCGGTTGACGGGAATTCTTGGAAGTATTGCATATGATAACGAAGTATAATTACGATTGCAGAAGACGGTACCTACCGGATGGGAGTACTTGCAGGAACGGTAACCGGAGAATATGAGGCCGGATTCCTTGGAACAAAGGCCCGTGAAAGACACAGACAGGCAAAGATGGAAGCCTGCAGACAGAGAATCGCAGGGCTGGAAGAAGTATTACAGCAACTGGAAGAAATGTATCGGAAGTTATCCGAAAGAAAAGTCATTCTCAGACAGGAATATGAGAATCTTCCAAAAGATACAGATATGCGGGAAGCCCTTCAGATGATGCGTGCGGAGGAACGGGCATGTGAACAGATCAGACGGGAAAGTGATAAATTAGAAGAGAGGATCCGTGAACTGCTCGAAATATTAAAAGAGAAGAAAAAGAAAGCACTGGAAATTGCGGATTCTCTGTATCTGACCTGTTCTTATGAAGTATTCAAAGAAGCAAAAAGTGCAGCGGAAGAATATGGAAAGCATCTGATTAGTCTGATTGCAGCACATGAAATGTTCCTCAGAAGCCTGGAATATCTGAAAGAGAGGAAAGAACATCTGGAAGATC
>ENA-OQER01001457-OQER01001457.1-human-gut-metagenome-genome-assembly--contig:-NODE-1457-length-11264-cov-3.977911_pt1 | contig 11264 bp, 9 predicted proteins | sample MGYA00242797_ERZ504639 | MGnify/ENA primary metagenome ERZ504639 (study PRJEB26092, sample SAMD00036306) | human gut metagenome | host: Homo sapiens | study: EMG produced TPA metagenomics assembly of...
TCCTGAGGCGCCACCCACAGCAAACTGAATCAGGAATGAAATCAGAATATGTCTGCCCCCAATGCCTGCCGATGTGATGAATTGTATCAGGACGATAGTAAGCATATACGCCATAGGGTCATTACTTCCGCTTTCCAGTTCCAGCATCGGGCGGAGGTTATGTTTCAGGTTCATGCTTTGCGAGCGCAGGATATTGAATACGGAAGCAGAGTCCGTAGAGGACATGGTAGCCGCCAGCAACATGGCCGTCATCAGGACATGGTAATGCTGACATTCGAGAACCCGGAAATCCAATAAATAAAGAATCCGGTGAAAATAGTAGTAAGCAACACGCCGAAGGTGGAAAGCAGTATGCCTTGTGGCAATACAGGCTTGATATCCGAATATTTGGTATCCATACCCCCTGAGAACAGAATGATGCTAAGGGCCATCATGCCGATGAACTGTGCCTCGCCCGCATCATGGAATTGGAGTCCCAGGCCGTCGCTTCCGAACAGCATGCCGACCAATAAAAAAACAAGTAACGTAGGGATTCCGAACCGGTAGCCGGTCTTGCTCACTACAATACTTACGAACAATAGGATAGAACCTATCAAGAGAATGTTTTCTGCATTAAATATCATACTTCTGTGATCTTGTTTAATTTTTTAATATGATGTGCCAGCATCAGGCAGGCTGTGATAAATGCTAAAAGATCGGATACAGGCATACTGAGCCAAATGCCGTTCAGTCCCCACCAATGAGGCAGCAACAGCAGGCAGGGCAATAAATACAACAGTTGGCGGGACAAGGAGAGGAAGATAGAAATTTTCGCTTTCCCGATAGATTGGAAGAAACTGGAAATCACAATTTGTATTCCCACGAAAGGAAACATCAGGACTCCGATTTGCAACCCAGTGCGTGCCAATGCTGTAAGTTCTTTATCGTCTGTAAACATATTAACAACCAAATTAGGGAAAAGTTCGCTGAAAACAAATCCCAGCGAAGTGATGCACCCCCCTGCAATCATGCAATATTTCAACGTCTGCTTCACCCGGCCGAATTTGTGTGCCCCATGATTATAGCCCACAATCGGTTGCATCCCCATAGTCAGTCCCATGATAACCATTACAAACAACATCAGCAGACGGTTTAATATGCCGTATGCTCCGATAGCCAGATCGCCCCCGTAGAGCAGCAGGCTCTTGTTGAATATAATGACAATGGCCGAAGCGCAGACATTCATCAGGAACGGCGACATGCCGATACTGAAAATATTCTCTACGATCCGTTTCCTTAATTTGAATATCCCTTTCTTGAAACGGATATAACTTTTTTCCTGCATGAAATGGCTCAGCACCCATATCATGCCGGCAAACTGTGAAGGATGGTTGCCGTGGCTGCTCCGCGGATTCCCCAGCCGAGCCAGAATATAAAGACAGGAGCCAAAATGATGTTGCACCCCACTGTCAGCATGGAGGACAGCATCGCTTTTCGGGGATAACCGGTGGCACGCATGATATTGTTCAGCCCGATCATTACATAGGTGACAGGACTTCCTATTAATATAATCTGCATAAAGTCGCGGGCGTATGGCAACGTGTCATGCTTGCCCCGAAGAAGAACAGAATCTGGTCTAGAAACAGCAAGGTGATGCCTCCGTAGAAAATAGAATTTATCACACAGAGCACCGTTACGTTTCCCAGCACCTTCTCGGCGCCGTCCGTATCCTTCTGTCCCAGGCGGATGGACGATATGGTAGCCCCACCCACCCCGACCAATGTGCAGAATGCCACCAGCAGGTTCATCAGCGGAAAAGAAATAGCCAAGCCCGATATGGCCATGGCGCCGACACCGTGCCCGATAAATACGCTATCAATAATATTATACAGTGACGTCAGTGTCATTCCGATGATAGCAGGGATAGAGTACTCTAAAGCAGCTTTCCTACCTTTTCTGTACCCAGTATGTGCGGGTTGTTTTCTTTCATTCGCGTTTTTATTATTTTTAAGCTTTGCAAAGTTAGGAATATGGAGGATTATTCAGACCTTTGCGGCGTTAAATCAAACTAAAAGTAATATGAATTCAACAAAAAGCATTGCAGCTTTATTCGATTTTGACGGGGTGGTGGTAGATACGGAACCTCAGTATAGTATATTCTGGAATGAACAAGGACGGAAATACCATCCTGAGATACCCGAGTTCGGCCGGATGATAAAAGGGCAGACATTGACACAAATTTATAACAAATATTTCGCTGGAATGGAAGACGTTCAGCGTGAAATTACAGAAGATTTGAACAAATTTGAAGAAAATATGTTATTTAATTATATCCCGGGCGTAGAGGGCTTTATGAAGGAGCTGAGAGCCAACGGGGTAAAGATAGCGATAGTCACAAGCTCAAATGAAATGAAAATGAACAACGCATATAAAGCACATCCGGAACTGAAACAAAGTGTGGACCGTATCCTCACAGCCGAAATGTTCACTCGTTCCAAACCAGACCCCGAATGTTTCTTATTAGGAGCCACTGTCTTTGATACCGTGCCCGAGAACTGTGTGGTTTTCGAGGATTCATTTCACGGGCTTGAGGCAGGAAATCGTGCAGGAATGACCGTGATAGGATTGGCTACTACCAACCCTGAAGAGCAGATACGCGATAAGGCAAAGGCTGTTATTCAGGACTTTAATGGATTTAGTTTCGAAAAAATGAAGGATATAATGAGGTAATGTCAACTAAAACATCTACCTTTGCAGCCGTTTTTTATAAATTAAAGTAAATATGGCAGGATATATTTCAGGCGATACACGCAAAGTAACGACACACCGTTTGGTGGAAATGAAGCAGAGAGGCGAGAAGATTTCTATGCTTACTTCGTATGATTACACGACAGCGCAGATTGTAGACGGCGCAGGCATCGACGTCATACTGGTAGGAGACTCCGCTTCGAATGTCATGGCGGGAAATGTGACCACACTTCCCATCACCCTTGACCAGATGATTTATCACGGGAAATCCGTGGTTCGTGGAGTGAAACGCGCGCTCGTTGTGGTCGATTTGCCTTTCGGTACTTACCAGACTTCCGAGTACGAAGCGGTGACCAATGCGATCAAAGTGATGAAGATCACACATGCCGATGCATTGAAGCTGGAAGGTGGCGTAGAAATCATTGATGCGGTAAAGAAAATCATCGCTGCGGGTATTCCCATCATGGGACATTTGGGACTGATGCCGCAGTCTATCAATAAATACGGAACTTATACTGTACGTGCCAAGGACGAGGAAGAGGCCGAAAAGCTGCTGAGTGACGCGCATCTGCTGGAAGAGGCGGGATGTTTTGCGTTGGTGCTCGAAAAAATCCCCGCATCATTGGCGGAACGTGTGGCCAAGGAACTGACTATCCCCGTTATCGGCATCGGAGCCGGAGGCGCTGTGGACGGACAGGTGCTGGTTGTATCCGACATGCTGGGTATGACCAACGGTTTCAGTCCCCGTTTCCTCCGTCGTTATGCCGATTTGCATACTGTTATGACAGGAGCCATACAGCAATACGTGGATGATGTGAAAAAAGGTGATTTTCCTAACGAAGACGAACAATATTAACAAAGTTTCTGCTGATATGTATGATGACTTCTTCTTTCCGTATGAGAAAGCAAAACTATGGACCGGGAATATGGTGCTGCTATCCCTTTCGAACTTTTTGCTTTATGCCTCGCTATACATGATGCTTCCCGCACTGCTTTATGGATGGTGCGGCACTGGTATTGCAGCTATGCGGAAGCAGGAGCGGCTGTGGCTGTTTTCGGACTGGCCATGTTTCTTCCGGGAGCGTTCAACAGCTATCTTATCGATACGTTCAAGCGTAAAAGTGTTTGTCTGGTCGCGATGCTTCTGTTCGTGGCGTCCAGCCTGCTGTATCCATACGTTGCGACTGTAGGGTTCATAGCCTTGGTCCGGGCTGTCCAGGGGGGGCTGTTCAGTGTCATTACCATGACTACGGGTAGCACGCTGGTGATTGACGTCACCGCCTCACGCCGCCGCACGGATGCGAATATCGCCTTTTCGTGGGTGGGGCGTTTTGGAATGGTGGCAGGTCTTGCGTTGGGAATTTACATTTATCCTTACTGGAATTTTCACCATGTTGTTTATACCTGTGTCGCTTTGGGCACACTGGCCTTGCTTCTGATTCTGGCGGTGGATGTCCCTTTCCGTGCTCCGCTGCGCACCTCATGGTTCTCGTTGGACCGTTTTCTGTTGCCTCGTACTCTGTGGCCGGCACTGAATATGATGATGCTTTCCGCTGTTTTCGGCATTTTGATAGCACACATTTACAATGAGTTGTTTTACATTTGCATCCTGATCGGTTTTATCATCTCCCTGTTGCTTTTGCGTTATGTGCTTTCCTATGCTTCCGGCCGTTCGGAGGTGGAGCTGGGGCAGGCCGCGATGATAGGCGGACTGTTGTTGCTTGCTTTTTCCAACAGCTTGATGAACAGTTATATAGCCGGTGTATTGCTGGGCACGGGGATCGGTACTACCGTGTCACGGTTTTTTATAAAGATGATTAGTCTGCCGATGCATTGCGAACGGGGTACGGGAAACAATACTTATCAGCTGATGTGGGAAGTAGGTATGCTGAGTGGTTTTCTGTTTGAGAATATGTGGACCGAAAGTCATCCTGATACTATTTATTGGATATGTATCGGTATCTGTGTCACTCTTTTGCTGATGTATGAGTTCTTTACACATCCGTGGTATTACAGAAAGATGGAGGAAAAACAGTAGGATGATGATTTCAAATGTTGGTTTATCCAGCTGTCGGAGTAAAAATATAGCAACTTAAATAAATTAATAATATAAAGAATATGGCAGACGACAAAAAAGATTATCTTTTCGATGGTAGGCGTAAGCAAAGCTTCCAGGCGAACAAACAGGTATTGAAAGACATCTACCTATCCTTTTTTTACGGTGCTAAGATCGGTATCATCGGTCTGAACGGTTCAGGTAAGTCAACGCTGATGAAAATCATCGCCGGACTGGAGAAAAGTTATCAGGGAGAAGTGGTGTTCTCGCCGGGCTACTCTGTAGGCTATCTGGCACAGGAACCGCATCTGGATAATGAAAAGACAGTGAAAGAGGTAGTGATGGAAGGTGTGCAGAGCATTGTGGACACTTTGGCGGAATACGAAGAAATAAACAACAAGTTCGGGCTTCCCGAATACTATGAGGACCCAGAGAAGATGGATGCACTCTTTGCCCGTCAGGCTGAGTTGCAAGACATCATTGACGCTACGGACGCATGGAATCTGGACAGCAAACTGGAACGCGCCATGGATGCGTTGCGCTGTCCGCCCGAAGACCAGCCGGTGAAGAACCTCTCGGGAGGTGAGCGCGCCGTGTGGCCTTGTGCCGCCTGCTGTTGCAGAAGCCGGATATCCTGTTGCTGGACGAGCCTACCAACCACTTGGACGCGGAAAGTATCGACTGGCTGGAACAGCATTTGCAGCAATATGAAGGTACGGTGATTGCCGTAACCCACGACCGTTACTTCCTGGACCACGTAGCCGGATGGATTCTGGAACTGGACCGTGGCGAAGGAATTCCTTGGAAGGGAAATTACTCCAGCTGGCTGGAACAGAAGACCAAACGTATGGAGATGGAAGAGAAAGTGGCAAGCAAACGCCGCAAGACCTTGGAACGCGAGCTGGACTGGGTGCGCATGGCTCCCAAAGCCCGTCAGGCGAAAGGAAAGGCCCGTCTGAACTCCTATGACAAACTGCTGAACGAGGATGTGAAGGAAAAGGAAGAGAAACTGGAAATCTTTATTCCGAACGGTCCCCGTCTGGGCAACAAGGTGATCGAGGCCAAAGGAGTGGCGAAAGCTTACGGTGACAAGCTGTTGTTCGATAACCTGAATTTCATGCTGCCCCCTAACGGCATTGTTGGCGTAATCGGTCCTAACGGCGCCGGTAAGATACTTTGTTCCGCTTGATTATGGGACTGGAAACCGTAGATAAAGGTACTTTCGAGGTAGGAGAGACCGTGAAACTGGCATACGTAGACCAGCAGCATAAGGATATTGACCCGGAAAAATCTGTTTATCAGGTAATCAGCGGTGGAAACGAGCTGATCCGTCTGGGCAACAGGGATATCAACGCGCGTGCTTACCTCAGCCGTTTCAATTTCTCGGGAGCCGATCAGGAGAAACTTTGCGGAATGCTTTCGGGTGGTGAGCGCAACCGCCTGCATCTGGCTATGGCACTGAAGGAAGAAGGCAACGTGCTGCTGCTGGACGAGCCTACCAATGATATTGACGTGAACACGCTGCGCGCGCTGGAGGAAGGTCTGGACGATTTTGCAGGTTGTGCGGTGGTGATCAGCCACGACCGTTGGTTTCTGGACCGTATCTGTACCCATATCCTGGCTTTCGAAGGAAACAGCGAGGTATTCTTCTTTGAAGGATCTTATTCGGAATACGAAGAGAACAAGATGAAGCGTCTGGGCAATGAGGAGCCGAAACGGGTGCGCTACCGCAAGCTGATGGAAGACTGATGGGGGCTTCCCTGTTCTGATAAGGTCCAAACTAAAATGACCATTCCGAAAAGTAACAGATTGTAATTACAAGACCTGAAAGAGTCGTATCAAGCTCCGTTTTGAGTAATGATACGACTCTTTTTTTTGCCTTTAAGGAGGTTCAAGTTTCAAATCAAAACCTCTTTCTTGGCTAGAATTAAGTTTTGAACCTCTTGGGTTGTGTACTCTCTCTGGGGCGCGGATAGCGGAAGAAACCAGACCAGTCACTGTAAATTGTAACCGATTTGTAGCTTGTATATCGTTTCTATTAGCTATCTTTGCAACGTCTTTTAAGACATTAATTATAATATTAATTAATTAAAAAGTTTATGGTAAAAAGAATGCGATCTTTTTTTGCGGTGGTTATGTTGGTAATCGCCGCTGCTGTTAACGCCCAGGTCACCACTTCGTCAATGAGTGGTAAGGTGGTTGATCAAAGCAATGAAGCCATTATCGGCGCAACGATTCAGGCTATTCACGAACCGTCCGGCACCCATTATGGGGCCATTACCAATGTGGACGGCCGTTATTCCATCCAGGGCATGCGTGCCGGCGGCCCTTACAAAGTAGAAGTTTCTTATGTAGGTTATCAATCAGTGGTTTACAAGAGCATCAACCTCCAGTTGGGAGAGAATTACGTATTGGATGCGAACTTGAAGGAATCTACCGAATTATTGGATGAAGTGGTGATTACCGCTTCCAAAAGCAGCAACATGAAATCAGACCGCGCCGGAGCGGTAACCAATGTCGATGCGGCCAGAATGTCGGAAGTGCCTACAGTGAGCCGCAGCATGAACGATATCATGCGTCTGACCCCTCAGGGAGCCAATATCGGTAGCGGTTTCTCAGTGGGTGGAGGTAACTACCGCCAGTCTTATGTCACTGTGGACGGAGCCGCTTTCAACAATGCCTTCGGTATCGGCTCGAACTTGCCGGCAGGCGGTTCGCCTATCTCTCTGGATGCTTTGGAACAGATTTCCGTTTCCACCACCCCCTTTGATGTCCGTCAGAGCGGATTTACAGGAGGTGCCATCAACGCCGTGACAAAGAGTGGTACGAATGAGTTCAAAGGTACAGCCTATATGTACACTTCCAATACCCACCTCACCGGAAACAAGGTAGAGGACTATGAACTGACCCACAACCGTGACCACAGCACCACCTACGGAGCTTCTCTGGGAGGTGCGATCATTAAAAACAAGTTGTTCTTCTTCGTGAACGGCGAATATCAGGATAATGTGCAGGCAGGCCCGTCGGGCATAGCGCGTAGCGGCGCCAATGACGAATGGAGCACCAACGGCATTGTGCACCGTCCGTTCGAGAACACCACAACGGTAGGCGACCGTACCTTCGTAGGGATGAACAACATCAGCCAATACCTGTCGGAAAAATACAACTACAATCCGGGACGTTATCAGGGATATTCTCTGGAAACCCTTCTTACAAGATCATGGGCCGTCTGGATGGAACATCAACAACAACAATAAGATTAATTTCCGTTTCACCCATACCCATTCCAAGTATTCCGCAAACCCTTCCTCTTCCACCACCCCGTTTAAAGATTCAATCATTTATCCGGGCGGAGTAGACGGTAGCGCGGGCAAGAGCAGTTCGGGACGTACATCAAACACCGGTCTGTACTTTGAAAGCTCACGCTATATGCAGGAACAGAACTTCACCTCCATCGCTTCCGAATGGAACTCAAAGTGGGGGCTATCAATAACGCCCTGCGTTTCACTTATTCTTATCAGAACGAACCGCGTACATACGAAGGGGGAACATTCCCTACGGTGGACATCCTTGACCAAGGCTCGCTGTACACCTCATTCGGTCCGGACCCCTTTACAGAAGGAACTTGCGCCAGGTGAAGACTTTTGTCATTACCGATGAGTTCAATTTCTCCAGCGGTATCCATAACTTTATGGGCGGTATCCAGTTTGAGTCCAATAAGGCAGTGAACGGATTCATGCAGGCGGGAAGCGGTTATTATGTCTATTCCTCCTGGGATGATTTTGTGAACAACAGAGCTCCGGCTGCCTTCGGTATCACTTATTCCAACACCGGGGACGGTTCCCAGTTCCTGGCGAACATGAAGTACCAGCAGCTTTCTTTCTATCTGCAGGACCAGATGAATATCACGGACAACTTCAGACTGACTGCCGGGGTGCGTTTCGAACTGCCCATTTATCCGGAGCTGAAGAACAACTATAACAAAAATTTCGCACAGATTGACTTTGACGGATATCATTACGCCACAGACCAGCTGCCTTCATCCTACCAGCTGACCGCCTCCCCCCGTATCGGTTCAACTGGGACCTTACAGGCGAGCGTAAGTATGTATTGCGCGGCGGTAGCGGTTACTTCATCGGCCGTCTGCCGTTCGTATGGCTGGTTTCGGCAGTAGGTAATGCCAATTGCGGACAAAGCACCTATTATTATAACGAGCAGAAGGATGCCAAGTACGGACAGCCGGGCTTCCATACCAGCGTGGCCGATATGTTGAAAGATCCTAACCTGAACCTTCCGGCAGCTACTGATCCCGCCGCACCTTCCGGAGCCACCATCATTGACCGCGACCTGAAGATGAACGCCACCTGGAAGTCTTCACTGGCTTTGGATGCAAAACTTCCCGGAGATATTGACTTTACGTTGGAAGGTATTTTCAGCAAAGAGTTCAATCCGGCTACTGTGACCAACCTGGGACGTAAGTTTAAAGGAGAGCAGGAGATAGCTCCGGGTGATGTCCGCAGGATGTTTGAGTACTCCAATTCGAACAAGACGGACGCTTATTATATCACCAATGCGGGAAACAGCGCTTATTATTACTCACTCACCGCCTCACTGGCCAAGACATTTGATTTCGGCCTGCATCTTTCCGCTTCCTACACCCGTTCTTATGCCAAGTCGTATGGCGACGGCATCGGCGACCAGGTGAACTCGGCTTATTACAACAACCGTTACTCTGTCAACGGAAACAATGACACGGAGACCGGCTATGGTACGTATGTATCGCCCAACCGTGTGCTGGCTTCCGCCGCTTACCGTATTAAATACGCCAAGAATTTCGCTTCCTCCTTGTCTTTGATTTATGAGGGTATGAACATGGGCTATGCCGGAGGATATTCCGCCGCCCGTTATTCCTATACATTCACCGGGAACATTGTAGGCGATTACGGCTCAAACAACTTGCTGTACATTCCGGCATCCCGTGAGGCGCTGGATAAGTGGAACTTCGCCGATTATACTGACAGCAAGACGGGTGAGGTGACTTATTCCGCCAAGGAGCAGCGCGATGATTTCTGGGCTTACATTAATGAGGACAGTTACCTGAAAGGCCGTAAAGGCAAGTATGCCGAACGCGGAGGAGCCATCATGCCCTGGCATCATCAGCTGGATTTGAAGTTCAATCAGGATTTCTTCCTCAATGTAGGGGGCAAGCGCAATACCTTGCAGTTCGGAGTGGATATCAAGAACTTCCTGAACTTGCTGAACAGCGACTGGGGAATTTATAAGACGGTGAACAATACTTCCTTGTTGAGTTATAAGAGTGGTGCTTACCAGTTCCAGAAGAACGGAGGAAAGAAACTGACTGATACGTATTCCAATCTGAACAGTTTCAATTCTACGTATTCCATACAGTTCAGTGTCCGTTATATCTTTAACTAAGTGAAATAGCCTGTATCAGACAATACAGGAACAGGATAGAGAGGCGTACCCATGAAGGTGCGCCTCTTTTGTATGCGTATTCTTCCTTGTTTTGAAAAAACTTGGAATTAAGAATAAATTAAGTACCTTTGTGTGTTATCCTATAAAGAACAATAGTTTATGAGTGATAAGATATATCCCATCGGTATCCAGAATTTCGAGAAACTCCGCAAGGAAGGCTATTTCTATATTGACAAGACGGCCTTGATCTACAAAATGGTAAAGACCGGCAGTTATTACTTCCTCAGTCGTCCGCGCCGTTTCGGGAAAAGTCTGCTGGTTTCTACTCTGGAAGCCTATTTCCAAGGCAAGAGAGAATTATTTGAAGGACTGGCCATAGCCGGACTGGAGAAAGACTGGACAGTACGTCCCGTCCTGCATATCGATCTGAATATCTCAAAATATGAGACAGCGGAGGATTTGAGCGATATGCTGAATGATTTTCTGACCAACTGGGAAGCTGTCTACGGTTCCGCTCCTTCCGAGACATCCCTCGCCCTCCGTTTCAAAGGCGTGATAAAACGTGCTTACGAGCAGACGGGGCAGAGGGTTGCCATTCTGGTAGACGAATATGACAAGCCCATGCTGCAAGCCATCGGCAATGAGGAGCTTCAGAGAGTATATCGGAGCATACTGAAACCCTTCTATGGAGTGTTGAAGACAATGGACGGTTGCATCAAGTTCGCTTTGCTGACGGGGGTTACCAAGTTTGGCAAGGTCAGTGTGTTCAGCGATTTGAACAACTTGGACGATATCTCCATGTGGAATGAGTTTATTGATATCTGTGGGGTCAGTGACAAGGAAATTCAAACCTGGCTGGAACCGGAACTTCATGAATTTGCTGAAAAACGGGGGAGGACATACGATGAAATCTGTGCCGAACTGAAAGAGTGTTATGACGGTTATCATTTTACACATAATTCCATCGGTATTTACAATCCTTTCAGCCTGCTTAATGCCTTCAAACGGAAGGAGTTCGGAAACTACTGGTTTGAGACCGGTACGC
>ENA-OQER01001459-OQER01001459.1-human-gut-metagenome-genome-assembly--contig:-NODE-1459-length-11249-cov-2.131271_pt1 | contig 11249 bp, 16 predicted proteins | sample MGYA00242797_ERZ504639 | MGnify/ENA primary metagenome ERZ504639 (study PRJEB26092, sample SAMD00036306) | human gut metagenome | host: Homo sapiens | study: EMG produced TPA metagenomics assembly of...
CAGTTAATACACTTATGCTCTGCACCATGGTACATAAATGTTCTTTTTATATCTTTCATAAGAGATATAATAAGCAGATACAATATAAATATAGCAACTCTTACAAGTCCTTCTATAAAGTTTAAGAAGTGTTTTAGATGCTACGTATCCCTTTACAAGTCTGGAAACAAAATAAGGAAGCAGCATAAAAAGCCCTACAGCCATAAATACAGATAATATAACTGTAAATGCCATCAAAACTGACTCAAACTTGTCTTTAAACAGTGATTTTCCTATCTCATCTGCTTTCGTTATTTTTTGTTCCTCTGGATCGTCATAAAATGATGCCGAATAATTTATTGTTGATATTCCTGTTATAAGAGAATCTATAAAGCTTACAACACCTCTTATTATAGGATATCCCATCCATTTATGTTTTTCTGTAAGCAGCTTACAATCTCTTACAGTAACTTCTATCTCATGATCAGGCTTTCTTACCGCAATAGAATACTTATCCTTGTTGCGCATCATAATCCCCTCAATAACAGCCTGTCCACCTATACCTGATGGTTTCATAGCACATACCTCCTGTTTTGTTAAAAACGTATAAAGTAAAAAAAAGTTGAGGTTTTTGACAACCTCAACTTCATGCTCATAACTAGTTATTAACACCATACTTCTTGTTGAACTTATCAATACGTCCACGAGCTGATGTAGCCTTCTGCTGTCCTGTATAGAAAGGATGGCACTTTGAACAGATTTCTACGTGGATTTCTTCCTTTGTAGATCCTGTTACGAATTCATTACCACAGTTACAAACAACCTTTGCCTGGTAGTATGCTGGATGTATTCCTTCTCTCATTATTTTCACCTCTTTACAATATCTTTATATGATTTATCCTTATTTCTTTTTTATCATTTTGATAAACAGCTTTGTTATTGTATCATAGCGTTCTATATAATGCAAGCACAAATTTTATTTTTATATAATTTTTCAAATTGAAAATTTTTACACTCTTCTATTCTTTATGACAGTCTGTACGAATTCCGCATTATTCTTAGTTTTGGTAAATAAGTCAAGAATTCTTTCTGCAGCTTCATCAGTCTTTAAGCCGTTAAGTGCTTTTCTCATAATATCAACCGCTTCAAGCTCTTCTTTATTAAGAAGGAGATCTTCTCTACGGGTTCCTGACTTAGCTATATCTATGGCAGGAAAAACTCTCTTCTCTGAAAGCTTTCTGTCAAGTACAAGTTCCATATTGCCTGTTCCCTTGAATTCCTCGAATACAACATCATCCATCTTGCTTCCTGTCTCAACAAGCGCTGTTGCAAGTATTGTAAGGCTTCCCCCTTCTCTCATGTTACGTGCAGCACCAAAAATCTTTTAGGCATATGCAGTGCTGCCGGATCAAGACCACCTGATAATGTACGTCCACTTGCCTGCACTGTAAGATTATATGCCCTTGCAAGTCTTGTTATACTATCAAGAAGTATAATAACATCCTGCTTCTGCTCCACAAGTCTTTTGCTCTTCTATAGTCATCTCTGAAACTCTTCTGTGTCTTTCAGGAAGCTCATCAAATGTAGAATATATAACTTCCACGTTATCACCAACTATAGACTCCCTTATATCTGTTACTTCCTCAGGACGCTCGTCTATAAGAAGTATCATAAGATGCATTTCAGGATTATTCTTAGTAACTGCATTGGCAATCTGCTTAAGAAGTGTTGTTTTTCCTGACTTAGGCTGTGACACAATCATACCTCGCTGTCCTTTACCGATAGGAGATATAAGGTCTACCATTCTCATTGCTATTGTGTTGGAATTCTTTTCAAGATGGATTCTTTCATTAGGAAATATAGGTGTAAGAGTTTCAAAGGCTCTTCTTCTTTGTGCCACTATAGGACTAAGACCATTAACTGTTTCCAAAAAACTGATAGCTGAAAACTTTTCGCTCTGTGTCTTAGGTCTTTTAGGTCCTCTTATGATATCTCCTGTCTTTAAGTTAAACTTCTGATAAGTGAAGGTGCAACATACACATCATTATCTCCCGGAAGGAAATTCTCACATCTGATAAATCCATATCCCTCCTGAAGCACCTCTAATATACCATCAGCTATCTCAGATACATTTTCCTGTATATCTGCTGTATCAGTACTTTCCTGCTGTCTATTCTCCTGCTGCCGGTTGTCATATGATACTTTTTCATCATTGACAATATCTGCGGCATGTGCATTTCTTTCATATGACGAGCTTCTTTTCACTTCTTTTTTAACTGTTTTTTCTTCGTCATGTTTACTATGTGTCTGCTCTTCTTCATTGTTAGCAGCCAGAATAGCATCTATAAGCTCGCTTTTTCTCATGGCAGATATATTCTTTATATTCTTATCTTTTGCAAATTCTTTCAATACGCTTACTGAAAGTGTTTCTAACTTTTCTCTCATTCAAAACCTCCTGAATACCAACACATTACGCATAGCTCTTTGCTTTTGTATATAAGCTTTCGTAAACTTAATAATTCTATCAATCGTTGATCATACTGTTATGTTATCTGGGAAACGATACTGAAACGTGTATCTTAGATTTCTTTCTCATTATACAATATTTTTTCCAGAAATGAAAGACTTATATTGATGATATTTTTAGCTTGTGATATTATATGAATATTGGGATAATATTTTCAGTATTTTGTATTGTTAATTTTACCACTACTGATTTACTTATATAATGAAAGGAACATATATATCATGACTAATGCAGAAAAAGCTTTACAGCTTCATGAAGAATGGAACGGAAAGTTCGAAACAACTCCTAAGATGAGTATCACTACAAGAGAAGACCTTGCTCTTGCTTACACACCTGGTGTAGCTGAACCTTGCAAGGTTATTGCTAAAGATAAGGAAGCTGCTTACAAGTACACTATCAAAGCAAACACTATTGCTGTTGTATCTGACGGAAGTGCTGTCCTTGGACTTGGCAATATAGGCGCTCATGCAGCTATGCCTGTTATGGAAGGAAAAGCCGTTTTATTCAAATCATTTGGTGGAGTTAACGCAGTGCCTATCTGTCTTGATACACAGGATACTGACGAAATCATCAAAACAGTTGTTAATATAGCTCCTGCATTTGGCGGTATCAACCTTGAAGATATATCTGCTCCACGATGCTTTGAAATAGAATCAAGATTAAAAGAACTTCTTGATATACCTGTATTCCATGATGACCAGCATGGTACTGCCATCGTTGTGCTTGCCGGTATAAATCAATGGTCTTAAGGTAACAGGAAAAACCAAAGAAGAATGTTAAGGTCATAATAAATGGTGCCGGCTCTGCTGGCGTTGCTATTACCAAGCTTCTTCTTACATATGGTTTCAAGAATGTAACAATGTGCGACAAGTCAGGTATTCTTTCTAAAAAGAGCGAAGGCCTTAACTGGATGCAGGAATCTATGATGGAAGTAACTAACCTTGAAGAAAAAACTGGTTCACTTGCAGATGCCCTTGTTGGTGCTGATGTATTTGTAGGTGTTTCTGCTCCTAATATAGTAACAGCAGATATGGTTAAAACCATGAATAAGGATGCTATTATATTTGCCATGGCCAACCCTGTACCTGAGATCATGCCAGATATAGCCAAGGCTGCTGGTGCAAGAGTTGTAGGAACGGGCCGCTCGGATTTCCCTAACCAGGTCAATAACGTAATAGCTTTCCCTGGTATATTCAAAGGTGCATTAGAAGGACGTGCTACACAGATAACAGAAGAAATGAAGCTTGCTGCTGCCCTTGCTATAGCAAACCTTATACCTGAATCACAGCTTTCTGATACAAACATTCTGCCAGAAGCTTTTGATCCACAGGTTACAGATGTTGTGGCTAAAGCTGTTATGGATCATATCAGATAATGTTGCCATATTATTATTCACTAAACGAATACTTAAAAAAAGAATATGGTCATAAGATATATAAATTAGCCCTGAACGGTGGTATGTCGTGTCCTAACCGTGACGGGCTAATTGACACTAGAGGATGTATATTCTGCAGCGCTGGTGGTTCTGGTGATTTTGCCGGTGGCAGGGCAGGATATGCACTTCACAATCTGTCGATGAACAGATTATAAAAGCCAAAGAACTTATAGCAGCAAAATATAATGATGGACATTATATCGCATATTTTCAGTCCTTTACCAATACATATGCTGATGTGTCCTATCTTCGTAATCTTTATATGCCAGTTATATCAAGAAATGATATTGATATTCTTTCAATAGCGACAAGACCAGACTGCATTGACGACAATATATTATCACTTCTATCCGAACTTGCTTCTATAAAGCCTGTATGGATAGAACTTGGGCTGCAGACTATACACGAAAATACTGCTGATTATATAAGACGGGGATATTCTCTTGATACATACGATAATTGTGTAAAAAGACTGATAAACATAGGTATTCACCCTATTGTACATATGATAATAGGTCTTCCTGGTGAAAGCACTTCTGATATATTGGAAACTGCCGATTATATCGCACACAGCGGTGCATGGGGAATTAAACTTCAGCTTCTACACATTTTAAAAGGTACAGATCTTTATACTGATTATATTAATGGTGCTTTTAAAGCACTGGATTTAAACGAATACACTGCTATTGTAGGACAGATAATAGCACGTCTGCCAAAGGATATGGTCATACATCGTATAACAGGCGATGGTCCTAAGTCCCTGCTTGAAGCTCCTATGTGGAGTGCTAATAAGAAACTGGTTTTAAACACTCTAAACCAGTATTTTAAAGATAATAACATCTACCAAGGACGGAATTATACATGAACACTGATTCGACAACTCTATACAAGCTTATGATTCTATACATGCTAAGTAAAGTAAACTTTCCACTTTCCAATGTACAGATATCTACTTTTATGCTTGATAAAGAATATACTAATTATTTTACATTTCAGGAAACTATTAACTCACTTGTTGAAGATTCATTCATACAACAGATAAACTATGAGAATAACACACAATATAAGCTGACACAGGAAGGTGAAGATACTGTAGCCTTTTTCTATACAAAGATATCCCAGACTATCAGGGAAGAAATAGACAACTATCTTGTCACAAACAAATATGAACTTAAGAGTGAGGTTGGAACCACCTCAGACTACTACCGCACCACCAATGGTTCATATATTGCTCATCTTATGGTTAAGGAAGGAAACAGCAAGCTTATTGAATTAAATCTTGATGTACCTTTAGAGGAACAGGCAAAAGAAATGTGCAGCAAATGGAAAGATTCAAGCCAGGATATTTATGATTTTATAATGCAGAATTTAATGTAACAGCAAAGTAAAAAAGGAAATAAATATATGAAAAAAATACTCTTTCTAAGTTCAAAAGATATATGTTATAGTTCAACAGATTATTTTGAAAAAAGAATCTCAGATGAATTAATCAATGCAGGTATGCATGTAACTCATATAAAAGTTCCAAAGGCTTCTGATATGGCTTACGCCATATTGAAGCCTTATTTTGATGCTGACTATGATGCTGTTAATTGATATCAATACACGTATTCCTGTTATCAGATATAACAACGAATATCTGCTGAATTATTTTAATATTCCTATATGGCATTATATACTGGATCATCCTTTATATCATTATGAAGCTCTCAGTGCCACCATACACAGCTTTAATATTATATGTCTTGATATGAACCATGCAGCATTGATAAAAGAAAGTTTTCCACACATAAAAAGCGTACATGTCATGCCTCTTGCTGCTGATAACTTCCAGTCACTGCAGCAAACTTCCGGTTCCTTGTCTGGTTCCTTAGATCCATACACATACAATGCCAGCAAAGTCCTATCCGGATATTTCAAACGGCCTGACAATCTTATATTCACAGGCACTTACACAGATCCCATCAAAACATCTTTACTATATAGCAGCAGGCATTCCCTTGATAATCATCCGCTTTTTACGATTCTTCTTGAAAAGCCCGGACTCACACAGGAAGCTGCTGTTAAAGAACTGATAGAGGCAGACATTTTAAATACAGATATGCGGCCTGTTGAATACCTGTATAATAATTTTCTTGTTGATGTATTTCTTCAAGCCGTCATACGTGAAGAAATCATTACCCAGATAATCAAAAATCATATCGATATAATAATATATGGACATGGATGGGATGCTTTCGCTGACAAATGCGATATTCTTGCTCCTGATATATCTAAATACCTTCATATAAGACCGGAAGTATCTTACAGCAGCTTACCATGCATATATGCTTCTTCACAGATATCAGTTAATCAGATGCCTTGGTTTAAATACGGTATTCACGACCGCATACCTTTATCACTTATGAATGGCTGTCTCTGCCTGTCTGATACATCTGATTATTTTACATATGTATTAAAAAATAAAGTGATTATGGTATCCATACATATTCACTTGAGGCTCTTGACTCTATGCCGGATATATTAAACCAGCTTCTAAAAAGAATAGAACACAAAGACGAAAATATTATAAATGAACTTAGAAACGGATATAATTATGCATGCTCTGATTTCTCATGGAAACACTGGACCAGAAAATGGATAAGCCTACTTACGGCCTATGGGTATAATTAAATATAGACTCTAACAAATATTGGTATAAATAATATGATGTAAGTGTCAAAAATATAAGCAATAAAAAACATCACCTGATATAAGATATCTATCATATATCAGGTGATGTTTCAGCATTTCCTGTCACATGCTGATGACAAACATAAAACTATCAGAACATCTTAAGCACTATTTCTAGTTACCCTGCGACATCTGTTCTTCCTGTCTTTTTATCATCTTCTTAACCATGTTACCACCAACAGAACCTGCCTCAGCGGAAGTTAAATCTCCATTGTAGCCTTCCTTTAAGTTAACACCGATTTCTGATGCTACTTCCATCTTGAATCTGTCGAGTGCATCCTGTGCATTCTTTTTAGTCTTTGATGAAGTTGAACTTGAATTAGCCATAATAAACCTCCGTCCTTACGTCTTATGACGTATCATTGTTATTGAATAAGCTTTATTGCTTATCCTGGTATTATTATGTGTAATCCTTATTATATTATTATGGTAAGTTATGGAAGATAACGCTCAAGAATCTTAAATCCATCAAATATAACATACCATCTGTTTCCAGCTGCTGCCATAACTGTTACATACTCTTTATCGCCTTTAACAGCATAATTCACTAGACAGTTATGTGCCTGGTCTGTATATCCTGTCTTTCCTGCTTTAATAGTTACTCCTTCTACTTCATTTCCATACATTCTTGAAAACATAGTACTTGTAAGAGAGATTCCCTGCGGATGCTGCGGTGTTGCTTCTGTTGTATACTGATAAGTTCCAAGAACCTTCGCACACTCTTCGTTGCTCATAGCATATTTCATAATAAGAGCCATCTCAGCAGGTGTTGTATACTGGTTTTCGTCATGAAGTCCTGACGGATTACAGAAATGAGTATTCTTTAAACCTAACTCATCACATTTTTCATTCATAAGCTCTACAAAAGCCTCCTGTGAACCTGCTGCCAGCCTTGCAATACCATAAGCCGCATCTGCACCCGATGGCAGAACCAGACCATATAAAAGATCCTTAGCTTTAACTTCCTCATCAACACTAAAGCCTGCCACAGAGGCCTGCTCTATATAAAGATAATTCAGTTCATCAAATCCAAACTTATATGTTTCATTAAGATCTTTTATATTTTCAACAGCAATTATCAGTGACATAACCTTTGTCATAGATGCAGGATATATCCTTGTATTAATCTGTTTTCCTGCTATAAACTCATTATCAGTAGCATCAAGAAGCGCTATATATGGTGACTGTATATCTGTATCTGTCATTTCCTTATACATAACCGACTTTAATGCATATCTAAAGGTTGGTTTTTCCTGTACAACCGTTATCACATCATCATAATTTCCAGTATCAGCCAACACCATTTCCTGTTTTAACTCATTCTGTCTGCTTATATCCGGAACTATGTGTCTTAAAAACTGAATAACAAGCAGTGTCAATGCTACAAGAATAACTGCACATAATATATTTCTTTTTATAAGACGTATCTGTGCCTGTCTTTTGCGTTTTAATGCTGCAGCCTTACGCTTTCTTTCCCGATTTACTTTTAATGCCTCATCGTAATCATAATACTCATTCATACTTTTATCTTAACTCCCAAATCAACATTATGCATTCACATACTGTGTACTATGCGCAAGTCTGTCAGCTTCGTCCTTTCCTTCTAATAGTCTTACAAGTTCAAGGCCAAGATCAATAGATGTTCCCATTCCTCTTGATGTTGTAATGTTGCCGTCTGTCACAACTCTGACATCTGCGCATGCAAGCTCTGCCCCCTTCAGCATTTCTTCAAAGCCAGGGAAACATGTCGCTTTCTTTCCTTTGAGCATGCCCAACCTTCCTATAACACTTGGTGCTGCACATATAGCTGCAATCCTTCCACCTTCATTGTTATGTGTTATAAGCATATCAGTCAAAGCTTCACAATCAACATATGCTTTGTGTCCTGGTCCTCCTGGAAGAAACATCACATCATCTTTTTCACATTTTATCTCTGATATCAGGCTATCAGCCTGGACTTTAATATTCTGTGCACTTTCAACTAACTTATCACCTGTAATAGAAACTGTTATTACATTAATCTTCGCTCTTCTTAATACATCTATAACAGCTAACGCTTCCACTGTTTCAAAACCATCTGTAAGAAATGCCAATACCTTCATTTTATAAATCCTCTTCTTTAATAATAAGATGTTATGTTATTTATTCTACCACTTTTTTAAATAATAAACCATATCTGATTATCTAAGTTTAGCTGGTTTTTATTCAGTTTTAAACTTATTTTGAATAAATTTCACATAAATTGTGCATAAAATAAGCGGAAACTACTATGCAGATTAATAATCTGTGAATATAGTTTTCCGCTTATGTATATTATGATGTAAGTGCGTGAATTATATAGCAATGTAGCAATCTTTACTTTATCCTTCACTACCATGTTCAATCTATAACCTTTGTCAGATCAACTTATATTATAGTCCTGACTTTATCTTATACCGAATATAAGATATAAAAGATTATAATTATAGAAAAGTACAGCTGCTACAAGCGATACTGTTGACATAATCTTGATAAGAATATCTAGTGAAGGACCTACTGTATCTTTTAAAGGATCTCCAACTGTATCACCAACAACTGCTGCATCGTGTGCAGGTGAACCTTTACCCTGTCCTTTAATTGCACCTGATTCAATATACTTCTTGCCGTTATCCCATGCACCACCTGCATTACCTGTAAATATAGCAAGCATGATCGCTGAAAGTGTTGCACCTATAAGAAGTCCTCCAACAAACATAGGTCCAAAAAGAAAGCCTGAAACAAGCGGAAACAGAATAGCGAGAACAGATGGAACCTTCATTTCCTTTAATGCACCCTGTGAAGATATCTCTATACATGTCTTATAATCAGGTTTTGCCTTACCCTCAAGTATACCAGGGATTTCCCTGAACTGTCTTCTGACCTCTTCAACCATCTTCCTTGCTGCATTGGCAACTGCCTCTATAAGCATACCTGAAAACAGGAATGGAAGTGCTCCACCTACTAATGCACCTGCAAGTATAAGCGGATTAGTAAAATCCAGTGCCAGTGTTTCACCCGCTGGAAGAAATGCATATAAAAAGCTTACCATAAGTGATAATGCTGCAAGCGAGGCTGAACCTATGGCAAAGCCTTTACCTATAGCTGCTGTCGTGTTGCCTACAGAATCAAGTTTATCTGTAATATCTCTTACCGCAGGTTCAAGCTCAGCCATCTCAGCTATACCACCTGCATTATCTGAAATAGGTCCGTATGTATCAACTGATACTGTAGCTGATACGAAGGAAAGCATACCTACTGCTGCCATGGCAATACCAAACATACCAGACACTGCATATGAAACATATGTTGTAAGACCAAGTACAATAAGAGGCAGCATACATGACTTCATGCCGACTGCAAGTCCCTGTGTTATAGTAAGTGCCGGACCTTCCTTAGATGCAAGTGCTATAAGCTGTGTAGGCTTATAATCATAGCTTGTATAGTATTCTGCTATTCCGCCTATTACCACACCACTTACAACACCAAGTGAAGCTGCTATCCATGGTGATATAAAACCTATATTAAAACTGATTGCAGAGAAATCCGACGTTCCTTTAAATAACATATATGTTGCCACAAAACCACCAATAATAGTTATAGCTGCCGCACTCCACGTTGATATGTTAAGATCCCTGTGAGGATTATCAGAACCTTTCTTTAAAAGTACAAATGCAATACCAAGTATAGATGCAATAAGACCAATAGATGCAAACACAAGTGGGAAATACATCATTTTCTGTAATACATCATATGGTATAGCTGCATCAGCCGCTGCATGAAGTGATAAGCTTACTGCAAGAATAATAGCTGATGATATTGCACCTACAAATGACTCTAAAAGATCTGAACCAAGTCCTGCGACATCTCCAACGTTATCACCTACATTATCAGCTATAGTCGCTGGATTACGTGGATCATCCTCTGGTATATGTGCCTCTGTCTTACCAACAAGATCGGCTCCCATATCTGCTGCCTTTGTATATATACCACCACCCACACGGTTAAACATGGCAACTATGGAACAGCCTAATGCATAACATGAAAGACACTGCGTGAACACATGCTGTCCTTCTATAAGAGATTCTGTTTTTATATGTCCCAATCCATAACCAAATATAAGATAAACAAGAAAAAGTCCTAAAAGAGCAAATCCTCCTACACATAATCCCATGACTGAACCGCCCTTTAAAGCAACCTTTAGTGTCTTACCTATATCTTTTGTCTGTCTTGCTGTATTAGATACTCTTACATTAGAATAAGTTGCTATCTTCATGCCTACATATCCTGCAAGGGCGCTCATAACAACTCCAATTATAAAACATACCGATGGTTCCCAGCTAAACGCTTTATACTGGATTGTAAATATAATCATAAAGATAACTGCTATAACAGCAACTACTACTGCTATTATTTTATATTCATACTCTATAAATGCGTTCGCACCAACTCTTATGGCTGATGCAATCTCCTTCATGCGATTCTGTTCCTTCATCAAGTCTCTTAACACTTGCAAAGTTAAATGCCGCATAGCCAATAGCAAGCAAAGATGCCACTATG
>ENA-OQER01001460-OQER01001460.1-human-gut-metagenome-genome-assembly--contig:-NODE-1460-length-11248-cov-10.109073_pt1 | contig 11248 bp, 14 predicted proteins | sample MGYA00242797_ERZ504639 | MGnify/ENA primary metagenome ERZ504639 (study PRJEB26092, sample SAMD00036306) | human gut metagenome | host: Homo sapiens | study: EMG produced TPA metagenomics assembly of...
TCGTGATTTGCAAAGTTACTGAAAATCAGCGACTTGACCAACTTTTTATAGTTAAGTTTTCATAAGCATTTCTTAATATAAGTTATTGATTTACAGACGATTAAATATTAATTTAACGCAGTATTGATCATTTTTATATCAGTCTTTTATTCTTAGGTAAACAGTTTTGTGGTTTCTGGTAAACAAAATAGTGGTTTCAGGTAAACAGTTTTGTGGTTTTTATTTTGATAAGATACTATTTCTTATCTAATTCTATTTGAAATCAGGCACCTGAATTCAATTTGAATATATGTATAACTATCAGTATATTAGTATGTTATGTAGAACGCCTAAAGGAGTTGTCTAGACTTTTTGATTTCTTCTTTAGTAGTAACTGAATAAGAATTTAAAAACCACAAAACTGTTTACCTGGCAGAACGTTCATCGATTTTTATCATAAACCACATTTCTGTTTACCTGTTTTTCTCATGAATTTAACTAGGTAAAAACCACATTTCTATTTACCTAAAAAGGAGCAACTGCTTTTTACTAGGATAGGTAAACAGTTTTGTGGTTTTAGGTAAACAAAATAGTGGTTTCAGGTAAACAGTTATGTGGTTTAGGTAAATAGAATAGTGGTTTAGGTAAACAAAAATGTGGTTTGTGCTACAAAATGCAGTGATTTTTGGTAAACAACTTTGTGGTTTATGCGTAGTTTTTGGGTTTTAGGTAAACAGTTTTGTGGTTTTCTCCTTATAGAGAATCAAATTCTTAATTGCCTAATTGTAGAATTGACTAATTGCCGGAAAAACGTCAAGTGGGGGACCGAGTACATTTTGACTTTTAGTACATTGGATAATTGTTTGTTTAAAAGGTAATTTCTCACCGCATTCACAAGTTCTATGATGGTTATACCAGTCATGGTCCAACGTGAAACCAGAGCCATCAGCTTTTGAGGTCAGGAATGAACTGTTTGCGCCTGATGGAAAACTCTTGCAAACTTTCAAGAAAAAATAGTGCCAAGAAAACCCAATGGTCTTTTAGCCTTTGGATTTTCTTGGCACAATATTTAGCCTTAATCTGTTTCCTTATGTTTATGTAGACGGCTAATTATCTTGTAGCCTCTTCCGTATCTTTTGCCTTTTATTCCAATCAGTCCACCATTATAATAATTCAGAACTTCATTTTTATGGAGTCTTGATAGGGTGGTGTTGAAACAGTTTATCTTGAGAGTAGGATAGAGTTGCATAGTCTTATCAATAAGACTCTCTTTGGTTTGCGGGAGGGACTCCTCTGTTAAGACTTTTACCATCGTAGATGCAAAGAAGGTTTGGAATTATCTTTCAGGATAGTCTTTTCTTTTTTTTCCTTCTTCTCCTTCTTATGGTTATCTACAGTTGGAGTGGCAGTCTTTTTCTCTTCCTTCTTTGCCTGTTTGGCAAAGGATTCAGCATTGATGTCAAGCTTCAGTCCCAGAATTTCCGAAATGATGTTCTTGAGGACATAGATGAACAACTCGCTGTCTTCACTCTTGAGTGAGGTCTCTTGTTTCCAGTAGCGACTCTTGAAAGCAAGTTGGGTCAACTCTTCAATCTCCTGTTCAGAAATATCTTCTTTGTTAGCGAGACGTGCATTGGCCACATTGAGGAATGAAGTAAAGGAGAAGGTGGAGAATTGACTTGGAATTACGTATGTGAAAATATGATTGTTTTCTCCCTTTGCTGAAGGATGTTTGAGATTAATCATACTCATCCCTTTTACCAGAGCAATTAAAAAAGCCATGCTGGCGTATGAGAGATTTGTATTTTCAACCTCACAGATTCCTTTATAGTCGAGGTTCTTATCCGAGATAAAGTTCATGGTAAAAATACCATAGTTAGTCCATTCTGTAGAATGGAGCAACTGCTGGAGTGTGGGATCTTCTGGTGCACCCAAGCCTCTGTTAACGCTATCTATATAGCGACGCATTGTTTCTACTTCTTCCCATTGGAGAGGTGAATCATCTCCCGGTTCATTGTTTCTGATGCAGCCGATGGTTCCCAGTCTGATAACATCAGCAGAAGTTGAAGTTCGCAGGTGATTTGCGAGCTTGGCAAATAAATTAGGCATCCAGTCGAAATCATCAACCGGCGAATCTATATAATCTTCCTGATAGTAATTGTTATCAGTAAAATCTAAATCTTGATACATGCTATATTTTGTAAAAAATTGAATTCAAATCTTTCATTTGCAAAGGTAAGAAAAAATATTCTATTCTCCAAATTTTTGGCTAACTATTTGAACATCAGAGTATATTTTATGGTTTTGTTTGCTGAAAAATCACAAAAAATGGTCTTACTTGTAAAAAAAGACGGACTTTTTAATAGTTTACAGGTCAAAAGGTGAGAAAGAATCTGTATTTTTTCTTGTATGATTAAAATGTTTTTTGTAACTTCGCAGCATGATTTAACGTGAATAATAATACTAATATATATCATTAAGGTGAAAGCATTTACATATATCCAGCAAGGAAAGTTTGGCTTCACAGAAAAAGGGAAGCCTACGATAATAGATGAGCATGATGCCATCGTAAGAGTAACGCTGAGCAGTATCTGCACCAGTGATCTTCATATCAAGCATGGTTCTGTGCCTCGCGCAGTACCGGGGATTACTGTTGGCCACGAAATGGTAGGCATTGTAGAGGAAGTAGGGGAGAGGGTTTCCCAAGTGAAGCCGGGAGACAGAGTAACCGTGAATGTAGAGACCTTCTGTGGAGAATGCTTCTATTGCAAGCATGGATACGTGAACAATTGTACTTCTCCACATGGCGGATGGGCACTGGGATGCAGAATCGATGGCGGGCAGACGGAATATGTGAGGGTTCCTTATGCTACAACCGGCTTGAACAGGATTCCTGATTCGGTAAGCGATGAGCAGGCGCTCTTCGTTGGCGACATCCTTGCTACTGGATTCTGCGCTACGAGAATATCTGAAATTACGGAAGAGGATACTGTCTTGATTATCGGTGCTGGCCCTACGGGTGTCTGCTGTTTGCTTTGTACCCTGCTCAAGAATCCGAGAAACATCATCGTCTGTGAGAAATCAAAGGATAGGCGAGGGTTCATCCAGAAGCATTATCCGCAGGTGATGGTTGTTGAACCGGAGGATTGTGAGGCATTTGTCAGACAGCATAGTCAGCATGGTGGAGCCGATGTGGTGATGGAGGTAGCAGGTGGACCTGATACCTTCCAGCTTGCCTGGAAGTGTGCCCGTCCTAATGCCATCGTCACCATCGTTGCCATGTATGACAAGCCGCAGATGCTTCCGCTTCCTGATATGTATGGCAAGAACCTCATCTTCAAGACGGGAGGTGTGGATGGATGTGACTGTGGGGAAATCCTTGATTTGATAGCCCAGGGAAAGATAGATACCACTCCTCTGATTACCCATCGTTTCCCGCTTTCAAGAATAGAAGAGGCATACGATGTCTTTGAGAATCGCAAGGATGGAGTCATCAAGGTGGCGATATTTCCTGGTTAAAAAATCTAATTTTAACAATAATATAATGTATAATTCATCAAGTATTTATGAATATTACGTATTTTTGCAATCAGCATTTAGAAAACAGAGTAAATATGAAAAAGAAAATACCTGTCATTCTCCTTAACTTTACCGGCGTATACGAATTGGAGGCATTTGCCTCAAATAAGAATATAATCCATGTAGATTGCCGGGACATGAAAGGGGTAGACTGCTATTGTGACGAAGAGGTAGGGAGGAATTGCATCGCCGGTTGGCTCCTTTTCCTGCCAAAGCCGTTCATTTCATAGATTCCGGAGATTTCCATTATCTTACGGAATATTGGGTGTCAAGAATTCATGAACCTTTCTCGCTCATTGTTTTCGACCATCATCCGGATATGCAGCAACCGGAATGGGAGGGTGTTGTGTCATGTGGCGGTTGGGTGAGAGATGTTTTGGAGAAGAACCCGTTTGTCAAACACGTTATCATTGTGGGGGCATCGGACGAGTTGATAGCCAGGTGCCTGTTCACTTAAGAGAGAGGGTGTTGTTCTACAGTCAGGCAGAGATAGACCATCACCAGGCTTGGCCGTCGAAGGCAGGTAAACTTATACATGAGCCGGTTTACATATCCATCGACAAGGATGTATTGAGAAAGCAGGATGCCATCACCGACTGGAGCAATGGAGATATGACACTTATGCAGCTCCAAGCCGTGCTTCGCATCATCTATGCCCATGAAAAAGTGATAGGGATAGACATTACAGGCGAATGTTCAGCTACGCTTGACTATTTCTCTGAGTTGGAGGATGCAGAGATTAACAACGAGGCAAATGAAGAATTGCTAAGGATGATTCTGGAGGAGAACCATCCTTAGCCTTCTTAAGCGTAAGCTTGAAGAATATGGTCTAGCTCGTCGAGTTCTTCCTCCTTTGTTGCCCAGCTTGTAACGAATCGGCAGATGATTTCATGTTCGCTCTTTCTTTCCCATATCTCGAATGCTACCTTTTGGGAAAGGGTTTCGTAGAGGGCAGGTGAGAGTACTACAAACTGCTGATTGGTTGGGGAATCGTAGGCAATGGCGATACCATGCTTTTCGAAGATGCTGCGGATGCGGGTAGCCATAGCGATGGCATGGCGCGATATCTTGAAATAGAGCTCATCCGTAAACAGCGTGTCAAACTGGATGCCGAGCATTCTGCCTTGGCAAGCAAGGCTCCATGACGCTTCACGTTGGTGAAGAAGTATTTCGGTGCCTTCATGCCCGAGAATACCACAGCTTCTCCCATCATGCACCCACCTTGGTTCCGCCGATATAGAATACATCACAATGTTTTGCAAGGAATGGCAAGTCATAGTTGCATGCCGCTGAAACCAGACCGTATCCCAGTCGTGCACCATCGATGAAGAGACGGAGGTCATATTTCTGGCAGGTTGCATATAGCGCAGCCAGTTCTTCTCTGGTGTAGACCATTCCGAACTCAGTCGGCATCGAGATATAAACCATGCCTGGCTGTACCATGTGAGGATGCGATTCGTCGGCTAGGAAGGTATCCATATAGGCTGACAGGGTGCCGGTTGTCAGCTTGCTGTTTTTTCCTGGCAGGGTAATGACCTTATGCCCGAAAGCTTCTACTGCTCCTGATTCATGTACCTCGATATGACCGGTTTCCACACAGATTACTCCTTCGCATCCCATGAGGACGGAGTCGATAACGGTGGTGTTGGTCTGTGTACCGCCTATCAGGAAGAACACTTCTGCATTCTCATTGTCCACAGCCTTGCGGATTTTCTCTTTTGCAGATTCTGAGTATGGATCAAAACCATAACCAGATGTTTTATCACTGTTTGTCTTGTCAAGAGCTTCTAGAATCTCTGGCAGCATACCATTGTTGTAATCACTTTCAAATGAAATCATATTCTTAATATTACGTGTTTTAATTTAAACTAATTTCTTTATTCTGTTTCTATTTTACTTCTGTCAGTTTACCCGTCTGTGAGTCGATGATATAACCATACAAATTGCAAAGGTAATGATATTTGCTAAAATGTGAGTAAAATAACTATTAATTAATCAAAAATAGCCCTATTTCAGATATAAGTGGTCATTTTACAGATATCATGTTCCGTCAGTTGACCAGGCTTATTTTTTTTACAAAATCATGATTTAAATCCTCTGAAAATCACGAATTTCCGCTCGGAAAATATTTCTTGAAGAATATTGGAAATATGGCGAAATTCGTAATCGTCAGATATTCAACGTGTTATAAATCTCACTAATTTCTTCGGAAATCCGGAATTCTGTAGTCGTACAACTATAACCCCTATAGTTGTAGACTATAACTCCAGAGTTGTACAACTATAGCCTATATAGTCGTACAACTGTAGCCTTACGGTCGTACAACTATAGGTGATTCGTCTTGCAGAGAGCAAGTAATACGCTATCAAACCAAAAGATTTTTATCATCATGACCTTCTAGATTGAAAATACGGAAATTGCGATAATTAAGAAACAATATTTGACATCCGCATATTTCCGAAGTACAAATTCCAAACTGGTGATATTTATATATACGTAGCGCCTATTTATCATAATCACCCTTAGAAAACGGATAGGAGAGCAGAGAATAAACGGATGAAAATGGATAAATTTGGCAGCAAAGTTTAAATTAATTATCCTTTGATGCCAATCCTGTCAAAAATGGCTCACTCTAGATATACAAACCGAGACTGGCACATAACTTGCTCTTACCCAGGATGAAAGCCGAAGCCGAAAGGGCAAGGGAAACGACAAGAACCCTAAGTAATGACAGTTGAGGTTTCTAGAAATCCTTGAGCCTCGTAAGCCGAAGCAATCGTTATAAAGGATAAATTAAAAACAATGAGAAATCCCGACTGAGCCGGAAGGCGAAGAGAGGATGAGAAAAATAGAATTAGGAGGTTTTACATGATGTTGTTAGCTCGTAGAAATAACAGTGTTTCAAATTGGTTGAACAGTTGGTTTAATGACAACTTCTTTGATACAAACTTGATGCCACACATGAACGCAACAGCTCCTGCAGTCAACGTCAAGGAAAGTGCTACAGCTTATACGATGGAGGTTGCAGCTCCTGGTTTGAAGAAAGATATGGTCAAGATGAACATCGATAAGGATGGCTATCTGAATGTATCCATCGAGAACAAGGATGAGAAGAAGGAGGAGAAGAAGGAAGAGCATTACTTGCGTCGTGAGTTCTCTTACAGCAGCTACTCTCAGAGTTATGCTTTGCCAGAGGATGCTGATCAGGAGAAGATTTCCGCTGAGGTCAGTGACGGTGTCTTGAAGATTGAGATTCCTAAGATTGCCAAGGAGGAGAAGAAAGACGATGTTAAGCACATTGAGGTTAAGTAATCTTTCTTGAAGTGCTATGCAGCTTTCAAGATACATTCATTGCATCGAGAAAATAATTAAAACTGGGGGGCTAGTCCTGATGATGGGGCTAGCCCTTTTTTTTAAACGAATAATTAGATGAATAAAAGCAACCTTGCTGTCAGTAATAATGTCAATATGAGCTTAGCCACTCTTTGTATAGCTGATAGATGTTGTTGTTATAGGAACATACTATCTGCTCATCTCTATTTGCAAAGTATAATCGCTGGATGGTGCGGAACAAATCCGGCTCCCGTTTTACTCCTTCAAAAACGAATAGTATCATACTTCGAATGCGTTACCTCTAAACATTTTTTCTATATTATGCCCGAATCTCAATTCTTTTTGAGTGCAGTCGCTCAACGGCTTGATTTTGTTGTCTTGCAAGATGAAATTGCAATCTGGGCGAAGCAAGTCATTGGTCATCAGATAGGTGTTGTGTGATGACGTAAAAGCCTGACATGGAAGGGAAAAGAGGGTTTTGCAAACCTCATAAGAGAGTCTGAAATGATAGAATGCATCAAATTCATCTATGAAAACGAACGATGCTTTTGTCATCTGTTTCAGCCAGTAATATAGCAGCATCAGAGATTGAGTACCCGTTGATGCAATCTTATCGAATGGAATGCGACCTAATCCAAATACGCAATACAACTCTTTATCATCATCCTTTGGCTCCTGAAACTCAAAACTTTGTCCGCTTACCCGATGGATGAATTCCTCAAAGTCCCGAGTTAGCTTATTCTTGATGATATACTCATCGAGATTTGCCGGAGCAGTAGCCAACCCCATAAACTCATTTTTTTCAACACTTCTGAACCATAACATTGAGTTTACGAATTGCTGCAGTTTCAGAAGATAATGTTCCTTGGCAAGAGGATAGGAAGTAAGCAGAAAGTTTACGATGGATACATTGTTGGCGTTATTGGCAAGGTTTGCCTTCACCGCAGAATCCATCGGGAACTCAACATCATCCAATGTCAAGACAGAATTCTTGTTGCAGAAAATAAGCTTGTTATTCACAACAAGTTCTTCTTCCTCCAGTTTTCCATCAGGTGATTTGCTATATGTATACAGTAACGTATCATCTCTAAACTTGAATGTATATTCAAATTTTACGGGGAAGTTCAACTTTCCCGTATATGTAAAGTTATCATAATAGTTCACCTTCTTCCACTTCTGTGAAAGATGATTGGTAATGTCGAAGATGGCCATTGCAAAGTTCGACTTGCCAGAACCATTAGGTCCATATACGATGCCATTCTTGATGATACCATCTTTAATGGCAAAAGTATTGAACGAATAGTTACTTGGTTTCGACAAATCCCATTCTATACGATTGGCAAATCCTCTATAGTTCGTTACGGCAAATTTTACTAGCATGCTTATAAATACTTTATTTTTAATTGATAACAATTTTGTTGGTGCAAAGCTAATACACACTTAAACAATGCAAACCATCTATTATAATGTCAAGTGCAGCTAAGCAGTTGCAAAGATATACAAAATATCAATCGCCGTAATTTTTTTACGGATATTTAAGATAATAATCCTTGCAATACAATTTAAATGCTTTATCATTAAAAAAACTAATAGCTAAAGTTATATGGTGATTCCTCTCAATAGGGTGTACTGCAAACATTCTATTTACCATAAGCTTCCTGTCTGCCTTATCAAACATGATTTTTTCTTCAAGTGCTCTAACTACCTCAGTTGAAAGAGGTTTGTGTATGTACTTTCGTACACTATGTCTTTGTTTGATAGCTTCTTCTATAGTCATGATTTCTATAATGAATTGTGCATGCAAAGTTAAGAAAAAATGCTTAACAATGGCAAATAATCAAGAAAAATTCCATGAAATAATAATTTTTTATAAAAAGAATATTATATTGGACCTTTTCTTGCATAATCTAGAAATTATTGTTACCTTTGCACGAAAAGTACAATATAATACACTACTTGGTATGAAAATTCAAGAAGTAATGAAATTGCAGCGTAAGGCCTTGGGAATAACCCAGCAAGACCTTGCTGACATGTCTGAGGTAGCCATTTCTACCATCAAGCAAATAGAGAGCGGCAAAGGCAACCCATCCCTATCGACGGTTGAAAAAATCATGGATATCCTTGGCATGGAGGTTAAATATGAGATTCGTCAAACCATTTAAATATAGTAGGATATGAGAAAAGCTATCCTTTTTTGGACGGTAAGATGAAACTTACCTATTTGCGAATAGTCAAAGAAAGAATTCAAAGATTCAATCGTAAATCTGAATGAGCTCCATGAAGGGTAATCATTCCCGGACTATCAAGACATGAGTAGTTGATAAATCATTGATTAACAATATAATAATATCCAATGAAACTTAACAAAATCCATCATGTAGCCGTGATTTGCTCCGACTATGAGAAATCCAGCATTTCTATACAGATGTGCTCGGAATGAAGATAGTAAGTGAAAATTATCGTGAAGGACGTGACTCCTGGAAGGCAGACTGCTGGCTTGATGACTCGTATGTCATAGAGCTCTTCTCCTTCCCTAATCCACCTGCACGTCCTTCCTATCCGGAAGCTGCCGGTCTGCGCCATCTTGCTTTTGAGGTGGATGATCTTTCGGATACAATTGCTGAACTTGACAGTAAAGGCATCGCTCATGAACCCATCCGTACAGATGAATATACTGGCAAGCGATTTGTATTCTTCAGCGACCCAGATGGTTTGCCGATAGAACTGTATGAAAAATAAAAAACTGTTCAAACGTATCTGATACAATGCAGCAAGTAAACATTCAATATTACAGTTCGCCTTGTGGAGAAATTATCCTGGCATCGGTGGGCGATGAATTATGCCTTTGTGATTGGAATGAAATGCCATGTGCAGAGCGCAATAAGCTTCGGCTTTCGCGGTATATGAAGGCTGAGTTCAAGATTGAAACATCCACTATCTTGGAACTGGCCAAGACGCAATTGGACGAATATTTCACCGGCAATCGCAAGACATTCGATATTCCGTTGCACCCTGTAGGAACTGATTTTCAGAAAAAAGTATGGCATGCATTGCTCAACATACCCTACGGAGAAACAAAAAGCTATAAGGAAATAGCCATGAGTATGGGTAACCCCAATGGCACAAGAGCCGTTGCTGGTGCTATCGGAGCTAATGGTATCTGCATTTTCATTCCCTGCCATCGTGTTATCGGCAGTAATCATTCCCTGACAGGTTTTGCCGGAGGATTGGATGCGAAGAGAAGGTTGTTGGAGCTTGAAGCAGAACATAAACAACTTAAAATGTTGATTTTCAAATCAATACCCATATTTCCAAAAGGGTGAAGTATTGGGCTCTGCTTTCTTTGGCTGGTTAGCAGACAAGACGAGCATCGAGTTTATCTTCCAGGTGAGTGCCTTCCTGCCATTGCTCGGCATCATAGCAGGATTCTTGCCGAATACACAGAAGAAAAGCGTTGAAGAAACGGATGAAAACGCAAAGTAAATGAAAAACTAAAATGATAAGAGAATATTAACAAATGGAACAAGAAGAAAAGAAACAGAAATCTCAAGCTACAGAGAATCAGGCATCCTGCTCGTCTCTGCAGCCAGTTGCACCACATCCTTTTATTTCTGTCATACCGCTGGCAGTACTTATCACCCTCATCGTCCTGGTTGTCAAAATCTTCCCTGATGATGCCTTGGCTGGTGCCTCTCAGGTGGCCTCATGATAGCCACAGCCGTTTGTGTAGCACTCGGTATGGGCATCTATAGGATGAAATGGAATATCTTTGAAGAGATGATCAAAAAAGACCGTGGGCGATGCCGGAGTATCTATCCTGATCCTGCTGCTCATCGGAATGATGTCAGCTACCTGGATGATCAGTGGTGTGGTACCCACATTGATATATTATGGTGTACAGATCATGTCGCCAACCTTTTTTCTTCCCTGCGCATGCATCATCTCCAGTATCATTTCTGTGATGACGGGAACCTCATGGACCACTATTGCTACCATCGGTATTGCTCTGATGGGAATCGGCGATGCCTGGGAATACCAGCCCCCTATACCGCTGGAGCTATTATCTCCGGTGCCTATTTCGGGGATAAACTCTCGCCAATGAGCGATACCACCGTCCTTGCTTCGAGTATAGCCGGAGCGGATCTCTTCTCACATATCCGCTATATGCTCTATACTACCATACCAAGCATCCTGCTCTCGCTGGTACTCTATCTCATCATCGGACTCTGTTATGATTCCAAGCCAGTGGATATCAGCCAGTATCTCACCGGTCTGAGTCATGGTTTCAATATTTCCTTGCTTACGATGCTTGTTCCGGCTTTTACAGGATGGCTCATCTACCGCAAGACTCCATCTC
>ENA-OQER01001461-OQER01001461.1-human-gut-metagenome-genome-assembly--contig:-NODE-1461-length-11236-cov-2.603295_pt1 | contig 11236 bp, 12 predicted proteins | sample MGYA00242797_ERZ504639 | MGnify/ENA primary metagenome ERZ504639 (study PRJEB26092, sample SAMD00036306) | human gut metagenome | host: Homo sapiens | study: EMG produced TPA metagenomics assembly of...
CACAGACAGCTCGCAGGCTCAGAGAGGCGAGGTCCAGGGACCACCTGCGGCGTCGGGACAGAACAGGCAGCTCACAGGCTCAGAGCGGTGAGGTCCAGGGACCGCCTGCAGCGGAGGGAACAACAGAAGATGGAGATTATGCGGAAGAAGCTGTCACCAAGCCGGTCAATGGCACGGCTGCTACATCCTTTAAAGAAGAAAATTCCTGGTATAAAAGTCCGTTTATCTGGATCGGGATCGCAACAGTACTTGCAGTAATCGGAATTCTGGGTTATCATTTGAAGAAACGTTAACAGATAGACCAGATCAATATAAGAAAAATGGAGAGTTTTGTGAAGAGATTACAGCTTGTCAGGAAGAAATTATTGCCGCTTCTTCTGTGCATGGCAGTTGCGGGCAGCCAGGTTCCGGTCATGGCAGCCGATGTGGGAGGCTTCAGTAATTCTGCGGAAGGCTTCGATGAAGAATGGGCAGAAGATACACAGACGCAGTCAGCGGAAGCAGAGGATACGACGGAGATCGCAGAAGAAAATACCACAGAGAATACCGGTATCCCGGATGAACAGACAGAGGATATTGCAGAGGCAGCCGATGGGGATACCGAGGATATAGCCTTGCAGAGCTCCGTGGAGGATACAGGGGATCCCGAAATATCAGAAGGATCGTCTTCTGATTCCCAGGAGGATATCTTTGGTGACGGCGAGGAGAGCTTTGGGGATGACTCAGACAGTGATGAGTCCGGCATCGAATATATCAAGGGCCGCCCGCTTACGGAGGAAGAGGAGCAGGAACAGCTGGCACCCTTTGATAATCTGACCTCTTATTCCACCGCCGTGGAGATCGGAAATGATGTGGATGAGGTACCTATGGGAAGAGCTGCGGCCTATCCGTCCTATTATAATGCAGCGGATCAGGGATATGTTACTTCCGTAAAGAATCAGGAGCCCTACGGTATGTGCTGGGCATTTGGAATGGCCTCTCTTCTGGAAACTTCGTTTCTGACCCAGGGCCTTGGAACTTATGATCTGTCGGAAGAGCATCTGACGTATTTTTTTGCAAACAGAAAGAATGACCCGCTTGGAAATACCTACGGGGATGTCAATAAGCATATGGGGACAGATGATAAAGGAAACGTAGATTATCATGAGGGCGGAAATGATCTTCTGGCTTCCATGTTTCTGAGCACCTGTCCGGAATGACAACAGAAACGGATGTGCCTCTGGCTACAGATTCCACACATACACAGAAAACCGGTGTGACTCCGGCGGCATCCAAGGCGTACAATGCAGCTGCTTATCTGAAAAATGCCTATTTTTCCGATTATTCCGTAAATGCCATGAAGAAGCTTCTGGTTGCAAATAATTCAGTTACTGTGATGTATAATGCACAGAATGCCTATTACAATGCAAGTACAGCGGCCTATTCCTATCCTACCAGCACCAAGAACGTGAATCATGTAGTTACAGTGGTGGGTTGGGATGACAATTATTCTGCGAAGAATTTCCGGGCATCTTCCAAGGTAAAGGGAGACGGAGCCTGGATCGTTAAGAACAGCTGGGGTACAGGCTGGGGAAAATCCGGATATTTTTATATGTCCTATGAGGATAAGTCTGTCAGTGAGCTGGTTGCGGCTACGGCTGTCAATACACCGAAATATAGCAACAATTATTTTTATGACGGAACGTCAGGGCTTGGCTCCATCCGCATGTATGCGGGAGAACAGCTGTCCACGGTTTTTCGTGCCAGTGCAGGAAACGGAAAAGCGGAATCGCTTGGTGAGGTGACTCTTAGCTCCATGTCTGCCAATAATTCCTATACTGTGCAGGTATACACAAATCTGAAGGATGCCAGTGAGCCTACCAGTGGAACACCGGCATATTCCACACCGATTTCCTGCAGTCAGCCGATGGCTGGGGTTATGACTTTTCAGATCCCGGAGGTTCTGCTCAGCCAGAACAGTCTGTATTCTATTGTGGTGACAAATGCAGGAAGCACATATATAAAATACTGTGTGGAGGCAGAGGTCAGTTATGGCTGGTGCAGCTTTTCTCCGTCTATCGTATCCGGTCAGAGCTTTCTGCGATATAACGCGGAGGATACCTGGATGGATGCGGTTGAATTTAATCCATCGGTAACGCCGAGGATCAAGGCGCATACCAGGACTCTGAGCAGTGCGGCCAGGATGCAGCTTTCTTCCTCTGAGATAAGTCTGTATTCCAGAGATCAGAAAACACTGAATGCTTCAGCTACCAGATCCGAGATGGATGCTTCCGGCATTGTCTGGGAAAGCTCAGATACCAGTGTGGCTGCTGTAAATGGAAGCGGCGTTGTTACTGCAAAAATCCGGGAACAGCAACCATAACCTGCTACGGAAAAAATGCCAGGGGAATCCGGGCTGCCTGTAAGGTTACGGTGAAGCTTCGTCAGACCACAGGTGTAAAGCTGGTTTCCGGCGCATTTAACAGGATTCGGATTTCCTGGAAAGTAGTTCCCGGCTGCAATCGTTATGATATCTATCGCAGGGATGAAAGCGGAAATTCAAAAAAAATGGCAACCGTGGCAGCAGATGTAGTGACCTGGCAGGATACTGCAGTGAAAACAGGAAGCACTTATACGTACAGGATCAGGGCTTCTTATGTACGTTCCGGAAAGAATACTGTTTATGGAGCTGCATCTTCACCGTTAGCAGCAAAAGCGGAGCTGGGGAAGGCCCGTGCAGTGCTGAGGCTGTCAGCGGACCATGTAACAGGGTATCCTGGAAGAAGGTTTCCGGAGCCAGTGGCTATCATATCTACCGGAAGACTCCAGGGGAAAGCTGGGTTCGGATCGGAACCGTTAACAACAAAGTATTGTCCTGGAAGGATACGGAGATTGCGGGAATCACCTCCTACGCTTATGCTGTGAGGCCATATAAGAAGGTAGACGGAAAAAGTTTTAGGAGGATATCAGGCAAGCAGCTATATCCTGTCCTATCCGGAACTCCAGAAGATATCCTGTGTCAGGAAGACCTCCAGGGGGCTGAAAATCTGCTGGAAAGCGCAGAAAAAAGCAGATTGCTATCAGATCTACCGTAAGACTGGAAAGGGGTCATGGAAAAAGATCAGTACAGTTTCCGGAGGCAGCAGTTCTTCCTTTGAGGATAAGACCGCAAAAAAGGGAACAACGTATTACTATGCGGTGCGTGCAGGGATAAAAACCTCCGGTGGAAAAGTACTCTGCGGAGGATATGCCGCAAAAGCAGCAAAGAGATAAAAGTGTCAAAATATAAAAACGCGGATCTGGAATGTTTCAAGCCAGATCCGGGCGTTTTATGTTTTGGTTGAATAAGTGTATTATATATGATTATATCAGGCAGTTCAAAAGAAAGATCAGTCGTTGTTGATCACAACGCCTTTCTGAAGCATGATGTTGGCATAAAGTGCTTTCTCACTTGTGGAGATGATGCAGTATGCAGTTTTTGCTTCGTCATAGAATGCGAAACGCTCGATGTTTCCGACAGCTTTTTCGCCACGCTCGTCATGCTTGGAAACGATTTCTTTATATGTATCCCAGATCGGTGTCTCTACAGTATCACCAGGCATTACTTCCATCAGGTTTACCGGATGCTCTACATAGGTATCCAGCGGGAAGAGCTTCAGGATGGCATCCAGGATCTCCGGAACACCATGTCCGTCACAGCGGATGGTGATGGCATTTTTTCCCATGGATTCTACAGGGAAGTTTCCGTCAGCGATAACAAGACGGTCACTGTGTCCCATCTCACATAAAACCTTCAGTAATTCTGGTGATAAGATTTCTGGAATTCCTTTTAACATAGTTCATATCCTCCTAAGATCATTGTGTACTTACAGCATTTCGGAAATTACAGCATCAGGCTCAGGTGATCAGAACAGGATACATGGATTTCCGAAACTGTTATGACGCCGGTAGTATCAGACAGACCTGCCCGGCCACAGGCTTTAGAACTCATACTAATTAATCTAACGGTATTTGGTCTTCTTTTCAAGGGAATATTTTCCTGTAAATGATGAAAATTTTATGGTTGACAGAAAACGTATGGAGCGCTATGATGAACTCAAACGGAAACGTTTCGGTTTCTGGACCAAATGAGGAAATAATACAAAACAAACACAATGATTCCAAGGAGGAGAAGATTATGCCACTGGTTACATCGAAGGAAATGCTGTTAAAGGCACAGAAGGGCGGATATGCAGTAGGAGCATTCAACGCAGAGAATATGGAGATGGTGAAGGCGATCATCCAGGCAGCTGAGGAACTGAAAGCACCGGTTATGATCCAGACAACACCTTCTACTGTTAAATATGGTACGGTTGAGACTTACGCTGCGATCGTAGCAGCAGAGGCAGCCAAGGCTTCCGTTCCGGTATGCCTTCATCTTGACCACGGCAGCAGTTTTGCGCTTGCGATGCAGGCAATGCATGCAGGTTATACCTCTGTGATGATCGATGGTTCCAAGCTGGATTTTGAGGATAATATCAGAGAGACCAGGAGAGTTGCGGATGTGGCAGCAGCCCTGGATATCCCATGTGAGGCTGAGCTCGGTAAGGTCGGTGGTAAAGAGGATGATCTTGAGGCTGAGGCAGACACTAACACGACCCGCAGGAGGCGAAGGAATTCGTGGAGCGTACAGGTGTTACTTCCCTGGCAGTTGCCATCGGAACCGCACATGGTTTTTACGTGGGAACACCGGTTCTTGACAAGGAACGCTTAAGCGAGATCCGCAAAGTCGTAGATATCCCCCTTGTTCTTCACGGGGCATCCGGACTCAGTGATGAGGATGTCAGAGACTGTGTAAAACGTGGTATCTGCAAGGTTAACTTTGCAACAGAGCTTCGTGCCGCATATTCCAGGGCGGTGAAGGAGACCTTTGCAGAGAATGAGAATACCATCGATCCGAAGGCATACGGAAAGAAAGCGATCCAGGCAGTGAAGGAGCTGGTTGAGGCGCGTATGAAGGTTTGCGGCTGTGATGGAAAGGCAGAATGATCTTCTGTAAAAAAACAGAAACGGAGTGATCAGTATGGCAGCAACCATGAAAGATATTGCCAGGCGGACGGGACTTGGGCTCGCAACGATTTCTTCTTATTTCAATGGCGGAAACGTAAGAGAAAAAAACAGAATAAAGATCGAGGAGGCCATTCGGGAGCTGCATTATGAGGTCAATGAGGTGGCCAGAGGGCTTAAGACCAATGCTACCAAAACCATCGGTGTGGTGATTCCGGAGCTTAACAATACCTTTTGTGCGGAGATCATCACAGGGATGGAGGATGTCTTAAGAAGTCACGGATATGCGACCATTGTCTGTGACTGCCGTACCGATAAGAGGCTGGAGCGGGATGCAGTGGAGTTTTTAAGCCGTAAGCGTGTGGACGGGATCATCAGCATGCCGGTGGATGCTGAAGGCAATCATCTGAAAAAATTCCAGAAAACCGGAAAGCCCATCGTACTCATTGACCGCAGGATCAGGGAGCTTTCCTGTGACAGTGTTCTTGTAGACAACGAGAAGGCGGCTGAGGACGCAATGAGAGTTTTTTTTTCAGGCAGGACACCGTAAGATCGGGATCATTGGCGGACCGGAGGAAATTTCCACAGCCCAGGAACGTCTCCAGGGGTACCGTAATGCATACGAAAAAGAAAATATACCGGTACGGGAATCTCTGATCTATCACGGTGATTATACCATTCAGGGTGGTGTGCAGGGAATCGAGAAGCTTGTTGCGGACAATCCGGATATGACGGCTGTGTTTGTTACCAACTATGAGATGACTATGGGGGCGGTGATCGGGATGAATGAGCTGGGTCTTAAGATCCCGGAACAGCTGTCTGTGATCGGCTTTGACAATCTGCAGTTTGCCAGAGCATGTAATCCCAAGCTTACCATTGTGGCACAGCCTACACAGGGGATTGCCGGAGAAGTGGCGGGAATCATGCTGAAACGACTGGAAGGGGTTGTAAGTGAAGAAACAGAACCGATCACGGAGAAGCTTGGCGCAGAGATCATCATGGGAAAATCCGTCCGTGTGCCGGAGAGAAGGAGAATCTATAATGAAACCATATTTATTAGGTATTGATATCGGCACCAGTGCCTGTAAGGTTGCGGTTTTTGAAAAATCGGGAACGGTTGTGGCTGCGGCCAACGGCGATTATCCGGTTTACTATCCGAAGGAGGGCTGGGCAGAACAGGATCCGGAAGAATGGTGGAGTGCTGTCTGTCAGGCGGTAAAGAAGGCCATCCAAAAAGCGGGGATAGCACCTGAGGAGATCGCAGGTATCGGTATTGATGGACAGAGCTGGTCAGCCATTGCCATGGATAAGGACGGAAATGTACTGACAAACACTCCGATCTGGATGGATACCAGAGCACAGTCTATCTGTGACAGACTGAATGAAGAGATCGGGGCAGAGCAGATTTTTGAAGTATCTGGTAATTCCCTTCAGCCGTCCTACACAACTGCAAAGATCCTCTGGTATAAAGAAAATCTCCCGGAGGTGTACCAAAAGATCCACAAGATCCTGCAGTCCAACAGCTACATTGCATATAAGCTGACAGGTGTGATGAGCCAGGATGTTTCCCAGGCTATGGCCTGCATTGCTTTGACATGAGAAAGGCAGCCTGGGATGAGGATATGTGCAGAAAGCTTGGGATTCCCATGGAATTTCTTCCTGAGATCTGTGCCTGTGATCATGTTGTGGGAACTGTTACAGAGAAGGCGGCGGAGGAATCCGGCCTTGCTGTGGGAATACCGGTTGTTGCCGGTGGTCTGGATGCGGCATGCGGAACACTGGGGGCCGGAGTGATCCATCCGGGTGAGACACAGGAGCAAGGCGGACAGGCCGGCGGAATGAGCATCTGCATGGATGAGTACAAGGCAGATCCAGACTGATCCTTGGCTATCACGTGGTTCCGGGACAGTGGCTCCTTCAGGGAGGAACCACCGGAGGTGGTGGTGTCATGCGCTGGTTTGAACGTGAGTTTGCAGAGTATGAGCGTTCTGTAGCAGGGGAAAAAGGCTCTTCTCTGAACCAGCTCAATGAGATAGCGGAAAGAATCGCGCCAGGCAGTGACGGAGTGGTATTTCTTCCATATATGTCCGGTGAGCGTTCTCCAATCTGGAATCCCAATGCAAAGGGCGTATTCTACGGACTGGACTTTTCCAAGACCAAGGGCCATATGGTACGTGCCTGTATGGAAGGCGTAGCACTTTCTCTGAAACACAACCTTGAGGTGGCAAAGGAAGCAGGAGCAGATGTGGAAGTTCTCCGTGCAATGGGAGGCTCTGCAAATTCTCTTCTCTGGACACAGATCAAATCCGATATCACAGGAAAACCTATCGTAGTGCCGTCCTCTGATACGGCAACAACACTTGGTGCAGCCATTCTGGCAGGTGTTGGCGTTGGAATGTATCAGGACTATGATGAGGCTATCCGTCTTACGGTAAAGGAAACAAGAAGACATGAACCGAACCCGGAAAACCGGGATGTTTATGAGAAAACCTATAAAACCTATTTAAATCTCTATAAATCTCTTGAACCTATGATGAGAAATGAGGAGGAAAAGTGATCATGAAAGCAGCAGTAGTAGTAGCAAATGAGGATGTTCAGTATCAGGAAGTGGAAGAACCCCAGGTAACACCGGGCCATGTGAAGATCAAGGTAAGATATTCCGGAATCTGCGGATCTGATATCCCGCGTGTATTAAATCACGGCGTACATTTTTATCCCATCGTGCTGGGACATGAATTTTCCGGTGATGTAGTGGAAGTGGGAGAAGGCGTTACCAAGGTGAAGGTCGGTGACCGTGTATCCGGTGCGCCACTTCTTCCCTGTATGAAATGTGACGACTGCCAGAAGGGTAATTTTTCTCTCTGCAAGCATTACAGCTTCATCGGTTCCAGAGAACAGGGAGCAAACGCAGATTATGTAGTGGTTCCTGAGCAGAATGCAGTACCATTCGCAGACAATGTACCATATGAGCAGGGAGCCATGTTTGAGCCTGCAACCGTAGCTATCCACGGTGTATTCCAGAATGATTACCACGGCGGTGAGTATGTGGCGATCCTTGGTGGCGGTACGGTTGGTATGTTCACCATGCAGTGGACAAAGATCTTCGGCTCCAAGAAGGTAGTGGTCTTTGATATCAGCGATGAGAGACTTGCGCTTGCAAAGCGTCTCGGCGCAGATGAGATCATCAACACAAAGGAAGATGGATATATGGAAAAAGCCATGGCCATTACAGGTGGAAAGGGCTACGGCTTCGTATTTGAGACAGCCGGACAGGTTCCCACCATGCATATGCATTTGAGCTTGCAGCAAACAAGGCACATGTATGCTTCATCGGTACGCCGCATGAAAACCTTACCTTCACACCGAAGGAGTGGGAGAACATGAACCGTAAGGAGTTCAAGCTTACCGGTTCCTGGATGTCCTACAGTGCACCATATCCGGGACGTGAGTGGGATCTGACTGCTCATTATTTTGCAACCGGTCAGCTGAAGTTTGACCCGGGCTTCATTTATAAGAAAATCCCGATGAGCCAGGCACAGGAGGCCTTCCAGCTGTTCAAGACACCGGGCCTTGTAAAAGGAAAGATCCTTCTTTCCAATGAGGAAGACTGATATGATCCTGACAGTAACCTTAAACGCTGCCATTGACAAGCGTTATGTAGTGGATGATTTTAAGGTGGGCGAAGTGAACCGGGTGCGTGAATGTACTTATGTTCCCGGCGGAAAGGGACTGAATGTTTCCAAGCGGCGTCCATTTACGGTGCCGAAGTGGTTGCCACCGGCTTTGTAGGCGGCCACGCAGCAATTATATAGAAGCTGCCCTGAAACCCTTTGGTATTAAGAGTGCTTTTTACCATGTAGATGCGGAGAGCCGCTCCTGTATCAACATCTGGGATGAGGTGAATCATGTACAGACCGAATTCCTGGAGCCGGGATTCACATTGACAGAGGCAGATTTTGAGGCTTTGAGAAAAAATTCCGCCAGCTTGTAAAAGATGCTTCTGTTGTGGCGATGTCCGGCAGCGTGCCGAAGGGACTTGACGGAAGTGCCTACCAGCGCCTCGTGAAGATTGTGAAAGACGCCGGAAAACCGGTGATCCTGGATACCAGCGGCAAGCTTCTGGAAGAGGGAATCAAGGCAGCACCGACACTGATCAAGCCTAACATTGATGAGATCCGTATGCTGACAGGCAAGCATTGTGACGATATCAACGATATCATTGAAGCAGCGAAAGCCATCCACGCCGGTGGTGTGGAGATTGTGGCGGTCTCGCTTGGAGCAGATGGTTCCCTGGCAGTCGGAAAGGAAGGGATTTTCCGTGCGGTGGTTCCGAAGATCGATGCGGTAAATACCGTAGGCTGCGGAGATTCCATGATGCAGGCTTTGCCCTTGGATTAAGTGAGGGACTTTCTCTGGAAGAGACTCTGCGAAGAGCCAGTGCGATCTCAGCAGCGGCAGCCATGCGCGAGGAAACGGGCTTCTTTGTGATGGAGGATATGGAGGCTCTTCTTCCGAAGATCGAGATCAGGCGTTTATAAGATAAGCTTATAATAAGAAAATTTTTATAAAAAAGGAGATGTAAAGATGGCAGAAGTTATCAATCCGGCAATTGTGCCGAAAGTGACACTTCCTTCCGGCGAGCAGGTTCCGTGTGTCGGAATGGGAACCTTCGGTTCGACCGTGTATCCGCAGAGGATGTATCTGCAGCTGTTGCAGGCGCGATCCGCAGTGGCTACCGTATGTTTGACTGTGCCGCATGCTACGGAAACGAGCATGAGATCGGCAGGTATTTAAGGACGCTTTTGACGAAGGTGTTGTAAAGCGTAAAGAACTATTTATCATGACAAAGGTATGGAACGACATGCACAGAAGATAGAGGAAGCCTGTGATAAGAGCATTAAGGATCTTCAGTGCGATTATGTGGATATGTATTTCATCCACTGGCCATTCCCGAACTATCATGCACCGGGATGTGATGTGGATTCCAGAAATCCGGATTCCAAACCCTTCAGTGTGGAGGAGTTTATGGATACATACCGCCAGTGTGAGGCGTTGGTAGAAAAAGGAAAGATCCGTTATATCGGTATTTCCAATATGACCATTCCGAAGCTTGAGGCAGTTCTTCCGCTCATGAAGATCAAACCTGCAACCTGTGAGCTTGAGCTTCATGTATGCTTCCAGCAGCAGGAGCTTTATGATTATCTGGTAGAGCATAACATCCAGCCGGTAGGCTATATGCCGATCGGTTCTCCACGCAGACCGGAGAGAGATATCTGCCCGGAGGATGTTGCGGATCTGGAGGTTCCGGAGATGCAGGCAATCGCAAAGGCACATGGTGTTCATCCGGCTCTGATCGCTCTGAAGTGGGCACATCAGAGAGGAGAAATCTCCATTCCGTTCTCTGTGCACAACTATGCAAGCAACCTGAAATGTGTCACAGAGGATCCACTTACAGAGGAGGAAATGGCAACCATCGCAACTCTGGAAAAAGGCAACCGTCTTGTAAAAGGGCAGGTATTTCTGTGGCATGGTGCCAAGGACTGGCATGACCTCTGGGATGAGGATGGCGTTATCGTAAAATAATAAAAGTGCTGCAGTAAAATCCCGTGTCCGATATGGCGGACGCGGGATTTGTTTGTATCTACAGCAATCCTCTAAAATAATGCATTTAAGAGGATTGCTATAATTTATACTAAGAAACTCCGTTGTAAATTTTAACCAAACATGTTACCATATAGAAAGAATTAACAGTTATTGTTCACAGAAAGAACAGTAATATTTACCAATGAAAGTGACAGAGACCGGAGAAGAAATCTGTCAGGGGGATGTGCAATAAAAATAACAGAAACTGATCAGAGGGGGACAACAGAAATTATGTATCGTATTTTACTGGTAGATGATGAGATACTTGTTCGAGATGCGATCCGGGAGAATATTGACTGGAAAGCAATGGACTGTGAACTGGTAGGAGACTGTGATAACGGGAAAGCAGCAGCGGAATTTGTGCAGAACCATCCGGTGGATATCGTGCTGACAGATATCCTTATGCCATATATGGATGGTATGGAACTGAGCCGTTTTCTCCATGATAATTATCCGGACATCGTGATCGTAATCTTCAGCGGATTCGGAGAATTCGAGTATGCCAAGAAGGCAATCCAGTATGGTGTCAGTGAATATATGCTGAAGCCGGTGACAGCCATGGAGCTCA
>ENA-OQER01001462-OQER01001462.1-human-gut-metagenome-genome-assembly--contig:-NODE-1462-length-11235-cov-2.332013_pt1 | contig 11235 bp, 16 predicted proteins | sample MGYA00242797_ERZ504639 | MGnify/ENA primary metagenome ERZ504639 (study PRJEB26092, sample SAMD00036306) | human gut metagenome | host: Homo sapiens | study: EMG produced TPA metagenomics assembly of...
AAGCTTTCTTTCGCTCCCGCTTCCCGCAAGAAATCAACGGCTGCATAAGTACCTTTTGCATTCTCTCCTGTGATACCCGGTTTTCTTCCACGCTGGCATCCGATCGCCCACGTAGAAACTTTATAACCCTGTTCCCGCAGTTCTTCGATCGTGATATCTTTTCCGATCTCCACACCACAGCGAATCTCCACACCGAGTTTCCGGATCACATCGATCTCTGCTGCCAGAAGATCTTTTTCTAATTTATAGGAAGGAATTCCGTAACGAAGCATACCGCCCGGTTCCTCATTTTTCTCGAAAATAGTCGGTTTGTATCCGGTCAGCGCCAGATAATATGCACAGGAAAGTCCCGCCGGACCGGCACCGATGATCGCGATTTTCTCATCAAATCCACCTTTCAGGGACGGAATCGTCTTTTTCGGGATATATCTCGTCTCCGCATTCAGGTCACGTTCTGCCAGGAATCGTTTTACTTCATCGATGGCTACCGCCTCATCGACGGTTCCTCTGGTACATGCATCCTCACATCTGCGGTTACATACATGTCCGCAGACTGCCGGTAACGGATTATCTTTTTGATCACGCCAGTGCGTCATCGTAACGTCCCTCTTTTGCCAGTTTCAGATACCCCTGTACAGCGATATGTGCCGGACAGGCAGTTTTACATGGTGCAGTACCGGTATCGTAGCAGTTGATCCGGTTCACATCTCGATAGTTATGTGACCACATGTGTTCGCCCCAAGGCTGTTCCGACGGGAGTGGGATCCGCGGATAGGTTACTTCGCATCCCTCTTTATCACACAGTTTCTGACCCAGTTTTACCGCCCCTGCCGGACAGAATTCCACGCATTTTCCGCAAGCTACACAGTTGGCTTTTTCTACCTTCGCCACGTAAGCGGAACGGGACATATTCGGGGTGTTAAAGAGCTGGGAGGTACGCAGTGCATAACAGACATTCACGTTACAGTTACAGATTGCAAAGATTTTGTTAGCACCGTCGATGTTTGTGATCTGATGTACGAATCCGTTGTCCTCTGCTGCCTTCAGAATCTCCAGTGCCTCCGCTTTATCGATATAGCGCCCGTCTTTCTGTGTTTCCACTACATAATCTGCCATATCTCCGACGGCGATACACCAGCCTTCCGGATCGTCCGCGCAGCCCTCTCCGTGGGTCAGGCGGGAACGACGGCAGGAACACGGGCTTGCCGCGTATTTTCCCTCATATTTGTTCAGCCAGTGGGAAATATGTTCCAGATCTACGGATTCATTTTCCATCTCGATTGCTTTTTCCACCGGGATAACATGCATACCGATACCGGCACCGCCTTCCGGCACGAACGGTGTGATCTTCTCCAGCGGCAGACGGGACATATGTTCAAAGAAAGTTCCCATCTCCGGGTTAGAGTCCAGGATGTTTGCGTTCATGTTGAAAAATTCTGCACATCCCGGTACATACATCGGTAACACATACTGTTTTTCGTGCTTCGGATTCTCCCAGTTGTATTCCAGAAGACCTTTTCTTGACATTTCTTCCAGCAGCGCTTCACATTTTTTTTCTTCCAGACCGGAGAGTTTCACGATTTCTGCCAGTGTCTTCGGTTTTCTCACACCAAGTTTTACTGCCAGTTCTGCTTCCTCATCGGTAAGCACGCCGGCAAGTCCCCAGTACTCCGGATCGTTTCTGGTAATCTTTTCAATCCCAGTTTCTGCGGAATCCGGTCTGTGATCTTTTTGCCCAGTTTCGCGATCGGCTCGCGGAACGGTTCGTTCGGATCCGGGGTGAACTCCGGGTAGACATAATCCGGATACAGCTCTTTGTCCAGTTCTTTCTTCATTCTCATCCTCCTACACATTGCCTGCTTCTTATCTCTTTCCGGGCAGACTGCCCGATATATCGAGTTTGAACCGCAGACACTTCCCTTTCTATTTGCGGTAGTTATTCCCTGTAAGCTACTTCACCTGTATATTCTGCGGGTTTTCCTTCCCATCAGTTTTTCCATGCAGTTACCTGTGCTGCCAGCCACTCGGCCCACGCATCCATGCCTTCCCCTGTCTTCGCACTGATTGGAAATACTTTCGCCTGTGGATTTCTCTGATGGATATACTCTTTCACCTGTTCCATGTCAAAATCAAAATAAGGCAGTACATCGATCTTGTTGATCAGCACCGCATCACAGATCCGGAACATCAGCGGATATTTCAGCGGTTTGTCATGTCCCTCCGGTACGGAAGGATCATCACATTCTTCGATGCGCCCGTATCAAATTCTGCCGGACAGACCAGATTTCCCACATTTTCCAGGATCGCCAGATCCACATCGTCCACGCCAAGACTCTCCACACCCTGTCGGGTCATCTCCGCATCCAGGTGGCACATACCCCCTGTATGCAGCTGGATCGATTTGGCCCCTGTTTCTGCAATCGCCTTTGCATCCACATCCGAATCGATATCTGCCTCCATCACACCGATCCGGAACCGGTCCTTTAACCGCTCGATTGTTCCTTTCAGTGTTGTAGTCTTTCCGGATCCCGGTGAAGACATCAGATTCATCAGAAATACTCCCTGTTCTTTTAACTCCCGGCGGAGGTTATCCGCCTGCCGGTCATTGTCTGCAAATACGCTCTCCTTGATCTCAAGGACTCTTACCTCTTTCACGCTTCTCTTATCCCTTTCATGATAATCTGTACCATCTCTTCCTTTCCCTGTTCGTAGGTCAGCCCGTTCTTGTAGAGAATATCACTCTCCAGAAAGCAGGTTACCGTTCCCCGGATCATCGCCATAACGACCGGTTTCGAGATATCCTTCCGAATCTTTCCTTCCCGGATCCCTTTCTCCAGATACCGCTCGGCAAGTGCCACCCTGACTAACTGCTTCCATCAGTACTTATACTGCTTCGGATACTTCTGTGCCAGTTCGAAGATCCTGCTAAGTCCGATGTTATAATACTTGGTCGGAATTGCGCAAAACAGCCGTTCCAGCTTTTCCATCGTATCCAGTTCGGTATCCGCCTCGATCTCCTGCCGCATATCCGTAAAATCACGGGCATATCGGTCTGCAATCGCCATCAGCACATCCTGTTTGCTCTCGAACACCGTATAGATGGTTTTTTTACTGATCCCCAACGCTTTCGCTACATCATTCATCGTAAATTTCAAACCATTCCTGGTAAATTCTTCAATTGCTGTATCAATGATTTTTTCTCTCATTTCTCTCTCCTGTCCTGTTCTCATTTACGGTTCAGCGAAAAAGGAAACCGGGAAACTGAGAACAGTTTCCCGGTTTCCTTCATTGTAACATTACACTGACTACCGGTCAATTCACTATATTTGACAAAAAATTCACATTGTTTTTATGCAGAACCTCTTATTTCCTTTCAGACCTCGATCTGTAAACCGTCATAAGCCAGTTCCAGTCCCTCTGACGCCACAATCGATTCGTACCAGTCATGCGGCGGGCACCAGTGTGGGGACAGATGTGTCAAAAGAAATCTGCTATTCTCACGCAGGCACTTATTTTCCTTCAATCGGTCCCTTATCCGGATATTGTTCATCAGACACATATGTCCGCCATACTGTTCATTCAGTCCTGTAGTTCCTTCCATAATAACTGCATCGTACTGATATTCCTGTATCAATGCAAACTGATCCTCGTCATAGCTTCCGGAATCCAGCGCATACAATAACGTTTTTCCATCTTTCTGAATGATATAACTGTGGGAAAATCCCCGTTGCGGCCCATGATTTCCGCGAACCGGCAAGATTCTGTACCCATCCGTTTTCTCCTCCTTTCCCTCTTTGATCTCATGCAGATTTATTTTCAGTTCTTCCATGTCATCCAGACTTTTTCTGAGTGTTTCCATCACGAAAGAATTCCCGTAAATATTCAGTTGCGGGATATCGGTAAACCGTGGGCCTCCATGTCTCATCTTTTCGACATAAGTAAGCGGCAGCAAGCTTTCATCCGTATTTCTCCAGTACAGATGCTGCGGTTGCAGATGATCTTCATGAGGATGTGTGACCAGAAGGGTCTTGATCTTTGATAAATTCACTCCGAACCGGGCTGCATTATCAAAACACGATGGTCCGATATCGATCAGCAGTTCTTCATCTATCACCATGCTGCTGTTTGTTCTCAGGTTTTTTCCTCTGTGTTTTCTTGCATAAGTACAATGAGGACATTCGCACCAGTATCCCGGATAACCTTCCCCTGCTCCTGTTCCTAAAAATGTCAGTTTCATACACGTACCTCTTTTCCTTATTTTTCTTAATTATAAATCTCTTTTCTACCGTTTTACAACAAAATCCGTATATTCTTCCCTTCCCGTAACAAAACTCCCTCTTCCGACAGATTTTTAAATTCCCGCATCATGGCACTCCGGTCCACACACAGATATTCTGCTAATGTAGTATAAGATACCTGCAGTGTAAATACCTGCTTCTTTTTCTCTCCTCCCACTTCATTCAGATACGCCATAATTTTTTCCGGATGCTGTTTCTGGATAAAACATAGATCCGGTTTGCCTGCTGGCTGGATCTCATGGCGATCAGCTGTAACAGATTACTGACCATCTGGCTGTGAAAGCTGCAGGCATTTTCACAGCGTTTGATCACGTGTTCATAATCGATAAACATCACCCTGGTTCTTGTCTTTGCACATACATAATAATGTTGGGACGGTTCCGGTAAAAGCAAGGGTTCTCCGAACACATCATCCTTTTTCAGTTCATCCATCAGATACTGACTGCCTTCTACATCATTTCCATAAAGAGATGCCTGCCCTTCCAGAATCAGACCGATTTTTTTCATCGTACTGGTATACTCCATGATAATCTCATTGTTCTGATATACTGCTTCCCGCATCTGAAAGCAGACACGCATCCGTTCCTGCTCTTCCGGTAAAATATGGGAAAACAATGTCACTTTTTCCATACCGATTCCTCCCTTATATTTCTCTGATCGCTTCCTTTGCTTTTCTCTTCTTTTTTATCTATACACTTGTTTTGTTGCTTTTGCAACAGATTTTTCTGTTTTTTTCGGTTATACTATCTACAACAGGACATAGAAACTCTGGCACTCAGAGTTCGATAATTTTTTATCAAACGTAACTGTTCAGTACCTTCACAGTTAGAGCCAAAATGCATTTAAAATCACCTTCGGTGATGACATTTTGCTTGTATTGTCTCGGGATTTTGGCATATTCATGCCAAACACCTCGCGGTACAGTGGCTACTGAATAGTTACTATCAAACTATAGTTTTTACAGGAGGATTTTTATGAGAATCACAGATACTATCAAATACGTAGGCGTCAACGATCACAAAGTGGATTTATTTGAAGGACAGTACCCGGTAGCCAATGGTATGGCTTACAACTCTTACGTGATCCTCGATGAAAAGATCGCTGTCATGGACACCGTAGATGCAAACTTCACCCACGAATGGCTGGATAACCTGGAGCAGGTACTTGATGGCCGCAAACCGGACTACCTGATCGTGCAGCACATGGAACCGGATCATGCAGCCAACGTGGCTAATTTCCTGAAGTTTACCCGGACACCACCGTTGTCGCCAACGTGAAGACCTTCCAGATGATCTACAACTTTTTCGGACTTACTCTGGAGGGACAGAAGCTCGAAGTTACCAACGGCGGCACGTTAAGCCTTGGAAACCATCAGCTGACCTTTGTATTTGCTCCGATGGTACACTGGCCGGAAGTTATGGTAACTTACGACAGCACTGATAAGTACTCTTCTCCGCTGACGGCTTCGGCAAATTCGGTGCCCTCGATGTGGAAGAAGACTGGGATGACGAAGCCCGCAGATATTTCATCGGCATCGTAGGAAAATACGGCGCACAGGTACAGTCCCTCTTAAAAGTGGCTGCAACCCTCGATATCCAGATCATCTGCCCGCTCCACGGACCGGTACTTTCAGAAGATCTCGGACATTACATCGGTCTGTACGACACCTGGTCTTCCTACACACCGGAAGAAGAAGGCATTGTGATCGCCTACACTTCCGTCTATGGTCATACGAAAAAAGCAGTCGATCTGCTGGCTGACAAATTAAGAAGCAAAGGCTGTCCGAAGGTTGTCGTATACGATCTGGCAAGAGACGATATGTCCCTAGCTCTCTCCGATGCTTTCCGCTACAGCAAACTGATCCTTGCCACCACAACCTACAACGCAAGCATCTATCCGTTTATGCACGACTATATCTCCCGTCTGGTGGAACACAACTTCCAGAATCGTACGGTAGGTCTGATCGAGAACGGTTCCTGGGCTCCTCTGGCTGCCAAGGTGATGCGTGAGATGATGGCAAAATGTAAAAAGATCAACTGGCTCGATACCACCGTAAAGATCCTCTCTGCCATGAATCAGGACAATCAGGATCAACTGGAATCTATGGCAGATGAGTTGTGCAAAGAGTATATTGCCCAGAACGATACCCTTGCCAATAAAAATGATCTGACCGCCCTGTTCCGCATCGGTTACGGCCTGTATGTGGTAACTTCTAACGACGGTAAAAAAGATAACGGTCTGATCGTAAACACCGTCATCCAGCTGACTGATACCCCGAACCGTGTAGCAGTTAATATCAACAAAGCAAACTATTCACACCATGTCATCAAACAGACCGGTATGTTAAATGTCAACTGTCTGTCCACGGAAGCACCGTTCTCCGTCTTCCAGCAGTTTGGCTTCCAGACCGGAAGAAGTGTGGATAAATTCGCCGGTCAGACCGTACACCGTTCCGACAACGGACTGGTCTTCCTGGATAAATACATCAATGCCTTTATGTCTCTCAAAGTAGAAGACTATGTAGATCTCGGTACCCACGGTATGTTTATCTGCAGCGTGACCGAAGCCCGCGTGATGAGCAATCAGGAAACCATGACTTACACCTACTACCAGAACAACGTGAAACCAAAACCGGAAACCGAAGGAAAGAAGGTTTGTCTGCAAGTCTGCGGTTATATCTACGAGGGCGATGAACTTCCGGCAGACTACATCTGCCCGCTGTGTAAACACGGAGCTGCTGATTTTGAACCGATCGGATAACAGAACTATAGAGTTTTCGCCCTGAATATGATACACTCAAAGGAATAAAAACTTTACCTGGATTTTACAAAGAGAAAGGCATACTATGAAAAAAACCGTAAGAAAATTTTTAAAGTACTTGGTATCGTACTCGGGGTGATTTTGCTGGTGCTGATCGCTTATATCATCTATCTCTATGCCAGCTATCATCGCATCGAAGACAATCTGGTTCTGGAAGTGGAATCTGCCCCTGACGCCGGAGAAGATCTGGAGGGACTGACTTCCGGAGCCGCCCGGCTTCTGCATCCGCACGGTACAACACGGCACTGACTACCGGGGAAACCTACTCCGCACTGACCTACAACCTTGGTTTCGGTGCTTACACACCGGACTTCAGTTTCTTCATGGACGGCGGCAGATCCTCCTGGGCAAAAAGCAAAGAAAGTGTGCAGAACACCATACAGGGAGCCGGTGAACTCATTGCTTCTTATGAACCTGATTTTGCATTGCTTCAGGAAGTAGATCTTGATTCCACCAGAAGTTATCATGTAAACGAATATTCCATCTTAAAGACTTGCCTGAGTTCCTACAATTCTGTCTTCGCACAGAACTATGACTCCGCGTTTCTTTTCTATCCGTTTACACAGCCACATGGAAGCAGCAAATCGGGGCTTGCTCTGTTTTCCAGATATCTGGTGACCGATTCTCTGCGGAGAAGTTTCCCGGTGTCTACATCCTTCAGTAAATTTTTTGACCTGGATCGCTGCTACAGTATTTCCAGACTGCCTGTGGATAACGGAAAAGAACTTGTAATTTTTGAACTCCACATGTCCGCCTACGGCAACAGCGACGCAATCCGTGAGGGTCAGATCCGTATGCTTGCCGATGACATGCAGAAAGAATACGAGGCCGGCAATTACGTCCTGTGCGGCGGTGATTTTAACCATGACCTGAAAGCCTCCGAGGACGATTCCGAAAATCGTGAGTCCTGGGCATACCCCTTCCCGAGAGCCAGCCTTCCTGACCACTTTTCTTTCTGCATCGATCAGCTGACGGACGAGGAACGGGATTCCCTGTGGAACAGCGCCAGAAACGCCGACATGGAATATGTGCCGGGTGAAACGTATACCGTAACACTGGATGGATTTATTATCTCAGACAATATCGAATGCGTCTCCTACGACAACATCAACACCGGATACACCTATTCGGATCATGATCCGGTATATCTCGAATTCACATTAAAATAATATAAGACAAAATATAAGGGAACAGACCTGTACAACGATCTGTTCCCTTATATTTTACTCAGAAATCTGTCCGGCAATCGTATCCTCGATCACCCACAGGCTTCTTATCCTTCAAAAACTATCCTTTATCCGCTGACACATCCTGGCCCTTTTTCTTTTTCATATAAAGCCAGACGCAAATCACCACGAAAGCCACCGTAACAGCTGCCAGAAGCGGCCATACGGTGATCGGACAGACGCTTTCACTGATCAGGTTCAGTGCCTGATAGGCTGTGTAGATACCGAAGATTGCAAAGATCACAAATGCCAGCGTATTTAACAGTCCATCCGGAGTCTTGCTCTTTAACAGATATCCCACCAGCATACCAAGAATGTCCGCCAAAAAAGTCCCAGAGAGCATCCGATCCATACGATAAACGCAGCCCCCATCCCTTCATTAGCACCAAAGGTAATGGCTGTCAGCTGTGTTTTATCTCCCAGCTCTGCTACAAAGAACGTACAGAACACTGCCAGAGGAGCAAATTTGATCTTGCTCTTTCCGCCCTCTTCTTCCTCTTCATCCTCGTCTCCTGCAAGCGTCGATGCCGCAAAATAAAGGAAGGCAAAAGCTGCAACAATCTTAATCAGCCATTCCGGGATAAATTCGCTGACCAGTCCGCCCGCCAATACCGCAAGACCATTCAGCACCAGGATCGCTGCCGCCGTTCCCATGATAATATCTTTTAACTTATACTTGGAAGTCAGCGCGATCAGCATCAGCTGCGTCTTGTCACCCATTTCCGCGATAAATTCCGTGAAAAATACCTTTAAAAATAATAACATGTTCTCCCTCTCTGTGATTCAATAATTGTTTTTAATTATTATCTGATCACAATATAAATCGCATACGCCACATAAAGTGCAATCATACAGAACCCTTCCACTTTTCCGATCCGTTTCTTTGTCGCCGCAAAGATCCACACACATACGGTAAATACAATCAGCACACACAGATCAATGATATTTTCTCTGATCATGCTGACCGGACTGATCGCAGATGCGATACCGAGAACCATCAGAATGTTAAATATATTGGATCCCACTGCGTTTCCAAGTGCCATATCTACTTCGTTCTTTTTCGCTGCAACGATTGAAGTTACCAGTTCCGGCAGAGAAGTTCCGATGGAAACGATCGTAAGTCCGATCAGCGTCTGACTCATCCCAAGATCACCGGCAATTCTTGCTGCCGCATCAACAGTAACATCTCCACCAATGGCAATAGCAACCGCACCTCCAACGATAAAAAGAATACTTAACGGCATGGATATCAGCCTGATCTCTTCGTCCGAACCACCTTCAATCTCCACTTGTTTTCCTTCTTTACTGGCTTTCATCGCTGTACGGATCATATAGAAAATATAACCGGCAAAGCATCCCAGAAAGATTACGCCATCCAGATGCCCCAGTATCATCGAAGATGTATCTCCGATTCCGGCGATTCCAAAGAGCAGTAACATACCGGCACAGATCAGTGAAAACGGGATGTCTCTTCGAATCGTCTCTTTTGCCACATTGACCGTAGCCAGCACGCCGCAGACACCAATAACCACCATCAGATTAAAGATATTGGAACCTACGACATTGCTCACAGCAAGTTCATTATTTCCTGTAAGAGAAGCCGACACACTGACCGCCGTCTCCGGAAGCGACGTTCCCATCGCCACGATTGTAAGTCCGATGATGATTGCCGGCACATGCAGACGCTTTGCCACACTTGAACTTCCCTCCACAAAATAATCCGCTCCTTTGATCAACAGCACAAACCCGATCACAAGTGCAACCAGAACCAGCGCAAATGGAGCATTGTTAATAAAGTTTTCCATAATTTCCTCCTTTTTCTCTCCATGATCTCCTGTCAGCTCGGCATCTTTCTCTGTCTTCAACCAACTTACCGTGATCCGCAGGTTTACAGACACAACATTACCTCTCTGCCTGCGAAAAAAAAGACCCATGTATATCTTCACCCCGGAGAAAAACTTTCTATTCCGAAACAAAGATATACATGAGTCTCATTATTTAAGATTTGCCAGATTGTACTCTGTACTACAATCAGAATGTTGACAAATCACACTTTCGCGCTAACTACTCCCTCATGGAATATTTTATTACTTGATAAATAATATCAAATAGAAGGTAGTATGTCAACGGGAAATCCGAGTATAGTATAGTTGTTAAATTTCTCCCCTTTCAGTTGGCCATGATTTTCTGAGTGCCACATAAGAAATCAAAAAATTAGCCAACCAGCCGGCAGGTACAGCAAGCCAGACAAATACGATACCAAAACGAGGTGCGCAGATCAAAGCAACTGACAGACGGATTGCCAGGTTGACCATATTTGCAATGAGAAAAGGCCGCATGATTCCAAGTCCACGAAGAACGCCATCCGTTGCCATCTTGATACCCATGAAAATGAAAAAGTAACCGAGCCATCTCATATAATCCCCAGATACCTGATATGCTAAAGCGGTTCCATCTTTCCCCAGGAATAACGAGGAAATTTGAGTATGCAGTGTTCAATGACTACAAAAGCAAGAACTGCAAACCACAGATCCAACACCAGTGCAGCGTGATATCCTTTTTTGAGACGTTCTATTTTCTTTGCGCCAAGATTCTGGGATACATACGGTGAGACTGCATTTCCAATGGATACAAAAATCAGTGAAAAAACATTTTCTACCCGCATCGTTGCCGAATAACCGGCGAGTGCCTGTGTACCGAATGGATTTACAACTGCCTGTACGATCATCATACCAATGGATACTGTGGATTGTTGGAGAACTGATGGTACGGCGATTCGAAGCATAGAACGTAACTCTCTCCCATCAAACCAGGCAAAATGGCTTTTATACCGGCGCATCCGACTAAAGAAAATCAAAAGTGAAAACACTCCGGAAATCCCCTGTGCAATG
>ENA-OQER01001463-OQER01001463.1-human-gut-metagenome-genome-assembly--contig:-NODE-1463-length-11234-cov-8.674710_pt1 | contig 11234 bp, 19 predicted proteins | sample MGYA00242797_ERZ504639 | MGnify/ENA primary metagenome ERZ504639 (study PRJEB26092, sample SAMD00036306) | human gut metagenome | host: Homo sapiens | study: EMG produced TPA metagenomics assembly of...
CAAATCCAAAAGCAGACTGTTTATTATTCATATGTGACGCATTGGATATTACACCGGAACAGCTTTTAACGGGAAAAGGAATTGATCCGGAGTATAAAGATGCAGATATGGATTATGAAGTTACCAGGTCGGACATTAAGATATTAAAGCAGATTCATAGCCTTGGAGACGAACAGTATAAAAGATTGATGGCATATATGAAGGCACTGCAGAAACTAGAGCAGATGGAAAGCATTGTGGAGGAATAATGGAAGAAACAAAAGAATTGATTACTACAGATGCTATTCGGAGTAAGGTGTACATACTTCGTGGACAGCAAGTAATGTTGGATCAGGATTTGGCAGAAATTTATGGTTATCAAGTTAAAAATTTAAATCAACAAGTAAAACGTAATTTGACAAGATTTCCAGAAGATTTTATGTTTCAACTAACTAAAGAAGAAGTGGAATTGGTGAAATCACAATTTGTGACTTCACGGAATATAAATTATTTTGAAGGGCAGGAAGGAGGTCGTAGAAAACTACCATACGCATTTACAGAACAAGGAATTTATATGCTTGCGACAGTTCTTCGTGGAGAATTGGCAGAACAGCAGAGTATATTTATAATGCGCACTTTTAGGGAGATGCGTCACTATATTAGTCAAAATCAACAGTTTGTTACTAGAAATGAAATGGAACTTTTAACAGCGAAGGTTGGAACGATAACGGAGAGACAGGATCGAATGGAGAAAAAAGTAGATTCCATTCAAAAAGATGTGACTATCTTAGCAGACAACTTCATTACGGATAAAGATAAGAAGAATTTTGTTATCTATAAAGGTCAGAAGTTAGAAGCTGACATTGCTTACATAGAAATCTATCAACAGGCAAAAAAATCAATCTATGTTGTGGATGATTATATGAATGCAAAATCATTACAACATCTTTCACAGAAGACCGATGGTGTGGAGGTTGTTTTATTCACAGAGAATGGAAAAGGTGGAAGAGGATTTCTTACAAATTCTTTAGTGATGGATTTTCAAAATGAATATCCGCCGATTCGGATTAAGCCTAATCCGGATTGTCACGACAGATTGATTGTACTTGATTATGGTGAAGAAACAGAGAGGGTATATCATTGTGGAGCATCCAGTAAGGATGCAGGGAAAAAGCTTTGCGCCATTAATCAGATTACAGAGACAGCAATCATTCATCCGGTAATAGACAGATTACTTTCATTGCCAGATAAACAGGTATAATTATTAGCCATGCTTTGACTGCGAAAATGACGTTAAGAGGTGATAAGAATGTCTAAAGAAAAGATAAAAGTGTATCTTTACACCCGTGTTTCTACAACCATGCAGATAGACGGATATTCTCTAGATGCACAGAAAACAAAAATGAAAGCCTTTTGTGACTATAATGAATATGAAATTGCCAGTGAGTATGAGGATGCAGGAAAATCCGGTAAGTCAATAGAGGGAAGAATTGCCTTTAATCAGATGATGGACGATATCAAATCAGGAAAAGATGAAGTGTCTTATGTCCTTGTATTTAAGCTTTCCAGATTTGGAAGAAATGCAGCAGACGTCCTTGCAACATTACAAGTGATGCAGGATTTTGATGTAAATTTGATTTGTGTAGAGGATGGAATAGATTCATCTAAAGATGCCGGGAAACTTATGATATCTGATCTGTCAGCAGTGGCAGAGATTGAACGTGAGAACATCCGTGTTCAGACAATGGAAGGCAGGATGCAGAAAGACAGGGAAGGTAAATGGAATGGTGGTTTTATTTAAGATGTTTGCAAAATCACATATGAAGAAAAAGTATCCAATAGAAGGATTTACTGTAGAATGGAAAAGAAATGATAGTAATGAAATCCATTTTGATATAGCTCGTTGCCTTTACAGAAATATGTGTGAAAAATATTGTTGTCCCGAACTATGTACAGTTTTTTGTCAGAGTGATATAACTGCCTTTTCTGGATATGAACCTAAAATTAGATTTGAACGAGCAGGGACACTCGGAGAAGGTGCTGACTGCTGTGATTTTCATTTTATCCACGGAAGTCACTAAACACATAATCAATCACAATCATCAAAGAGCCAGACGCTAAGACACAGAGCCGATAAACTTGTGAGCAATCGCAGTTTGTCGGCTCTTTCTTTTATATATTCATAGGTATTGTGCTTGCTAAAGAGCATGATTGTGCCGATTTTATAAATGAAAAGAAAAAATGTGTTTTAGAGGACGTAGGACTTCTGTTGCTGTAGGCTTTCCTTGACTGCTTCCAAAATATGCAGTATTATATGATTAGTTTAGTCTAACCCAGAAAGGGGGGCGTACAACGACAAAACAATACATGACGAAGCTGTACCATGATCTGCTCTCTAACTCTCCGCAGACAGTGACAACAGATATTCCGGCTGATATGGGGACAGGTCAGATTTCGCAAGTTGTTATAAAGCAAGGAGCTGTTGTATCAGACTGGAAAATGAACTATTTTCAGATATGAATTATGGATTTATCGAGCAGTTCATTGATGAGCTAGGGAAGAAGTTTCATATCAAAGAGATTGCGTTTGACAGGTGGGGAGCTGTGCAGATGGTACAGAACCTTGAGGGCATGGGATTTACCATTGTTCCGTTTGGACAGGGGGATAAGGATATGAGTCCTCCGACCAAGGAGTTGATGAAGCTGACACTGGAAGAGAGGATAGCACATGGCGGACATAAGGTACTGCGGTGGATGATGGATAATGTATTTGTCCGTCAGGATCCGGCAGGGAATATCAAAATGGATAAGGAAAAATCCACAGAGAAGATTGATGGGGCCTTTGCAACCGTTATGGCTCTTGACCGTGCAATCAGGAATGAAGGCTGTGATGTAAGTGTATATGATGACCATGGTATTCTGATTTTTTAAATAGATAACGAATGATAAACAAAGATAATTACAGAAAAATAAATTATCTATTGACGCTATCTAAATAACATGATATAACTAATTCATAGATAAATAGAAAACAAGAGATAAATAAAATGGGAGGACAGATCTATGAATTATGATAGAATCATATTAGAACTACTCGACAGGGTATCCGCACTGGAGGATGAAGTGAAAAAACTGAAAGAAGAAAGGACTTCTGCAGCACAGGAAATCACACCGGAAGAAAATGAACCTGTTGTCAGCAGCAGTGGAAGGGATACGACCAAGTATATGCTGGACGGAAAAAGGTATGCAAAAAACAGACTGGTGCTTGCCGTGGTCCAGAAGTATATGGAAATGCATCCTGATATTTCCGCCTCTGAGCTGATCGGTGCATTTGATAAAAGCCTTCAGGGTTCGCTAGGGGTAGTAAGGACGCTGAGTGATGTAGAGAAAAACTGTTCGGATTATAAAACCAGATTTTTTGCGAATCCGGAAGAACAGATCCAAACGAGGACCCAGCCATGTGTGGTATGCACACAGTGGGGAATCGCAAATATTGGAAATATCCTGACAATTGCAGAACAGTACGGCATTGAGATCACGCCAGTCAGATAATATATAAAAGTAAAAAAATAAGGCACTTCCTCAGGAGGTGTCTTTTTTCATGCACATTTTTAGGAGGTGCTATATGGGAATTAAGAGTTTATTCGGATTTGGACAGGCAAGGGATAAGCCTGTGGATAAGGCAGCAGATGCAGGATATTCGTTTTTGTTTGGAAGGACAACAAGTGGAAAGCCTGTCAATGAAAGAACTGCAATGCAGACCACGGCAGTGTATGCCTGTGTCAGGATACTTGCGGAAGCAATTGCATCCTTAAGAAGGATTACACCAAGGCAGAAAAATATCTAAACTATTTTTCAGAACACTTTTACGTGTGTCAGATGAAAATGCAAGAATGTGGTATATGAACGAAGCTGCACAGGAAGGCTGGAGTTCAAGAACTTTAGATAGAAATATCAGCACACAATATTATTACAGATTAATGCAGTCACCAAAGAAAGATGCTGTCATGAATGAAATGCTACAGAAAACAGCGGAAAATCAAAGAAATAAATTTGAACTCCTAAAAAGTCCGATTGTTGCAGAGTTTCTTGGCTTCAAAAATGAAGATTCTTATATTGAAAGTGATTTGCTTTTGTTGCCAGACAACAACATATCGTTACTGAGACAGAAGACTATTTTATTGATCTTGTTTTCTATAATATTGAACTGAAATGTTATGTGCTTATTGATTTAAAAATGGGGAAAATCACACATCAGGATGTGGGACAGATTGATATGTACGTCAGGATGTATGATGAACTGAAATGTAAGGAGGGAGATAATCCTACATTGGGAATATTACTTTGTGCTGAAACTGATGAGGATATAGCAAGATATTCCGTACTACATGATAACGACAGACTTTTTATGTCAAAATATCTCACATATCTGCCAACAAAGGAACAGCTAAAAGCAGAGATTGAAAGGCAGAAAGAAATATTTTATATGCAGCATCCTGCATTGTCTGAAAAAGATAAAGAAGATATGAAGGAATAGTAAGACAGCTAATACAATTCAGTTGTTCGGAATTCCCGAACAGCTGAAGGGAGAATTTTGACACAGGAGATAACATCTGATGAAAAAACAGCAGAAATGTTACATATATACAAGAGTTTCCACTTCCATGCAGGTAGAAGGCTACAGTCTTGATGCACAGAAGGACAAGCTTAAGAAATACGCAGATTATCAGGAAATGTATATCGTCGGGGAATATTCTGATGAGGGTAAATTTGGCAAAAGTGTGGAAGGCAGACCACAGTTTAAGCAGATGCTTGCGGATGTAGAAAGTGGCAAAGACAATGTTGATTATGTGCTGGTATTTAAGCTGTCACGATTTGGAAGAAATGCTGCAGATGTTTTATCGTCATTGCAGAAAATGCAGGATTATGGAGTTAATCTTATCTGTGTAGAGGATGGGATTGACAGCTCTAAGGATGTAGGGAAGCTGATGATATCTGTGTTATCTGCGGTTGCAGAGATAGAACGTGAGAATATCCTTGTCCAGACAATGGAAGGCCGCAGACAGAAAGCGAGAGAAGGCAGATGGAACGGCGGATTTGCGCCATATGGCTATCAGCTGATAAATGGTGAACTTATCATTGCAGAAGATGAAGCAGAGATTATCCGTATTATATATGATAAATTCGTCAATACAACGATGGGAATGGCTGCGATAGCTGCATTTTTAAATAACAGTGGTTATAAGAAAAAGCTTCGCCAGAATAACACAATTGAAGGTTTTTCTACATCATTCGTCAAGGGTGTGCTGGACAATCCGATATATTGCGGTAAGCTTGCATTTGGCAGAAGAAAAAATGAGAAGATTCCGGGAACAAGGAATGAATATCATATCGTAAAACAAAAGGATTACTTGCTAAGTGATGGAGTCCATGAGGCAATTATATCAGAAGAAATGTGGAACCAGGCACACAGAAAGCGGCAGGAGACAGGTGTTTTACAGGTAAAAACACATAGTCTTGAGCATGAACATATTTTATCAGGGATTATTAAGTGCCCTGTATGTGGAAGCGGTATGTATGGCAATGTGAATCGTAAGAAGCATCCGGACGGAGGCTATTACAAGGATTATTTCTATTATGCCTGCAAACACAGGAAGCTTGTGGACGGACACCGCTGTACTTATAAAAGACAGTGGAATGAGGACAGAATCAATGCGGCAGTTGAGGAAATTATCCGTAAATTTGTAAAGAACCCAAAGTTTGAGCAGGAAATCCGTAAGCAGATAGGAAGCAGCATTGATACTTCGGAGCTTGACAAGGAATATGATGGATTAAAAGATAGACTGAGCCAGACAACCGGGGCAAAAAACAGGCTTGCTGACCAGATGGATCATTTATCTGTATCCGATAAGAATTATGACAAAAAATATAATGACATGCAGGAACGTTTGGACAAGCTATATGATGAAATCACTGATATTGAGGATGCCATGGAAGAAGTCGAAACAAGACTATATAATATCAGGCAGGACAAAATCTCAGAAGATAATGTTTACCAGTTCCTTTTATTCTTTGATAAGCTGTATGATAAATTTACAGATCTGGAAAAGAAGACATTTTTGAAGAGCTTCCTGTCGGATGTGTTTATCTATGAGGAAGAGCAAAAGGATGGCAGAATATTAAAAGGTCTCCGGTTTAAATTTCCTATATATATGAATGGCAGAAATGTATTAGGCGTGGATTGGGACAACGAGAGTACAGATGAGACGGTCTGTCAAATTATCCCTCAAAAAAGATACACCTAAGATTGAGGTTACAATGGAGCCTGATGAAGAGAGTAATTATACACCACAAGAAAAGGCTACTTATTCAAAGATTAAGGAATATGTGAAGGAAAAGTATGGTGTGAATGTGCATACTTCTTATATTGCACAGGTAAAGCGGATGTGTGGTCTGGACATGGGTGAGAATTATAATAAGTCCAAGAAAGAGAATCCAGAGGTAAAGCAGTGTCCGCAGGAGAAGGTGGAGTATATTAAGGATGCGTTGAGGTATTTTAAATTGATTTAGTAAAATTGATCGTGTGTCACGGCAATATCAATAGATACTCCCGCAAAGCCTGTAAATAAGCCATTCCTTAGCTGAAAAAGTGCTCTACTACACACTTACTACACGTTTTTTAGAGAAATAGGTAGGTATGATTAGATTAAATGGATAATTGACAATATGGTATATGTGCCATATAATAACTACAAAGGAGATTGCATGGCGGACTTTAAATTGATTGCATATGAAAAAGAAAATGGAGAAGTTCCTGTAGAGGAACTTCTTGACTCTGTTAATCCTAAGATGAGAGCTAAGATATATGGTTTGATGGGAATTTTGCAGGAAAAAGGAAATATGCTTAGGGAACCATATAGCAAGCATCTGTAAGATGGTATTTTTGAATTGCGATGCAAATTCGGAAGCGATATTACCAGAGTATTATATTTTTTCTATTATGAGGGAAAAATTATAATGACGAATGGTTTTGTTAAGAAAACACAGAAAACTCCCAAAGAGGAGATACAGATTGCAAAAGATAGAAGAAAAGATTTCATAGAAAGGGTGATGAAGAATGAGAACATTTGATGATATGCTTTCTAATCAGTTGAAGGATGAAGAATTTAGAAAAGAGTATGAAGCGATTCAGCCAGAGATGGATGTTATCAGAGCTATCGTAGATGCAAGAACATCACAGAATCTTACACAGAAAGAACTTGCGGAGCTACTGGTATTAATCAGGCTGATATTAGTAAGCTTGAAAATGGAACAAGAAATCCTTCTGTCAATTTACTTAAAAGATTAGCAGATGGTATGGGAATGGCTCTTAAGATTGAGTTTGTGCCTAAACAGAAAGCGTGATTATATGAAAATAGATTGATAATGCTTTGAATATAAAAAATGAAAGGATAATTTAATATGTATTTGACGGATGTTTCAATGCAATTAGTTAGTATGCTATTTGTTTTAATTATTGTTTTATATTTTTTTATACTTGTTTTTAGTTTTTATAGAAGAGAAAAAAGAAGGACAAGTACGAAGACAATGTACCATCTAGTTATCAGTACTATACGGCTGCAGTAATCACGGAAGATAAGACTGCCTTTCTGACATATGGGACAAAGAAATTCACTGCTCTCTGATAAAAATATGCTGTCCTTTTCTTGTAAAATCTGTTACAATATACATGGTGTTTACCAGGTTCCGGATGCCGATCTTTTGCGGGAAGGGCTCCGGAGCCTTTCCTTTTATCTTAATAAGGACAGTATAATGGTCTATGGCTGGACAATCAAGAGGTCAGGTGATGGACAAGATAAGAAATCATAAACATATAGAAGATATCGAAGTTATCGGCTCAGGCGCATTTTCATATTGGAGAGGTTTAACGCATTGGGATTATATGTACAATTTAGGACCGGAAGAATGTGGGATTTTTCTATGCTTATTGCGTAGGCTCAAGGAATTATCTCGTAGGAAATAAAAACTCAACCTCAGGTTTAGTTTTTGCAACCTCAAGTCGTTAGAATATTTATCTAGGAGGGCTTATCATGAGTTTATCAACAGAATTAAAGGACGATGAGTTATCGATTGGTAAGCTCATTAAGAAGCAAAGGAAAGAAAAAGGACTGACGCAGCAGGCACTTGCGGAAGAACTCAATGTTTCTTCGCAGGCTATATCGAAGTGGGAACGCGAGATATGTGAGCCGGACAAGCAACTTTGGTTAAACTTTCAAAAATTCTTGATATTCCCAAGGAGCGATTTGCATGTTTATATGAGGCTCCTGCTGATAATGGTGATGTAACGGTTCCACCAGGTGTAATTGCAGCTTTGAACACCTTTGCTGATGCTTTAAGTATGGTGAAATCAAACATGTGGGGAGGTAAAAACGATGACAGAGACAGTGATAATTGAATTAATTCATAGTCTTAGAGATGTTGCACTTAAGGCTATTGAGTGTGCATTACTTAATAAGTAGTGAGCTGACGAAGCGAAGCTGTTAAGGCTCCGCTTTCGTTTTTTGAAATATTGTGATTAGTTTAAATATTCCTGCGGGAGCGGAAAGGAAAATATTTATGGCAAAAGAAGATAGAAAAGGTCGTAGAATTAATTACTCTAGAAAAGAATTAGCAGAATATCTGCATTGTGCTGAAACATCTGTGGATTATAGGCTGAAAAAAATATCTGATTATTACGATAAGCTGGATAGTTCATCGTTCAAAAAAGAGATTGATAATAATAGAAATTTTTTCCACCAGAATATGCTCCTTTATTAAAGATTCTTTTAAAAGAATACGATGGGAATCCTGCAGTAAAAAAAGCAAAAGATCAATCAGCGGAAGCAATTCAGGACTTTAATAAAAGGGTCTTATTAGACATAGCTGATTCAGAAGACATACCAGACTATTTAAAAGAAGTGATGGAAACACTACCGTGGATTCGTGTCTCAAAAATATTATCAGAATCTTTAGATGAATTGGTAGATGAATTAACAGTTTTCATTTTTGAATTAGTTTCAGCTAATGGAAATGATATTGGTGAAACAGTAAAGTACATAATCCGCGAGCTGGATACCATGAATTATAATCTTTTTAGAGGTTCATGTTTGAATATGTTAGACACTGGTTTGATCAGGAATAACTATCTAAACAGACGAGATATTGCCATTGACGTGGGAATTGTGACATTGATTAAACTGCTCATGGAATACATAGGCCTTGAAGAGATTCAAAACAGTAATGTACAAGAATTGAAGGAGTACTTTTCAGAAGAAAAGCGGTCTGATTTTGAGAATAGACTGCGTAAAGAAGGTATTGAAGAAAGTAAAATAACTCAAGGAGCTGATAAATTGGAAAGAAGCGAGTACTTAAGTAGTCAGAAAGATAGTATTTTGTATATGCTAAATAAAAATTCTGTTTCCAATGCAATGGAGGCAGTAATTATATCAGGTAGAAAATGGGAATCAATTGTTGAACGAATCAAAAATGATACATTTGATATTACTGAGGAAATAGGTAAATACTATGAATCACATAAAATATCCGGAGTTGATAAGGACACTTGGGTAGGAGTTCATAAGATGCCAGAGTCTATAGAGAATTATGTGACAAGTAATTATGTGGATCACTATGAAAATATTTTGAGAGAAAAGAAGCAGTTAAGGGAAAAGGTTGACAGCATGATAGGTCAGATATTGGTTGAACTGTTTTCAAAAGTTCAGCGCTAATGTTCTAAACTCCAAATAATATTTTAGCTTTTGGAGTTACCCACGGCGGCTTATAGGAATGTTAAGCTTGACTCATCAAAAAAACAGGAGGTCAAGCATTATGAATGCAAAATGTATAACAGTTAGGTATGAAGCTGGCGAATACTACTTAAAAAATGGAGTCAAAGGAGGCGCTACTTATGGATGTTACTATAAGAATGGAAAGTACCATAAAAATCGCGGATTTGGATGGGAAAGTGTATATGCTCCGTCAAGGTTAATTCTTGTTGTGGAAATAGAAGGAAAAAGAACTGAGATTTGGATTGATAGATTTTTTAAAGAAAGAGTGGGACGGTTGACAAATAATAGAATATGTAAGATAGTCGGGGCTATGCCTAACTTTGTTAAAGTTAAAAATATGGGAAATTACTATTTAGTACAAGATTCCTCACTTGAAGCATGGTTAATGTCAGCTGAAATTTAAGTGTACATATTTTGGGATAGCTATTTTGTTACCATTAGAATCATAAAAGGGGGAATGCCATAAGTAATCTTTATGAAAATCAGGATCATGAGAGTTTTATAGACGTGATCACAGCAATATGTTTTCGCATAATGAACGATGGACAGGGATGGGTACCGTTTGTAACAGTAAGTGGAGAATTGTTTCCTAATCTTGATGTTAGGAGTTTACAGGAAGGAGACAAGCTGGCAGTGGACCAGGAAGTAAGGCTTCACATGGATACCGTTGCAGCAGAGGATGGAATAGAATGGCTGTATATCTTTACCAATGAGGAAGAAAGCCATAAAAAGCCTGTTCCGAATGTTGTGATGGAAATCCCGTTCAGACAGATTTTAGAAACAGGATTACATAATGATAAGGTTGCAGGAGTTGTGATCAATCCTTTCGGCAAATATTTTAAAGCAGATAAAAAGGTCATTGAATGTATATTTGATGCGTGCAGACAGAATATGGAGGGTGAAGCATAATGGAAAGAACAATCAGAGTAACAGGCAAGGGAAAACTGTCAGTAAAACCGGATATGATACGACTCAGAATCAGTATAGAGGGTATATATGAAGAATATGATGAAACATTACGGAAATCATCCGATTGTGTGGAAATCTTAAAGGATCTTATTGAAAAAATGGGATATGAGAGAAAAGAGCTGAAAACACTATATTTTAACATTGATACTGAATACGAGAGCTATCAGGCAAGGGATAAAAGCTGGAAGAGAAGATTCAAAGGATATAAATATGTGCATCGCATGAAGCTGGAGTTCCCGGCAGACAATAAGAGACTTGGAAAAATATTATATGCTCTGGCACATTGTTCTGTATCTCCGGAATTTTCTATCGAATATACAGTAGCAGATCCGGAGAAGTCAAAGAATGAGCTTCTTGCTGCAGCAGTAAAGGATTCTCAGGCAAAGGCATCTGTACTGACCGAGGAAGCAGGAGTAAATTTAGGAAAAATCATAACTATTGATTATTCATGGGGAGAGAT
>ENA-OQER01001464-OQER01001464.1-human-gut-metagenome-genome-assembly--contig:-NODE-1464-length-11234-cov-2.373638_pt1 | contig 11234 bp, 28 predicted proteins | sample MGYA00242797_ERZ504639 | MGnify/ENA primary metagenome ERZ504639 (study PRJEB26092, sample SAMD00036306) | human gut metagenome | host: Homo sapiens | study: EMG produced TPA metagenomics assembly of...
CGTGCTATGAAGCGTGCTGTACAGAACGCAATGCGTCTGGGCGCTAAAGGTATTAAAGTTGAAGTTAGCGGCCGTCTGGGCGGCGCGGAAATCGCACGTACCGAATGGTACCGCGAAGGTCGCGTACCGCTGCACACTCTGCGTGCTGACATCGACTACAACACCTCTGAAGCGCACACCACTTACGGTGTAATCGGCGTTAAAGTGTGGATCTTCAAAGGCGAGATCCTGGGTGGTATGGCTGCTGTTGAACAACCGGAAAAACCGGCTGCTCAGCCTAAAAAGCAGCAGCGTAAAGGCCGTAAATAAGGAGCGTCGCTGATGTTACAACCAAAGCGTACAAAATTCCGTAAAATGCACAAAGGCCGTAACCGCGGTCTGGCGCAGGGTACGGATGTTAGCTTCGGCAGCTTCGGTCTGAAAGCTGTTGGCCGTGGTCGTCTGACTGCCCGTCAGATCGAAGCAGCACGTCGTGCTATGACCCGTGCAGTTAAGCGTCAAGGTAAGATCTGGATCCGTGTGTTCCCGGACAAACCGATCACTGAAAAGCCGCTGGCAGTGCGTATGGGTAAAGGTAAAGGTAACGTGGAGTATTGGGTTGCCTTGATTCAGCCGGGTAAGTCCTGTATGAAATGGACGGTGTTCCGGAAGAGCTGGCCCGTGAAGCATTCAAGCTGGCAGCAGCGAAACTGCCGATTAAAACCACCTTTGTAACTAAGACGGTGATGTAATGAAAGCAAAAGAGCTGCGTGAGAAGAGCGTTGAAGAGCTGAACACCGAGCTGCTGAACCTGCTGCGTGAGCAGTTCAACCTGCGTATGCAGGCTGCAAGTGGCCAGCTGCAACAGTCTCACCTGTTGAAGCAAGTGCGTCGCGATGTCGCACGCGTTAAGACTTTACTGAACGAGAAGGCGGGTGCGTAATGACCGATAAAATCCGTACTCTGCAAGGTCGCGTTGTTAGCGACAAAATGGAGAAATCCATTGTTGTTGCTATCGAACGTTTTGTGAAACACCCGATCTACGGTAAATTCATCAAGCGTACGACCAAACTGCACGTACATGACGAGAACAACGAATGCGGTATCGGTGACGTGGTTGAAATCCGCGAATGCCGTCCGCTGTCCAAGACTAAATCCTGGACGCTGGTTCGCGTTGTAGAGAAAGCGGTTCTGTAATACAGTAACACTCTCTCGATACGAATAAAACGGCTCAGAAATGAGCCGTTTTATTTTTCTACCCATATCCTTGAAGCGGTGTTATAATGCCGCGCCCTCGATATGGGGGATTTTTTAAACGACCTGATTTTCGGGTCTCAGTAGTAGTTGACATTAGCGGAGCACTAAAATGATCCAAGAACAGACTATGCTGAACGTCGCCGACAACTCCGGTGCACGTCGCGTAATGTGTATCAAGGTTCTGGATGGCTCGCACCGTGCTACGCAGGCGTAGGCGACATCATCAAGATCACCATCAAAGAAGCAATTCCGCGTGGTAAGGTCAAAAAAGGTGATGTGCTGAAGGCGGTAGTGGTGCGCACCAAGAAGGGTGTTCGTCGCCCGGACGGTTCTGTCATTCGCTTCGATGGTAATGCTTGTGTTCTTCTGAACAACAACAGCGAGCAGCCTATCGGTACGCGTATTTTTGGGCCGGTACTCGTGAGCTTCGTAGTGAGAAGTTCATGAAAATTATCTCTCTGGCACCAGAAGTATCTAAGGAGCGAATCATGGCAGCGAAAATCCGTCGTGATGACGAAGTTATCGTGTTAACCGGTAAAGATAAAGGTAAACGCGGTAAAGTTAAGAATGTCCTGTCTTCCGGCAAGGTCATTGTTGAAGGTATCAACCTGGTTAAGAAACATCAGAAGCCGGTTCCGGCCCTGAACCAACCGGGTGGCATCGTTGAAAAAGAAGCCGCTATTCAGGTTTCCAACGTAGCAATCTTCAATGCGGCAACCGGCAAGGCTGACCGTGTAGGCTTTAGATTCGAAGACGGCAAAAAAAGTCCGTTTCTTCAAGTCTAACAGCGAAACTATCAAGTAATTTGGAGTAGTACGATGGCGAAACTGCATGATTACTACAAAGACGAAGTAGTTAAAAAACTCATGACTGAGTTTAACTACAATTCTGTCATGCAAGTCCCTCGGGTCGAGAAGATCACCCTGAACATGGGTGTTGGTGAAGCGATCGCTGACAAAAAACTGCTGGATAACGCAGCAGCAGACCTGGCAGCAATCTCCGGTCAAAAACCGCTGATCACCAAAGCACGCAAATCTGTTGCAGGCTTCAAAATCCGTCAGGGCTATCCGATCGGCTGTAAAGTAACTCTGCGTGGCGAACGCATGTGGGAGTTCTTTGAGCGCCTGATCACTATTGCTGTACCTCGTATCCGTGACTTCCGTGGCCTGTCCGCTAAGTCTTTCGACGGTCGTGGTAACTACAGCATGGGTGTCCGTGAGCAGATCATCTTCCCAGAAATCGACTACGATAAAGTCGACCGCGTTCGTGGTTTGGATATTACCATTACCACTACTGCGAAATCTGACGAAGAAGGCCGCGCTCTGCTGGCTGCCTTTGACTTCCCGTTCCGCAAGTAAGGTAGGGTTACTAAATGGCTAAGCAATCAATGAAAGCACGCGAAGTAAAACGCGTAGCTTTAGCTGATAAATACTTCGCGAAACGCGCTGAACTGAAAGCGATCATCTCTGATGTGAACGCTTCCGACGAAGATCGTTGGAACGCTGTTCTCAAGCTGCAGACTCTGCCGCGTGATTCCAGCCCGTCTCGTCAGCGTAACCGCTGCCGTCAAACAGGTCGTCCGCATGGTTTCCTGCGGAAGTTCGGGTTGAGCCGTATTAAGGTCCGTGAAGCCGCTATGCGCGGTGAATCCCGGGTCTGAAAAAGGTAGCTGGTAATTGTCACCAATTGAATCACGGGAGTAAAGACAGATGAGCATGCAAGATCCGATCGCGGATATGCTGACCCGTATCCGTAACGGTCAGGCCGCGAACAAAGCTGCGGTCACCATGCCTTCCTCCAAGCTGAAAGTGGCAATCGCAACGTGCTGAAGGAAGAAGGTTTTATTGAAGATTTTAAAGTTGAAGGCGACACCAAGCCTGAACTGGAACTTACTCTGAAGTATTTCCAGGGCAAAGCTGTTGTAGAAAGCATTCAGCGTGTCAGCCGCCCAGTCTGCGCATCTATAAACGTAAAGATGAGCTGCCGAAAGTTATGGCGGGTCTGGGTATCGCAGTTGTTTCTACCTCTAAAGGTGTTATGACTGATCGTGCAGCGCGCCAGGCTGGTCTTGGTGGCGAAATTATCTGCTACGTAGCCTAATCGGAGGAAAAAATGTCTCGTGTTGCTAAAGCACCGGTCGTTGTTCCTGCCGGCGTTGACGTAAAAATCAACGGTCAGGTTATTACGATCAAAGGTAAAAACGGCGAGCTGACTCGTACTCTCAACGATGCTGTTGAAGTTAAACATGCAGATAATACCCTGACCTTCGGTCCGCGTGATGGTTACGCAGACGGTTGGGCACAGGCTGGTACGCGCGTGCCTGCTGAACTCAATGGTTATCGGTGTTACCGAAGGCTTCACTAAGAAGCTGCAGCTGGTTGGTGTAGGTTACCGTGCAGCGGTTAAAGGTAATGTGATTAACCTGTCTCTGGGTTTCTCTCATCCTGTTGACCATCAGCTGCCTGCGGGTATCACTGCTGAATGTCCGACTCAGACTGAAATCGTGCTGAAAGGCGCTGATAAGCAGGTGATCGGCCAGGTTGCAGCGGATCTGCGCGCCTACCGTCGTCCTGAGCCTTATAAAGGCAAGGGTGTTCGTTACGCCGACGAAGTCGTGCGTACCAAAGAGGCTAAGAAGAAGTAAGGTAACACTATGGATAAGAAATCTGCTCGTATCCGTCGTGCGACCCGCGCACGCCGCAAGCTCCAGGAGCTGGGCGCAACTCGCCTGGTGGTACATCGTACCCCGCGTCACATTTACGCACAGGTAATTGCACCGAACGGTTCTGAAGTCTGGTAGCTGCTTCTACTGTAGAAAAAGCTATCGCTGAACAACTGAAGTACACCGGTAACAAAGACGCGGCTGCAGCTGTGGGTAAAGCTGTCGCTGAACGCGCTCTGGAAAAAGGCATCAAAGATGTATCCTTTGACCGTTCCGGGTTCCAATATCATGGTCGTGTCCAGGCACTGGCAGATGCTGCCCGTGAAGCTGGCCTTCAGTTCTAAGGTAGAGGTGTAAGATGGCTCACATCGAAAAACAAGCTGGCGAACTGCAGGAAAAGCTGATCGCGGTAAACCGCGTATCTAAAACCGTTAAAGGTGGTCGTATTTTCTCCTTCACAGCTCTGACTGTAGTTGGCGATGGTAACGGTCGCGTTGGTTTTGGTTACGGTAAAGCGCGTGAAGTTCCAGCAGCGATCCAGAAAGCGATGGAAAAAGCCCGTCGCAATATGATTAACGTCGCGCTGAATAACGGCACTCTGCAACACCCTGTTAAAGGTGTTCACACGGTTCTCGCGTATTCATGCAGCCGGCTTCCGAAGGTACCGGTATCATCGCCGGTGGTGCAATGCGCGCCGTTCTGGAAGTCGCTGGGGTTCATAACGTTCTGGCTAAAGCATATGGTTCCACCAACGATCAACGTGGTTCGTGCAACTATTGATGGCCTGGAAAATATGAATTCTCCAGAAATGGTCGCTGCCAAGCGTGGTAAATCCGTTGAAGAAATTCTGGGGAAATAAACCATGGCAAAGACTATTAAAATTACTCAAACCCGCAGTGCAATCGGTCGTCTGCCGAAACACAAGCAACGCTGCTTGGCCTGGGTCTGCGTCGTATTGGTCACACCGTAGAGCGCGAGGATACTCCTGCTATTCGCGGTATGATCAACGCGGTTTCCTTCATGGTTAAAGTTGAGGAGTAAGAGATGCGTTTAAATACTCTGTCTCCGGCCGAAGGCTCCAAAAAGGCGGGTAAACGCCTGGGTCGTGGTATCGGTTCTGGCCTCGGTAAAACCGGTGGTCGTGGTCACAAAGGTCAGAAATCTCGTTCTGGCGGTGGCGTACGTCGCGGTTTCGAGGGTGGTCAGATGCCTCTGTACCGTCGTCTGCCGAAATTCGGCTTCACTTCTCGTAAAGCAGCGATTACAGCCGAAGTTCGTCTGTCTGACCTGGCTAAAGTAGAAGGCGGTGTTGTAGACCTGAACACGCTGAAAGCGGCTAACATTATCGGTATCCAGATCGAGTTCGCGAAAGTGATCCTGGCTGGCGAAGTAACGACTCCGGTAACTGTTCGTGGCCTGCGTGTTACTAAAGGCGCTCGTGCTGCTATCGAAGCTGCTGGCGGTAAAATCGAGGAATAAGTAGCAGATGGCTAAACAACCGGGATTAGATTTTCAAAGTGCCAAAGGTGGCTTAGGCGAGCTGAAACGCAGACTGCTGTTTGTTATCGGTGCGCTGATTGTGTTCCGTATTGGCTCTTTTATTCCGATCCCTGGTATTGATGCCGCTGTACTTGCCAAACTGCTTGAGCAACAGCGAGGCACCATCATTGAGATGTTTAACATGTTCTCTGGTGGTGCTCTCAGCCGTGCTCTATCTTTGCTCTGGGGATCATGCCGTATATTTCGGCGTCGATCATTATCCAGCTGCTGACGGTGGTTCACCCAACGTTGGCAGAAATTAAGAAAGAAGGGGAGTCTGGTCGTCGTAAGATCAGCCAGTACACCCGTTACGGTACTCTGGTGCTGGCAATATTCCAGTCGATCGGTATTGCTACCGGTCTGCCGAATATGCTGGTATGCAAGGCCTGGTGATTAACCCAGGCTTTGCATTCTACTTCACCGCTGTTGTAAGTCTGGTCACAGGAACGATGTTCCTGATGTGGTTGGGCGAACAGATTACTGAACGAGGTATCGGCAACGGTATTTCAATCATTATCTTCGCCGGTATTGTCGCGGGACTCCCGCCAGCCATTGCCCATACTATCGAGCAAGCGCGTCAAGGCGACCTGCACTTCCTCGTGTTGCTGTTGGTTGCAGTATTAGTATTTGCAGTGACGTTCTTTGTTGTATTTGTTGAGCGTGGTCAACGCCGCATTGTGGTAAACTACGCGAACGTCAGCAAGGTCGTCGTGTCTATGCTGCACAGAGCACACATTTACCGCTGAAAGTGAATATGGCGGGGGTAATCCCGGCAATCTTCGCTTCCAGTATTATTCTGTTCCCGGCGACCATCGCGTCATGGTTCGGGGGCGGTACTGGTTGGAACTGGCTGACAACAATTTCGCTGTATTTGCAGCCTGGGCAACCGCTTTATGTGTTACTCTATGCGTCTGCAATCATCTTCTTCTGTTTCTTCTACACGGCGTTGGTTTTCAACCCGCGTGAAACAGCAGATAACCTGAAGAAGTCCGGTGCATTTGTACCAGGAATTCGTCCGGGAGAGCAAACGGCGAAGTATATCGATAAAGTAATGACCCGCCTGACCCTGGTTGGTGCGCTGTATATTACCTTTATCTGCCTGATCCCGGAGTTCATGCGTGATGCAATGAAAGTACCGTTCTACTTCGGTGGGACCTCACTGCTTATCGTTGTTGTCGTGATTATGGACTTTATGGCTCAAGTGCAAACTCTGATGATGTCCAGTCAGTATGAGTCTGCATTGAAGAAGGCGAACCTGAAAGGCTACGGCCGATAATTGGTCGCCCGAGAAGTTACGGAGAGTAAAAATGAAAGTTCGTGCTTCCGTCAAGAAATTATGCCGTAACTGCAAAATCGTTAAGCGTGATGGTGTCATCCGTGTGATTTGCAGTGCCGAGCCGAAGCATAAACAGCGCCAAGGCTGATTTTTCGCATATTTTTCTTGCAAAGTTGGGTTGAGCTGGCTAGATTAGCCAGCCAATCTTTTGTATGTCTGTGCGTTTCCATTTGAGTATCCTGAAAACGGGCTTTTCAGCATGGAACGTACATATTAAATAGTAGGAGTGCATAGTGGCCCGTATAGCAGGCATTAACATTCCTGATCATAAGCATGCCGTAATCGCATTAACTTCGATTTATGGCGTCGGCAAGACCCGTTCTAAAGCCATCCTGGCTGCAGCGGGTATCGCTGAAGATGTTAAGATCAGTGAGCTGTCTGAAGGACAAATCGACACGCTGCGTGACGAAGTTGCCAAATTTGTCGTTGAAGGTGATCTGCGCCGTGAAATCAGCATGAGCATCAAGCGCCTGATGGATCTTGGTTGCTATCGCGGTTTGCGTCATCGTCGTGGTCTCCCGGTTCGCGGTCAGCGTACCAAGACCAACGCACGTACGTAAGGGTCCGCGCAAACCGATCAAGAAATAATCGGGGTGATTGAATAATGGCAAAGGCACCAATTCGTGCACGTAACGTGTAAGAAACAAGTCTCTGACGGCGTGGCTCATATCCATGCTTCTTTCAACAACACCATCGTGACTATCACTGATCGTCAGGGTAACGCGTTGGGTTGGGCAACAGCCGGTGGTTCCGGTTTCCGTGGTTCTCGCAAATCCACTCCGTTTGCAGCTCAGGTTGCAGCAGAGCGTTGCGCTGACGCCGTGAAAGAATACGGCATCAAGAATCTGGAAGTTATGGTTAAAGGTCCGGGTCCAGGCCGCGAATCTACTATTCGTGCTCTGAACGCCGCAGGTTTCCGCATCACTAATATTACTGATGTGACTCCGATCCCTCATAACGGTTGTCGTCCGCCGAAAAAACGTCGCGTATAACGCCTCGTTTTCCAGGTTTGTTGGAGAAAGAAAATGGCAAGATATTTGGGTCCTAAGCTCAAGCTGAGCCGTCGTGAGGGCACCGACTTATTCCTTAAGTCTGGCGTTCGCGCGATCGATACCAAGTGTAAAATTGAACAAGCTCCTGGCCAGCACGGTGCGCGTAAACCGCGTCTGTCTGACTATGGTGTGCAGTTGCGTGAAAAGCAAAAAGTTCGCCGTATCTATGGTGTGCTGGAGCGTCAGTTCCGTAACTACTACAAAGAAGCAGCACGTCTGAAAGGCAACACCGGTGAAAACCTGTTGGCTCTGCTGGAAGGTCGTCTGGACAACGTTGTATACCGTATGGGCTTCGGTGCCACTCGTGCAGAAGCACGTCAGCTGGTTAGCCATAAAGCAATTATGGTAAACGGTCGTGTTGTTAACATCGCTTCTTATCAGGTTAGTCCGAATGACGTTGTAAGCATTCGTGAGAAAGCGAAGAAGCAGTCTCGCGTGAAAGCCGCTCTGGAGCTGGCTGAGCAGCGTGAAAAGCCAACCTGGCTGGAAGTTGATGCTGGCAAGATGGAAGGTACGTTTAAGCGTAAGCCGGAGCGTTCTGATCTGTCTGCGGACATTAACGAACACCTGATCGTCGAGCTTTACTCCAAGTAAAGCTTAGTACCAAAGAGAGGACACAATGCAGGGTTCTGTGACAGAGTTTCTAAAACCGCGCCTGGTTGATATCGAGCAAGTGAGTTCGACGCACGCCAAGGTGACCCTTGAGCCTTTAGAGCGTGGCTTTGGCCATACTCTGGGTAACGCACTGCGCCGTATTCTGCTCTCATCGATGCCGGGTTGCGCGGTGACCGAGGTTGAGATTGATGGTGTACTACATGAGTACAGCACCAAAGAAGGCGTTCAGGAAGATATCCTGGAAATCCTGCTCAACCTGAAAGGGCTGGCGGTGAGAGTTCAGGGCAAAGATGAAGTTATTCTTACCTTGAATAATCTGGCATTGGCCTGTGACTGCAGCCGATATCACCCACGACGGTGATGTCGAAATCGTCAAGCCGCAGCACGTGATCTGCCACCTGACCGATGAGAACGCGTCTATTAGCATGCGTATCAAGTTCAGCGCGGTCGTGGTTATGTGCCGGCTTCTACCCGAATTCATTCGGAAGAAGATGAGCGCCCAATCGGCCGTCTGCTGGTCGACGCATGCTACAGCCCTGTGGAGCGTATTGCCTACAATGTTGAAGCAGCGCGTGTAGAACAGCGTACCGACCTGGACAAGCTGGTCATCGAAATGGAAACCAACGGCACAATCGATCCTGAAGAGGCGATTCGTCGTGCGGCAACCATTCTGGCTGAACAACTGGAAGCTTTCGTTGACTTACGTGATGTACGTCAGCCTGAAGTGAAAGAAGAGAAACCAGAGTTCGATCCGATCCTGCTGCGCCCTGTTGACGATCTGGAATTGACTGTCCGCTCTGCTAACTGCCTTAAAGCAGAAGCTATCCACTATATCGGTGATCTGGTACAGCGTACCGAGGTTGAGCTCCTTAAAACGCCTAACCTTGGTAAAAAATCTCTTACTGAGATTAAAGACGTGCTGGCTTCCCGTGGACTGTCTCTGGGCATGCGCCTGGAAAACTGGCCACCGGCAAGCATCGCTGACGAGTAACCGGATCACAGGTTAAGGTTTTACTGAGAAGGATAAGTCATGCGCCATCGTAAGAGTGGTCGTCAACTGAACCGCAACAGCAGCCATCGCCAGGCTATGTTCCGCAATATGGCAGGTTCACTGGTTCGTCATGAAATCATCAAGACGACTCTGCCTAAAGCGAAAGAGCTGCGCCGCGTAGTTGAGCCGCTGATTACTCTTGCCAAGACTGATAGCGTTGCTAATCGTCGTCTGGCATTCGCCCGTACTCGTGATAACGAGATCGTGGCAAAACTGTTTAACGAACTGGGCCCGCGTTTCGCGAGCCGTGCCGGTGGTTACACTCGTATTCTGAAGTGTGGCTTCCGTGCAGGCGACAACGCGCCGATGGCTTACATCGAGCTGGTTGATCGTTCAGAGAAAGCAGAAGCTGCTGCAGAGTAATCTGAAGCAACGTAAAAAAACCCGCCCCGGCGGTTTTTATACCCGTAGCATCCCCACTTATCTACAATAGCTGTACTCTTTTTGTTCATCCCCTGGAGTATATATGTGGTTACTTGACCAGTGGGCAGAGCGTCATATAGCAGAAGCGCAAGCGAAAGGTGAGTTTGATAACCTGGCAGGTAGCGGCGAACCATTGATACTGGATGATGATTCTCACGTGCCACCGGAATTACGTGCGGGGTATCGCTTGTTGAAGAATGGCGGTTGCTTACCGCCAGAACTTGAGCAACGGAGGGAAGCAATTCAGCTTCTGGATATTCTCAAAGGTATCCGTCACGATGATCCGCAATATCAAGAGGTTAGCCGTCGATTGTCATTACTGGAATTGAAGCTGCGACAAGCTGGACTGAGTACCGATTTTTTACGCGGCGATTATGCTGACAAGTTGTTGAATAAAATCAACGATAACTAGTGGAGTATGTATGTATCGCATTGGTGAGCTGGCAAAAATGGCGGAAGTAACACCCGACACGATTCGTTATTACGAAAAACAGCAGATGATGGAGCATGAAGTGCGTACTGAAGGTGGGTTTCGCCTGTATACCGAAAGCGATCTCCAGCGATTGAAATTTATCCGCCATGCCAGACAACTAGGTTTCAGTCTGGAGTCGATCCGCGAGTTGCTGTCGATCCGTATCGATCCTGAACACCATACCTGTCAGGAGTCAAAAGGCATTGTGCAGGAAAGATTGCAGGAAGTCGAAGCACGGATAGCCGAGTTGCAGAGTATGCAGCGTTCCTTGCAACGCCTTAACGATGCCTGTTGTGGGACCGCCCATAGCAGTGTTTATTGTTCGATTCTTGAAGCTCTTGAACAAGGGGCGAGTGGCGTTAAGAGTGGCTGTTGATTTTTGCACTGGCAGGATTACACTCGCGCCGTAAAATAACCAATTGGAGTTTTTATGAGCCGATATCAGCATACTAAAGGGCAGATAAAGGATAATGCGATAGAAGCATTACTACATGATCCCTTATTCCGACAGCGCGTAGAGAAAAATAAGAAGGGGAAAGGCAGTTACATGCGAAAAGGAAAACATGGCAATCGGGGGAACTGGGAGGCCAGTGGCAAGAAAGTAAATCACTTTTTTACCACTGGTCTTCTGCTTTCAGGCGCTTGTTAAGAGCGGTTATTCTGCTCTTTCAGCAAATCACGAATTTCTGCCAGTAATACTTCTTCTTTAGTTGGTGCAGGTGCGGCAGCTGGTTCTTCTTTTTTCCGATTCAGTTTGTTGATTAGCTTAATCGCCATAAAGATGCAAAGGCCACAATCAGAAAATCAAAGACGTTTGAATGAAGACACCGTAATGCATCACAACAGCA
>ENA-OQER01001465-OQER01001465.1-human-gut-metagenome-genome-assembly--contig:-NODE-1465-length-11228-cov-1.693631_pt1 | contig 11228 bp, 12 predicted proteins | sample MGYA00242797_ERZ504639 | MGnify/ENA primary metagenome ERZ504639 (study PRJEB26092, sample SAMD00036306) | human gut metagenome | host: Homo sapiens | study: EMG produced TPA metagenomics assembly of...
CGGATAAACAAGTCTCATCACGACGGAAATGTCTGTAAGAATGATAGGAATACACTGCGATCAAAGGCAGTTTTGCGATCATTTCAATGCTCTGGCGAAGAACATTTTCCGCAGAAATATCTTCTGGTTTGGAATCATAGGTGTACAGAGTGAGAATACATCTCTGCATTGCATTCATGATATCACCGTTGGAAGCTTTCATAACAACGTCACGCACAAAACGTCCAGACAGAGTTTCAAAGCTTTCCATGATATTTTTGAATATTTCCATATCTTTATCTGACGGAAGTCTTCCGAACAGAAGCAGATAAATGGTTTCCTCAAAACCAAATTTACGTCCCTTAAGACCATCTACAATATCATTCACATTATATCCCTGATAATACAGTCTGCCATGTGCCGATCTTACGACCGTTGACAAGGTCATAACCTGTAACATCTGAAATCTCGGTAAGCCCTGTCAGAACACCTTTACCTGCGGAGTCACGCAGGCCTCTTTTTACATCATATTCTACATACAGATTCGGGTTGATCCGGTGACCATTCATCAGTTCTTCCCCAAGCAATTCCATACTATCTTTCAAATTGCCCATCTCTTCAAGATTCAACATCTCATGATCTGCCATTTGCTCTCTTCCTCCATCTCTATTTCTATTCTACAAAGGATTTCCGGCCGATGCATTTACAGCTTCGCCAGAATTCACGCATTCATGCGTTACTAAACTAAATTGTATTCTATTTTACACGAATGAAATAGAAAATACAATAGGAGAATGAAGAAAACTTCGCAGGAGAAAATTTTACAGCATAAAAACAGGGCGATACTCTACACCGAAGTATTGCCCTGCAAAAAATTTTTATCGTTTTAAAATCTGAATCTTACTGTGCAAGATAACCCTCAGCAAGAGAAGAGGTTATTGCACCATCTGTCATCTGGAAATCATAACATCCTGATTCCAGAGTAAACTCTGCAACGGTTTCTCCATTATTTGTATTCATTCCCGTAAATGCGATACCAGCTGTCTCCGGCATAGCAGATGCCGCAGCTTCATCTACAGGAAGATACAACGTTGCTGTAGTATTTGCCGGAATTTCTACATGGTAAGTATCAAGTACGCCATCTTTACTTGTCCAATCAGATACAATTTCTCCATAAAGTGAATCATACGAACCATTCGCATATTCAATTCTTCCGGAAGCATCAACCGTAGGCTGAAGAATAATATGTTTAAATCCAGGTGCTGCTTCATCTATTTCAATACCACACATATACTTATACATCCACTCCAGGCATGCTCCATAAGAATAGTGATTAAACGAGTTCATAGATGGATCACCAAAACTGTTTTCTGTTGAATAAGAATTCCAGCGTTCCCAGATTGTCGTAGAGCCATTTTTTACACTGTACAGCCATGATGGCATTGCATCCTGAAGAAGAAGGTCATATGCCACATCTGCCGCACCAATTTCTGTCAGAACCGGGAGAATCACATTAACGCCAAGGAAACCGACACTTAATGTATTCTCATCCATTCCCTCACGCACACTTCCTCCTTCATTTTTTATATTTGTAATAAGATTTTCAATCATAGTATTTCTCTGATCATCATTTTCGTAAAGTTCACACTTCAGAGCCCATAAAAGCGCTGTCTGTGCATTATCTACAAATTTATATCCATGATTTGATTCATCAACTCCATCTGCTGACTGAGAAAGTACATTTCCTTCTGCATCTACGTATTTCTCGAGGAATGCAGCTTTAAGTGCATCATAGCTAGACTGATATTTTTCGGACATTTCTGTATTTCCAATAACATCTGCCATTTTTTTCATAATCTGTGTAGTGTAAATCTGATATACCGCATTCAAATATGGCGTAGATGCCGGTGCCATTCCAAGCCAGTCACCAAACATACTTCATCATAGCCATCTGTTGCGATTTTATCCATATACGCATTCATCTGCTCATAATATTTCTGAATCAATGTGGTATCTCCAGTCTGCTGATACAGCACCCACGGATGATAATACCTGCATCACTCCATCCTGATGCTGCAAGCTGTGCAAAAAATCCAACAAAAGCACTTGGCATGATAGAACCATATGTATTTTCATTTTCAGCAGCGTGCTCCTGCATAACATCATTATAATTTTCAAGGAATGAATATACGTCATAATTATAGACTCCCGTTGCTGCAAATAACTGCGCATCACCTGTCCATCCTGCACGTTCTCCTCTCTGTGGCAGTCTGTCGGAATCGAAACATAATTTGACATCTGGCTCCAGTCTGTGTTGCTTACAAGCTGATTAATGTCACTGTTACTGGTTTCCAATGTGCCGGTTTTTTCACCCACACCTGTGAATACTTTGCCTGAAATATTCTTTATTGTAACATCTGCATTTGCCTCAAACTGAACATATCTGTAACCATGATATGTCAAAGTCGGAGAAAACGTCTGTTCCTCATCATCTGATAAGATGTATCTGTCAGTGACTTCTGCATTTGTAATTGCTTTCATATACATAGACCCTTCCGGTCCATCACTGCCGCCTTCGTCAATGTCCGGATTGGCTTTTCCATCATTGAGCATCTCCGCATGAGTCATTTTTACAACCGTGTCTTTTTCCCCACTTACTGTGAATTTTACAGCCCCTGCTGCATTCTGCCCCATATCAACAATCAGTTGTCTCCGGCTTCAGAGAAATATCACCAGTAACATCTACCTCATGTTTTGTTACTGCTCCATAATCATTTTCTGCCTGTTTTTTCGATATTGTTTCTGCATCATTATATGTAAATGCGCTCACTGGTGTAAGCTCATACTGATCTGCCACATATGCCATTGCCTTTGTTCCCGAACGTAATTCTCCAGTGTATGTTCCAACAGTTACACCAGACCAGTCAGAAGTATCGTATTCTGTTGTATTCCAGTCTGATATTTCTTTCGCGATATTAGCATCATAAGTTTCTCCATTGAAAAAATCATTTTCAACTACAGCACTATAATCACTGGAAATCCAGTCCCGATCATTCGTTTCAACTACATCCTGACTTCCATCTTCATAATTAATAACCATTCGTCCGATCAATGCCAGTTCCGTACTGTCTTCGTCGCCTATGCAGACACCGTATCCACCATCATCGCCAATTTCGCCGGCATACCAGCCATTACCAAGCTGTACAACCAGAACCATATCTTCACCAGTCACAAGATCTGTCACATCATACGTCTGATAATTTGTATAATATTTATAATCCGTCCATCCCGGTGCAAAAATATCATCTTTTCCTTTAGCAGTTACTTCTGTTCCATTAATATATGCTGTATAAGTTCCCAATGCAGACATATAAAGATATGCGGACTTCACTTTTCCGGAAAGCTTCTTCTCAGTGCGAAGGAGTGGTGCATTTCCACTCTCCTGTACCGGCATTATCCAACTTGCGCTGCTCATATCTGTATCTGTTACAAAAGATGCTGGTTCAGAAGTAATTGTCTGACCATCTTTTGTATCTACTGTAACTGTCCAGTTATATCTTTTTTCTTTCTTAAGTCCTTCTATACTGCATTCAATCCCAGTAGATTTATCACTTCCACTTTTCCAGTACTAAATACATTTTCGCCTGTTGCTGCATCTGTCACATCAATCTGATATACTACCTGACTCTGTCCTATCAGATTCGACTGCATATTCCAGCTGAAACGTACATTCTGCTCAGTCTCAACCCCCATTGCTTCTGACTGATATCCTACTTCCAGATTTTCCACTGTAGTCACTGCCACGTTATTGTCTGACGCCATAACTGGAAGTACAGAAGATAATGCCATTGTTGTCCCCATCAAAACTGCAATAATTCGATTTCTGTATTTCATCTACTCAACCTCCTCTTTAATATGCACTAATTATATAAAAACAAGCAAACCAAAAACATATGACAATCCTTTTATTTTGTTCGTTTTTCAGTTATACATCTATGTTTTCTTTCTTTTTAGTCTTAAATGACATATAATGTCTGTAGTATGTAACACAGATTTGAACGGAGATCAACAAATGAAAACAATCAAAACGCTTCTGGTGGACGATGATTATCTGTCATACAGGATTTAAAAAATCTGGTGGACTGGAATAAACTGGATTCAAATTACTGGCGCAGCAACCAATGGTAAAACAGCATTAGCACTGGCAACCAAACAAAAAACCTGAGCTGATTATCACGGACATTTCCATGCCTGTAATGGATGGATTTGATTTTATAGAAACTGTAAAAAAAAGATTTTCCAAATACTTATATTATTTTTATTTCTTCCTACGCCAGCTTTACTTATGCGCAGCGTGCTATGGAAAATGGAATTCGAGATTACATTCTGAAAAACGAAATCACTTCACAGCTTCTTGAAGAACGTCTTCTGAAAGTAGCTAAAACACTTCACAATAACCGACAGATTTCGCAGGAACAGCTCTGCAGCAAACTCTCTGCATACTTTCACTTTAAGGCAGACCAGCTTCCAGATATGCCATTCTTCTCACAAAAGTATATCTTTTTATTTTTTTCTCTTCATCTTCCACTTGAGAAACTCAAACTGCATTTTCTGCACCTTTCTCAATATGGAAGGAAGTTATATGATGTATTAGCTCCAATTGTTTCTGCAGGATATCCTCACAGTTTTTCTGCAGTTACTGATGAAATTGTAATTCTCTGCATTAATCCCGCAGACATTAACCAGCCTGTATGTAATACCTCTGTTTCTATCCTATGCCATCTTTTCAGAAGCAGGCTCAGGAACTATGCAGATGCGATGTAATCTCCTGGTATGATCCGGGCAGTTACAGTCTGTCACACGGACGAACCCTTTATCAGACTGTTCTTCCTTATTTACATTTTTATGGAAGTTTTCCTACTGAATCAGTTATGAATCTTGAATCTTTCACACAACAGCCATTTGTTCCAGTGCGTACTCTTTTTCCATATCATCTTCTTGAAGAAGGCATGAATGATTTTCAATTGTTTTTTTCACAGCTTGTATTCTCATTTGCAACTTCTTTTTGATGCCCAGGATGCTGACAGTATTTTCATGCTTTTATCATAACCTTTTTGTTGCAAAATGGAAGAATTAACTAATCATATGATTTCTTTTCCTGCCACAAACTCTTTTCATAGTCTCCAGGAAATCTATGATTTTTTGTACACTGTTATCAGCAGATAAAAGAATACCAAAACAAGAATCAATATGAATCTTTCAGTGTTCCTGTACATACTGCAATTGAATATATGAAAAAAAATCTTTCCGATAACAATCTGACTATCGATCAGATTGCAGAAGCTGCCTATTTAAGTTCCAGTAGACTCAGTGTTCTGTTTAGAAAAGAAACCGGCCAGACAGTTAATGATTATCTGACAGATCTTCGAATTTCACATGCAATTCATTTACTTGAAAACAGCAACTATAAAATATATGAAATTGCCGAAAAAACAGGATATAAATCTTCTCAGTATTTTAGTCAGGTCTTCAATCAGCGTACAGGTCGCCGGCCATTATCTTTTCGTCAGAAAAAACCATCCATTTAAAAGTGAAAGGAATTACTATGATCCACAGTTATTCTCGTCTGACTCAAAAGCTTTCCAGAGTTTTTTATTTATATATACAATCCTGTTTGTTTTTCTTTCAGTTATTATCTTAATCGGCTCTGTCTGTCTTCTCTTTTTTCAGACTCGACAGACAGCCGAAAATCAACTTAGCCTTGCCGCTGAAGTATCACATCCTACCAGAAAGAGCTTCGTGATAAAACTTATCTTCTGACCGCCTCACATGAATTGGCAGAAATGATTAAAAATTATCAACAGTATTCGACCGATGAAAATTATGAAAAAGTCAATCTTTATCTTTCAAATTTTCAGACCGGTGATTCCATGCTGCGTTTCATCAGTATAAGATCCATTGACAACACTGTTTTTCACTCATTGAACTCCAGCAGTACACATATTCAGGAATATCTGGAAAAGCAGCCTCATTATCAGAATTTGTCCATACATAATTCATCATATTTTTCACCAATTCTGAAAGAGGGATTTGAAAACGAGACACCTTACTGCTATTTTCTTTCCTGCCAGCCACTTAATGGACAGACCTTTCTGATCGCAGTCTGCTACGATGCTCAATCTCTGGTCAACAGTCTGACAACTGCAGGTGATACTTTTAAGTAACATTACTGTATACAACAATCAACGCGAAGAACTTTTCTCTTTTCCTCACAGTTTTTTTAATAAATTTCCGATATATCTGGAAGACTCATCCAGTTCTGTTGGATATCACATAGATAAAACTGGTCTGCACTTTTATCTTTCCGGTTACGCAACCTCCACTTATCTTATAGAAACTGTGTTCTTTTCTGTGTTGCTGAAAAATTACTTTTTTTTATTTTTGTGCCTGTTAATACTGTATTTTATTCCTCTTGCAGCTGCACTTTTGTATCTGATTCCTGTAAACGAAAAAATGCTTCATCCAATTGCGATGCTTGCTGAACAAATTCATACTTTTTCTCTCGGAGATAATGCCGTCAACATCTTACATACGGACGATGAAATAGAAGATCTGAGTCTCTCTTTTCATAAGATGACTGTCAACATAAATCAACAAGCTGAAACTTTGGCTCGACAGGAACGCAATGAAGCAATCACTTATTATAAATTACTCGCTACCCAGACAGATCCTCATTTCATTTACAATACGATGAACATCATCAATATTCTGGCTCGTCAGGGTAATTTTAATGAAATTATTCAGGTTAACACCGCTCTTACCAGAGTTCTCCGTGAAAGATTAAATACGCAGAATATTGTATTTGAAAAAATTGACAAAGAAAATTGCTGCCCTGAAGCAATATCAGACTATCATGATTATCGTTATCACCACCAGGTTACTTTCGAATATGATATTGATCCTTCTGTCCTGCAGTTGGTCATTCCAAAAAATATTCTACAGCCATTAGCTGAAAATTCATATTATCATGGGCTAACCCGAGAAGATGGAAGTATTAGTGGAACTATAGGTCTTGTTATATATGAAATGAACAATGAGGTAATTATTGAACTCAGTGATGATGGCAGCGGTATTTCTCCTGAAACCCTGTCTGAAATCAAAGTTTCTCTTCAATCTCCTTCCCAGATTGTTTCTGAAGAGACAACTGCACATATTGGTCTTGAAAATATTTACCGCAGAGTTCAGTATTTGTATCATGATAATTTTTCCATGGATATTCAAAGTACTCCTGGCTATGGCACTACTGTCAGTTTATCTCTTCCCTCCATCCCACCTGACTCGACTTCAGAAAAAAAGCGGTAACCCTATCAGTTGCCGCTTTTACTATATTTCAATCTTTGATTCTGATTAATTATTTTCTGGAATTCCTGTTCATCCAATTCCGGATTATTCCATTTAAATAAATGCTTTTCAATGTATTCCTCTGAAAAGAAAACCAGATTTTCATCTTCAACAATTTTTTTTAAGTTGTCTAGCTTCTTTCTTGCTCGTGACCATAATCCCCGGAACTGTCTGCGTACTGCATTTTTCCTCAATTGGATATCCTTTCAATGTATTAATCATCTTAATTGCCAGATAATATGGATCAATCGTAAGTTGTGGTAGTCCAATCACACTTTCTAGGCATTCAGAATCAAAAAGCTCCGAAAAACCTCTCATAAAATCAATCGCTGCCATCCCAACTTCTCCGTTCTTTCCAAGATCGCGAATCGCCTTGGCAATACTCTGCTGTGCTTCTCCACTTTTGGACGCTACAAGAAATATACAATCTATTTCCGGATAAGCCGTAAGAAGACTTTTGGTATTTTTATAAACATCTTCTGTTGAAAAAACATCCCTTACTTCTGCCAGAATTTTAATTTCAGGATATTCCTTCATTGCTTTTTGTATTCCCTGCTCTCTTCTTTGGCCTGTTGTATCCCATTGAACAGTTGATATAATTCCAAGCTTCTGATATCCCATATCAGCTGCTTCTTTTGTGATATTATATCCCATATTTTCTTCATCTTCACAGATTGTTTCCAATATAATATGGCGAGCTTTCGCATTCTTCTCGAATTTCTTCATCTTCAATACTTCTGAAGTCAAATTCCCCAGTAAACTCCTGCATCCTGACATAATCTGCAAACTGTCGGCAGTATCTGATCAGATGATGGCTCAGCAATATCCCATCAACCCCCTCATTAATTGCATACTCCACATAATATACTGATGCCTCATTAGAGCTTCCAAATTCAGCATCTGCCATATCCACGAATTCAATACCTGTCAATTTTTCCAATATTTTCAGATTCCTTTTAAGAACTTTAAATCGTATATCTTCTCCGCTTCCAATTTCGCAGGCAATTCTTAACTTGTCATTTTCATACTTCTTTGCCGCCTTGCAGACTTTACAAAAATTTTGACTCTCTAAAACAACAACGCTGCTTATTAATAATAAAAAGCATATTCTTTTTATTATTGTCTTCCATTTTAGTAATTTATTCCATAATCTGAATAATTTTTTCCACATTTGCTGTATTCCACTCTTCTATTTCAAACTCTGCCTGAGGAATATTCTGGTCACCTGAATCTGGATTATGATACCATACACATTTCATCCCTGCCGCCCTGGCAGCTTTTCCACCATTCGTAGAATCTTCGATCACCAGACATTCTGAGGCTGTCAGATGAAGTTTTTCCATGGCACATAAAAAGATATCCGGTGCAGGTTTGGAATACTTCACTTCAAGCCCGCTGGTGATACTGTCAAAATATTGACGAATTCCTATTGTTTTCAGATTCATTTCTATTGATTCGATCGGCAACGAGGAAGCTACTGCAAGATGATAGCCCTTTCCATGCAGATATTCTACAGCCTCTCTGACGCCATCAAGCATCGGCAGTCCCTCATCTGCAATAACCTCAAGCTTCTTTTGTTTCATCCGTTCCATCACTTCATCCGGATCAGCGTATACTTCCCGTAATGCTCCTTCAGGATGTCCAAAAGCCCATCCCTCGTTGCACCAATACATGCATTATAAACATTAAATTCCAGATCAATTCCGTCTTCTTTCACTACTTCTTTCCAACATTTATAATGAAGCGGCTCCGTATTGACCAGTACACCATCCATATCAAAAATGATTGCTTTCATTTGTAGTTTTCCTCCTCGGGTCCGTTTCTTTTGTTTACTTTTATCAGGAAACATTTTTGATTTTATAGGACTTATTCTTTGTCTTGCCCTCACTCTCCAGAATATCATTTTTTTCGGCTTTTGCAAGAAGCCTTGCCGCTGTCTTTTGCTGAATATCCAAAATTTTTGCAGCTCTGGCGCTGGTAATTCTCTTATGTCCATTTAACTGTTCTACATATGCCAGCAAACGTGCAAGTCTTGTCTTTTCCAGCTCTGACATATCAGAATTTTCTATAAGAATCTTATTATCCAGCAAGTCATAGAAGAACGCTTCTCTTTTCTCTGACTTTTGGGAGTCTTTTTGGGACACTTTTTCGGACACTTTTTCGGACATTGCAGTCTTTGTGAAACCTTCTCTTATAAAATCGTTGTTTCGAGATAGCTCCTGTTTTCATCCATTTCAAAAGAGGTTCCGGAGAGCCATTCTTTTCTCAGTTCTCTTAGGATCTTTGTGATTCAGGTGCCTGTTTTTCTGCAAGGTCGATTTCTTTAAAAAGCTCACCAATCTTCTGTTTCGATATTTACGAGCTCTTCCTTTTCCTGTTTTGAATTTCTCCTGGCTGATATGTTTTTCTACTCCCGGAAATTGATGATCACAATGCTGTCCAGATAAATTCGGATCTCCACTGGTTCCGGTTCGCGATAGGACTTATGAAAAACGGCATTTACAATGGCCTCTTCCAGAGCATTATAGGGATAATTCACGTAACGTTCAGACTCTGCCTGTCCCTGTATCTTGACAACTTTTTCTTCTATGATGTTTGTATTGATATAATCAAGAACATCCCTGACCTGTTTCCAGATCGGGCCATAAAAAGTCTTTTCAAAAAATCATCAGAACCTTCCGCTTCTTCTGTATTAAATTTCACAAGATCAATCTGCGCTCCGGGAATAAATTTGTCCGGTCTTTCTGTAAACATAAGCACACCAATATTTCGTATATTCAAGCCCGTATCTATTTCATCGGCCGCTTCCAAAGCCAGCAATAAATCCTGCATTGAACTTTTTATTGATCTCATCCACAAGTGAACTCTTACCTGTCTCGTAAAAAATCTTCCAGATAACCACGACGAATATCCTCAATCGTCGCCTTGGCGGTTACGCGGTCATCAAATGGTATCGAATTGAATTTATCAAATAATTCTGCAATTTCATCTCTGTCAGCAGCAACCGTCAAAGATGCAGGCCGAATCCAATACTGCATGCGTTTGTCTTTTCTCTTACCCTTTTCTGCATATACGTCTACTGGTGCCTGATATGGGCCACTGTCTCCTGCGCTGCACCACAGATAGATCAGATAAATTCCTGTATTCTCATAATTTACCACTTCAATTCTTGGAATATACCTGGGTGTGATCAGATTGCAATACTGAAAAATCTCCTGTTGTATGGAATCCAGCCGATTTTCCGGAAGTCCCTGTGGCGGAAGAACCGGTATTCCATCTTCTGCTCTTATTCCAATAACCAGATAACCACCGTTTACATTGTGAAGATCATTTGCAAACGCACAGATTGTATGGATGATATCATTTGGATTCCATCCTTCCTTATATTCCACCCGGTTCTGTTCAACAGTTTTTCCTGCAAGTAATGTTTCCAATTTTAACGGTATCATGATTTACCCCCGTATTTTTTCTTCCCATTCTTTCTCACGGAATCCGGTCAGAATAAAGTCTTCTCCCACTACAAGCGGACGTTTCACAAGCATGCCATCTGTGGCAAGTAATTTCAGCTGCTCATCCTCTGTCATCTCCGGAAGCTTGTCTTTCAGATTCATCTGTTTATAGAGCATGCCGCTTGTATTGAAAAATTTCTTAAGCGGCATTCCACTTCTTCCATACCATTCTTTGAGTTCTTCATATGTAGGATTTTCCTCTACGATCGCACGCTCCTCAAAGAATATTTTGTGTTCCTCCAGCCATCTTAATGCCTTCTGACAGGTACTGCATTTACGATATACCAAAACTAACATGGCAAATTCTCCCTTCTTTTATCGCCTGAGACTCGCCAAGGC
>ENA-OQER01001466-OQER01001466.1-human-gut-metagenome-genome-assembly--contig:-NODE-1466-length-11223-cov-3.024333_pt1 | contig 11223 bp, 9 predicted proteins | sample MGYA00242797_ERZ504639 | MGnify/ENA primary metagenome ERZ504639 (study PRJEB26092, sample SAMD00036306) | human gut metagenome | host: Homo sapiens | study: EMG produced TPA metagenomics assembly of...
CATCGCACGAAAACCTCACCGTCCTTCAAGGCCTCCCGGCCACTCGCGAACGAGCGGACGATGAACTGGCAATCATTGACTATAAAGAAGTAGTACAAATACGCTCTTGAGTTCTCAAACCACCACCGCTCACCCGCCTCGAGGCACCCCAGCCGGGGAACCACTCGCCGAGCGGCAGCAAGAGATAAACTTACAGCACAATCACATTCCACGCAAATCGGGCATGACAAGACAAGACGCGAACCCTTGCAAACACTGGAAAGCGCCGGCGTGTCGAAATCCGTCTTTCTTACACCATAAATCGCAAAACCAACTCCAACACAACCCAAAAATCGTCAGAAAAAGCTGATTGCCGCGTGTCACACAACGCAACAACACGGCAATCAGCAGATCAACAGCGCATCACAGCAAGTCACAGACGATCGGAAAGCCAATCGAACACCAAACGCAATGCGCGAGCGCTACGGAATCCGTATCAGCGCGCGATTGCCAGTGAGCCCAGCCATCAACACCGTATGACCGCCCGAAGAATCGCCCCACAGCGCAATACGATCCTTGTTGCAATGGAAGCGTTCGGCATTCTTGCGCATGAAACGCACCGCAGTCTTGCAATCCTGCATCTGCGCGGGGAACGGCGCAATATCGCTGTGACGATACTTCAGCGCAGCCACCACATACCCCTGCTCGGCAATACGCACGAAATAATTCGAGTAATCGGTCACATTCTGCTTGTGGAATGCCGAACCGCGCACAAACACAATCACCGGCCAACCACCTTCCGGCATTGCGCCTCGGGCATATTGTCAACGCCAGGCGTGAACACCCACATCGGCAAATCAACACTGCTGCCATCAGCCAGCTGACGGGTCACGTATGTAACCTGCTCGATATTCACGGGATATCCGAAATCATCCTGGTCCAAGTCGGAAATCACTTGGCAGCCTTCCGGAAACTCATCAGTGTGCGGGAAGAACTTAGTCTGCTCGCGGCGTCGGAATCGGGGCAAGCCGTGTCGGCGACGGCGGCGCCACCATCGATTCGATATCGATTGCCCCGATCGCCGTAACCGTCTCGGTCGTTTCGGCAGTCTCGGCCGCATCAGCGCCATCATCTGCAATGTTTTGTGCAATATCAGTAGTCATAATGCACCTCTCATTCCTTTCCATGCATGATTATTAAGATTGCTTTTCTCGAATTTGATTGCCCGATGTTCCCTGTTTCACGTGAAACATCAGAAGTTACGTCGTGCGGCTATACCTAAGATATGAGCAAAAAGATCGCAGTATTGACGGGGGCGGGGATTTCCACGTCCGCAGGTATTCCCGACTTCCGTGGACCGGATGGCGTCTGGACTAAGCACCCTGAACAAACGAAAGTGTATGACATCGAAGCATTCCTTTGCCACGAGGAAGATCGCAAGTATTCCTGGCGTTGGCAGAAGGAATCACCCGTGTGGACCGCACAGCCGGGCACCGCACATAAAGCGCTCGTCAAACTGGAACAGGCTGGACTGCTAACACTGCTCGCCACACAGAATTTCGACGCGCTGCACGAAAAAGCCGGCAATAGCAGCGACGTCATCGTCAATCTGCATGGCACCATCGGTACCTCGCACTGCATGAAGTGCCATGCAAAATATGACACCGCCGACATCATGGCGAATCTCGACAACGAACCCGATCCGCACTGCCATCGCAGACTGCCCTACAGCGGCAACATGCCATGCAACGGACTCATCAAAACCGACGTGGTCTACTTCGGCGAGGCGCTGCCGGACGGCGCGCTCGAAAAATCGTATCGACTCGCAACGCAGGCCGACGAACTGTGGGTCATCGGATCCACGCTGGAAGTCATGCCCGCGGCAAGCATCGTGCCCATAGCCGCAGAGGCGGGCGTGCCGATCACCATTATGAACATGGGACGCACGCAATACGATCGGTTGGCCGACCGGCTTATCCACGACGATATCGCCGTCGCCCTGCCGCAGCTCGTCGACGAAACCATCACCGCCGAGCAGTAAGCCGCACAGTAAATACGTTTTCTCGTACGTCTTGCAGTACCGGCACAAATCGTTGGAATTACACCGGTTTTGGTTGGTCGTTACCAAAATCCGAATTTTTCAACGACAAAAATCCGAATGACGTAACGGCTAGTCAAGCAATATAAACAACAAAAGGGTCTTGGATTGCTTTGCGACAATCAGAAATCATCGCAAGGCTTTCCAAGACCCTTATTGGTTATCAAATACTGAAAAACGGTACTGAAATCAGTAAATGCGCTTCGGCTGGAAACCGGCTTCCCGCAATGCCTCGAGCACACGATCAATGTGGTCGGGACCATTCGTTTCAACCGTCACGCCCAAAGCCACGGCATTCGCGTAATGGCTGGACGCTTGAACTGGTCGTGATCCAGCGCGATAACGTTCGCACGCTGCTCGGCCAGCAATGTGGCGACCTTCACCAGCTGTCCCGGGGTATCGGGCAGTTCGACCTCGAAATGCATGATGCGGCCACGCGTGATCATACCCTTCTGAATCACAGCGCCAATGGACACAGTGTCTTCATTACCGCCAGACATGATCGGCACCACCACATGCGGACCCTTCGCCTCAGCACTTGCGCGAGCGCAGGTTGAGGTGCTCGAGCGCAGCCAGAGACACAGCGCCGGCAGCCTCAACCACCAGCTTGTGCTTTTCGAGCATGAGCAGGATCATCTCGTTGATGTCACGCTCGGTCACGGTGACGATGTCGTCAAGGAATTCGTTGAGCAGCGCGAACGTGAGATCGCCCGGACGCTTCACGGCGACGCCCTCGGCGGACGTGCGCACCTGGTCGGCGGCAACCACATGACCTGCGGCCAGCGAATTCTTCCATGCTGGGCTACCCTCCGGAATCGCGCCGATCACGCGCACTTCCGGCTTGAACGTCTTGATGGCGAGCGCCACACCGGCACCAAGACCGCCACCGCCCAGCGGCACGACCACGTCGGTGACGTTCGGCACGTCTTCGAGGATTTCAAGGCCGATGGTGCCCTGACCGCACAGCACCTCGTAATCGTCGAATGGCGGCACGTAGATCATGCCTTCGGTGTCGCTCAATTCCTGGGCGCGGGCTGCGGATTCGTCGAACACCTCGCCGTACAGCACCACGTCTGCGCCGTACGCCTTGGTGGCGTCAACCTTCAGCGGCGGAGTGATCTGCGGCATGCAGATCGTTGCCTTCGCACCACGTTCGCGAGCCGCATAGGCCACGCCCTGCGCATGGTTGCCCGCGGAAGCGGTGACAATGCCGCGAGCCAGCTGCTCATCACTCAGGGATGCGATCTTGTTGTAGGCGCCGCGAATCTTGAACGATCCGGTGACCTGGAGATTCTCAGGCTTGAGCAGAATCTCATGTCCGGTCATGTCGGACAGCACCTTGGACGGAATGATTTCCGTGTGGCGCGCAGTGCCCTTGAGTCGTTCGGCGGCTAGTTTCAGTTCAGCTGCGTGATCGCGCTGCAATGCTTTGAGAACCTCGTTTTGTTCCATGAGCGTTATTGTAAGCGTACGTCTGCCGAAACTGCCTTATCATGCGGCTTTCGCGATGAAAAGTGAGATTGCTTGCGAAAAGTAATCACAAGCAATCAGGAATAATCGCAATACATAATCTGATAAATCACAATACAAATAAAGAAAAAGCGTTCGTACGATCCCGTGATGAATCGCACGAACGCTTTTTGCAGAGAGTTTATAGGAAAGATCGATCAGAGCTGGATCACGACCCCCTCCCAGCGAGCGAGCTCGCCGCGAGCGACCGACTTACGCTATGCACGGCATCATAGGTGCTGAGCAGTACCTGCGACTCGCCCACGCCATCCTCAAGCAGTTGCGCGACCTCAGCAGGCACCTGCGCCGTCCTATCAGTGAGATTGACGATGACGAGAATCGTGTCGTCGCCGCTGGTACGGGTGAAGGAATACACCTGCTCGCTGTCTGCCGCGACCAGATTCCATTCGCCCGTCGCGATGGTCGCGTTGTTGTGGCGCATGGCGATGAGCTTCTTGTAGAAGCTGTACACGGATCCGGGATCGTCGAATTCCTCGGCTGCGTTGATCTCGACATGATTCGGATTGACGCCGATCCACGTTCCGTCGCCGCGTCCGGCGCGGTGAAGCCGGCATACCTGGAGGCGTCCCACTGCATTGGCGTGCGTGCGTTGTCGCGGCCGATGAGCGCGAGCGCCGCCATCATCGATTCTGCGGACTGGCATTTTGCTTCTTCCACGCGCTGGCGGTAGGCGTTGATGGATTCCAGATCGCGATACTGCTCGAGCGTGGTGAAGTGTGCGTTGGTCATGCCCAGCTCTTCGCCCTCGTAAATGTAAGGGGTGCCGCGGTGCATGTGCAGCAGCATGCCGAACGCTTGGCGCTCAGCTCGCGCGACTCACGGTCCGTGTCATTGCCCCAACGGGAGACGACGCGCGGCTGATCGTGGTTGCAGAAGAACAGGCTGGCCCAGCCGGCGTTCTTCACAGCCTCCTGCTGGTCGGCGAGGCGGGCGCGCAGATTCTTGACTTCGAACGGCACGGTGTTCCACTTGGAACCTTCCTGGTCGATGCCCACGTGGTCGAAGAGGAACAGCATGTCGAGTTCGCCGTTCTTCGGATCGGTGACATGCTCGTTGCGTGCCGGAGTGATGCCCGGCGCTTCGCCGACGTTCATGTAGCTTCTGCGGCCTTCGAACACTTCGCGGCGCATTTCGGCAAGGAACTCGTCGATGCGCGGACCGTCGGAGCACCATGGGAACGGGCTGGAATAGCCTTCCTCACCAACCGGATAATCCTCAATCTCGCAGCCGTCTTCTCCCGGCAGCTTGCCGTTCTTATCAACAGTCTTCGAAACCTGCGTGATCACATCCATACGGAAGCCGTCAATGCCGCGATCCATCCACCAATTCATCATCTTGTAGACGGCCTTGCGCACTTCCGGATTCTCCCAATTCAAATCCGGCTGCTTCTTGGAATACTGGTGGAAGAAATACTCGCCGCGCTTCGGATCGTACTCCCAAGCGGAACCGCCGAAATAGGAACCCCACTGGTTCGGCTCGGCACCCGGAGTGCCCGGCTCATGCCCCGGCCTGGCTGGACGCCACCAATACCAGTCGGCATGCGGATCGTCCTTGTCGCGGGAAGCCTGGAACCAAGCATGCTCGTCGGACGTGTGGTTGACCACCAAATCCATCACGATCTTCAGACCGCGCTTGTGCGCTTCGGCAAGCAGCTCGTCCATATCCTCCAACGTGCCGAACAGCGGATCGATATCCTGATAATCGGAAATATCGTAGCCGTTGTCGTCCTGCGGCGACTTGTAGACCGGGCTCAACCACACCACGTCCACGCCAAGATCGGCCAGATAGTCAAGACGGCTGGTGATGCCCTTCAGATCGCCGATGCCGTCGCCGTTCGTGTCTTGGAAGGAACGCGGGTACACCTGATATACCACCGCGTTGGCCCACCACGGGTTCGGGGTCGCGCCGTTGGAACGCACGGTGTCGGGAAGGGTGGAACGATTGAAATTCGTCATGTCGTGGAGCTCCTTTGCTTGACGTTTGTTGGATTTTCGTTCGATCTTTCGTGACTGACTCTGCCCGTTTTCAGCTCATGTCAGCTTCATGCAGAAGATCGATTTTGCCTACTCCCCTATGGTATGCAACCCTGTTTTTCTTTCTTTCCCGCGGCGAGTTGTGCAAAGCAAGAAAAGAATACGCTTCTTACGGACGCGAAAAACCAATCCGCAAAAATAAAAACGCGGGACGTTCCAGAAAGGGAAATGGAACGTCCGCGCTGGGGAGTGGGATAGCCAGTCCCGCTCAGAGCGGTGAAGTGTTACTTCCTGAACGGACGGCCTACGGCCGCGTTGTCCCTGCCTTCACTCGCCTATCGGCTCGCTCAGGGAGAGCCTATGAACAGTCTCTGTGGACTGTTTACTTCACAGCTCCTCTCATTACTCCACCGACGACCCACTTTTGGGCGAAGATGTAAACGATGAGGACCGGAGCCATGGCCATCAGGTAGGACGCGAAGGCCATCGGATAGTTCGACGTGAACTGGCTTTGGAACACATACTGTGCGAGCGGAATCGTCTGATTGCTCTGATCAGTCAGCGTGATCAACGGCAGCAGGAAGTCGTTCCAAGCCCACAGTGCGGTCAAAATCGCAATCGTGGCATTAATCGGACCCATCAGCGGGAAAATAATCGTCCAGAAAATGCGCCAAGTGGAAGCACCGTCGATACGAGCCGCCTCTTCCAGCGAAATCGGAATCGAACGAATAAAACCAATCGCAATAAACAGATTGGTGCCAATACCGAGAATCGTGTACAGAATAATCAAACCAAGCTGATTATCAAGATGCAGCGAACCCATTTCCTTCGCAATCGGAAGCATGATCACCGTGAACGGCACGAACATCATTGCAAGGAAGAAGTAGTACAGGAAGCGGAAGAATCGCTTATCCATATTTCGTGCCACAGCATACGCGACGAACGTGTTCGTCAGCAGCGTCAACACCACCGCGCACACGGTGATGATCGCGGAGTTAAGTGCGGCCTTCGGATAGTTCACCTTATTCCATGCGTCGGCGAAATTATGCCATTCCCACGTGGTCGGCAAGCTGAACGTGCCAGCCTCGCCCGGCGTCTTCAACGCGGTGACCACAGCGAAATACAACGGCACGAGCACGGTAAGGCTCAACACCGTCACAACCGCGGTCAGCCACCAGTTGACCTTATGATCCTGCGGATTTTCTCCGGCTTTGCCTGCGATTGAGTAGTCTTGGCTGCAGTCTTTGCAACAGTTGCGCTAGTCATGATATTTCCTCTTTACCTTCAGACTTTCAGACCCTTGCTCAGACCTTTTCCTTGCCGCTGAAGAACTTCAGCTGCACGAAGGCCAGGATTGCCAGCACGATGAAGAACGTGACCGCGTTCGCCATCTGGTAGGAGTATTCGCCATTGCCAAGGCGTTCTGGAAGATCAGATACGAGACGGTTTCGGTCTTGGAATCCGGGCCGCCCTTGGTCAATGCCATGATCTGGTCGAACGCGCCGAGCGAATTCTTGAGGCTCAACACCATGTTGATAGTGAAGAACGGGCCAATCAGCGGGAAAGTGATCTGCCAGAAGTTCTGCCAAGCGCTCACGCCGTCGATCGCGGCCGCCTCGTAAATCTCGTTGTCGATGGTCTGCAGGCCAGCCAAGTACAACAGCGTGGAGTAGGCAACGCCCTGCCAGATCGACAGGAACACAATCGGGAACCATGCCAAATCCGGATTGGAAATCATCGACGTCGACAGCCAATCAATATGCAGCGCCTGGCCGAGCGCCGGCAGCGGCGTCATGAAAATGTACTTGAACACGTAGCCGATCACCAGCACCGACAGGGTGTACGGAATGAAGAAGATCGCACGGAATCCATTTTTGAATGCGATTTTCGAATTCAGCAGCACCGCCAGGAACATGCCGAGAATATTCGTGCCAATTGTAATCAAAATTGCGATGAAAATAGTGAACAGGTACGCGTGACCGACGCGAGAATCCTGGAACATCGCAATATAATTCTTCAATCCGATGAATTTAAAATCACCGTAACCCTGCGAATTAGTGAACGAGTATGCCGCGCCCTGCAGGAACGGCCAATACAGGAAGATGGACACCAGAATCGCAGCCGGAACGGTCATCCAATAAAATGCCGGATCGACCTTGCGCTTGGAATATTTCGAAACCTTATTCTTGGAAGTTTTTGCAGATTTCTTCGCAGTATTTGCAGTATGTGCGGTAGTCATGTCCGTTCCTCCTCTCACCTGAAGTTTCTGGCTTCGATCTTGTCGTATTCGGATTGCATGCTGTTCAGGAATTTTTCGGTGTTGCCCGACTGAACCAGCGTCTGCAGGAAGCCTGCGAGATTGATGCTGGCTGGCACGTAATGGTCGCAGAAGTCGGCCAGTTTGCCCGCCCGGTAGAAGTCGAGCACGCCATTCAGCGCTTCGTCACCCACATACGTGTTTTTGTAGGGGGTAAATGCGGACTGCCGCTTGGAGTAGTCCTTGATGTTTTCGTCGTTCATCAGGAAGTCGATGAATTCGCGCGCTTCCTTCTCATGCTTGGTGTGCGCACCCATGGTCAGAATCACGTCATCGCCTGCCGTGAGCTGCTGTTCTTCGGCATTATCAGTTGCCGGCATTTGCGCGAACCGCAGGTTGGCATCGCTGTTGATGAGTCGAATCTGCGGAATCGCGTAGGTGCCGAGTGGCAGAATCGCGGCTTTGCCTGCGGCCAGATCCTGCGTGGCCTGCTGGTAGGTGACTGCCGGATTCTTCTGCGTATAATTCTGGTAGATCTCGACCAGCTGATCGCTGACAGTGCCCCACAGGTCGGAGAATTTCTTCGATCCGTCTTTGAGGGAAAGATAATCGGATTCCGGCACCAGCGTGGAATTGAGTGACGCCAACGGCGCCTGAAGTGTCCACGAATCGGCGGTGCTCGCTTCGATCGGTACAACACCCTTGCTCTTGAAGCGTTGCAGCAGGTCGATGAATTCGCTCCATGTCTGCGGCGGATTGTCGGGATCCTCACCCGCCTGCTCCCACACGTCGGCGTTGATGATGTAGCCGGATGCGTTGCCCGCATACGGCAGGCCGTACAGGCGCTTCTTGGATTTGTCGTTGGTTTGTACAAGGCTCTTGGCGATGTTCACCATGCCTGGATTGAGTTCGTCGACGATGGCGTCGTCGGTGAAATCGTGGAAGACACCTGCTTCGGCGAGCATACCGAAATTAATGTCTCCATTGATAGTGATGACGTCGGGTTCACGATTTTTCACGAGTCGCGTACGCAGATCGGTGGTTGCGTCGGACGAATTGTTGACGTTGACTTTGATGTTGGGATGGATTTTCTCGAATTCCTTTGCTTTTGCGGTGAACCAGTCCGCCGCTTCGGCTTTGAATTGGAAGAAATCCAAAGTGACGGTTCCAGCGGTGCTGTTGCCGCAACCTGCAAGGCCGGCCGTCAACGCGATTGCGCATGTGGCCGTGAGAGCGCGGTATACAATCCTTCTGAGTTTACCTACACTAGTGGTGGAATCAGGTTTCATTCTCGACTCCTTTGTATCTTTTCTCCATTACGTGACGCAGCTTCCTTACCGCATCACCGTTACTGGAAATTGTAGAAGGAGACAGTTTTCATTCCCAGCTCAGCGCGCCTGTGCGGGGCGGAAAACAAAAACGACGAGATTTTGTTACTCTGAGAAAGTAATTTGATGCACGATGTGCGCGAACGGGAGTACGAAGGATGGTTCAGATGGCGGTTTCACCTCTGCCACAGTGGTTTGAAGGCTCGGAATATACCATAAAGTCGCGGCTTGCGTCATGAAATACGGTCCGATTTCGCGTATTACTTTGGCGCAGATTTTAGGACTTTCGCAGGGTGCTGTTTCCCGTATTACCAGCGATCTGATTTATGCGGGCGTGATTGAGGAGACGCCGATGCTGTCCGGCAAGGCCGGTAAACTGCCGAAAGGTTTCGTGCAGAAAGAAAATGCGGAACGTCGCGGCCGCCCGCAAACGGGATTGCGAATAATCGAGAACGCGCGATCTTTCGTCGGTATGAAAATCAATGCGACGCATATTTCGGCGGTTGCGGTCAACGCAATCGGGCAGATTATCACCGGATGCCACGATTTGGAAATCGAAGACACGTCGCCGCAAGCCGTGGTCGCGCTGATCAAACAACTGACGATCGACTGTTCCGACGAGGCGGAGATGGCGGGCTGGCCGAAACCGTGCGCTGTGGAATCTCGCTTGGCGGCATATTGTCGACAATGCCGTAGTGACGTTCGCACCGTTCATGCACTGGTCTCAGCCCGTGGAGCTCTCCGCTATGGTTCGCGAGGCTACTGGATTGCCGACGGAAATTTACAACGATATCGATTCGTTGGTCGTTGATGCTTGCCTGTTTGGACCGGGCGTTGGATTGGATAGCTTCGCGGTGCTGACGTTCGGCGCGGGCGTTGGCTATTCGTTGACGTTCAACGGCGAGCTGGTGAACTGTCCGGATAAAAGTTACGGTTTGGTCGGGCATATTCTGGTCGATCCGGATGGGCCGCGTTGTGTTTCCGGACATAAGGGATGCGCGCAATGCCTGTCCGACAACTCGATCGCGGCTGAATATTCGCAGATTATCGGACATCCCGCATCATTCGACGATTTCGCACGTGACGCACGCGCGAACAAACCGCAGGCGACGAATCTGGTGAACCGCATCTGCTTCCGTCTCGGCACCCTGGTGGCGACCATCGCCAATCTTGCCATGCCAGACAAAATCATGATCGCTGGAGAATCGTCGTTCATCGCGAAATTCGGCATTGACGACTTGCGTAACGGCATCAACATGTATCGGCATAGCAGGCCGCGCCAGTGGATTTTGAAATTCCCGACCACGATTGGGCTTTGTGGGCCAAGCGGCCGCATCACAGGCAATTCGGCAATATGTTGGCTGATTGATTGCGATTGATTGCGATTGATTGTCTTGCAATACAAAAAATCCTCCCTTTTGTTCAGGAGGATTTTGTTATGCGATTACGGCTTATTCGGCGCTCTCGACGGGCGCAAGCACGGCCTTGAAAAGGACTGCTTGCCGAACCGTTAAGCGGGAAGCCCAGTGGGCTTCCGTAGGTGAGGGGAGAGAGCGCGCTATTCGGCGCTCTCGACGGGCGCAAGCACGGCCTTGAAAAGGACTGCTTGCGCGGGTGCAGTGCCGGCGGGCGGATGCCGTACGTGGCGAGCGCGCGTCCGGTCATCCTCACGCCTTCGGCCTTCCACCAGCCGAGCGGGCTCTGTCCGTTGGCGTCTTGCTTTGGCGAGGTCGAGGCTCACGTCAAGCCGGCGACACCTCATACACCTTGTCAGGTCGAGGCCGGGCAGGCGTACCGGCGCGGCCGGGTAGGTCTGCGAGGTGGTGAGCTGGGTGAAACGGTAGATGCGGCCGCTTGGTTAGGCATGACCACACCGTCCAAGCGCACTGCCGGATCGGCTGCGTCGGAATGCACGACTGCGTCTACGGCGAACCATTCGCGATGCTTCTTGAATTCGGCGACCATTCGGCGAGCTTGTCGATATCTTCCTGCGGTTCTTGAGCAGGTTCCATTCGATGCCTGTGTCGAAGAGCATGCCATAGCATTCGTCGCCGTCGT
>ENA-OQER01001467-OQER01001467.1-human-gut-metagenome-genome-assembly--contig:-NODE-1467-length-11221-cov-2.818551_pt1 | contig 11221 bp, 18 predicted proteins | sample MGYA00242797_ERZ504639 | MGnify/ENA primary metagenome ERZ504639 (study PRJEB26092, sample SAMD00036306) | human gut metagenome | host: Homo sapiens | study: EMG produced TPA metagenomics assembly of...
GTGTTCACCACCGTATCAAGGCCGGAGCCAGCGCGGCCAGCCGGGCAAGCTCTGCACCCCGCAGACCAAGACTCTCGGCCAGCGCACGCTGTTCGGCGCGCCGGGCACAAACAGTCACATTTGCCCCCAGTGCCGCCAGCCGCGCCCCCAGCGCCTGCCCCACCGGGCCAAAGCCCAGCAGCAGAAGGTTTGTGCCCCACAGGTACGGGTGCGCTCGGCCAGCAGGATGCCAATGCAGCCCTCCGCCGTAGGATGGCATTGTACACCGTCAGCTCCGGTCGGGCAAAGTAATCCACCAGCTCCACGCCAGCTTTCTGTGCGATGGTCTTTGCCTGAACTGAGAGCCTGCCGCCCAGTGCCACCGCGCCGGGTTTGCGGCCCGCAGCAGCTCGCCAGCGGGGTGCGGGCCGCATCCAGCGGCAGAGGCAGCAGGATATAATCTGCCAGTGCAACCTGCTCGGCTCCGCCCACCGCATAACCTGCCCGTTCCAGCACCCGGCCTGCCGCCGCCTGCCGGGCATCGGTGCCCACCACCGCAAACAGCTTTTTCGCTCCATGCCGCATCCCCCTTTGCCTGCTCGTGGGCCATCCTATGCAGGAGAAATATTTGTTGTGAAAAAACTCCTCCAGCTTTCGCCGGAGGAGTTTTTTATCACGATTATAGAATGCGCCGCCCTGACATCCGGCACATCTTTTATTTTACGAACTTTGCCACGCACGGGCTACGATGCCGCCCAGAATGCCGGAGACAAGGAACTCGGCCACGCCCTGCACGCCGACCAGCAGCACCACGAACATGAAGGGGTTCGCAGCGCCCTTGACGGACACGAGGTTCTGCACGTAGTCACAGCCGTAGAAGGCCAGCACGATCCAGCCCATGAAGAACACCGTGTTCAGGAACGGGGCGCTCATGGCACTGAGGATGTAGCTCCAAGTGCCGGGCTTATCAAAGCGCTTCAGGCCGCTGAAGATCAGGCCGCAGCACAGGCCCATCAGCACACGCATGCCCACACACAGGATAAAGGTGTTGACGGGGCTCACCTGAAACAGTGCGCCGGTCATGGCGGAAGCACCAGTGATAGCGTCATAGAAGCTCACTGCGCCGAACACACCGCCCAGCAGTGCGCCCACCGCCGGCCCATGGTGATGGCACCCACTGCAATGGGAAGGGTCAGGAAGCTCATGTACAGCGGGCCCACAGGCACACTGCCCAGACCCACCATCTTCATGACCAGCTCAATGGCAACCAGCAGCGCCACACGGGTAAGAGTTTTCGTATTTTTCATATTCAGTTTTCCTCCTGCTGCCGTTCCGCCCTATACGTCGGATACGCGCAAACCTGCCCGCTCTATGCGGGTTTTAAAGTAAATATTCAAACAATTTGGAGCGCGTTTTTGTCAGGGCGTGTTCCAATGGGAAAAGCTTTTTCAGTGGTCGCACGGGAAGCGGATGCCCGCATTGCGGCGGGCCACCGTGAGCACACGGCTCACCGCGATGGTGGTATCCTGCATCCGGCCGCACAGCTCCTGATCTCCGCTCTCCAGCGCACGGGCAAAGGCTTCAAACTCTGCCGCCTGCCGGGGCCTGCCGCCATTCAGGTTATAGTGCTCTTCCTTGCCCTCGTTAGGTGGAAGGTGATGCCGCCGCAGCAGTTGGCGGTGGACTTCTGCAGGATATAGCCCTTCGTGCCCTGAATGATGTACCGGGCCGGGGCCGCGCAGTCCTTGGCGGCGATGCTCACGGCCTTGAAGCCGCTGTAATCCATGGTCAGGATGCCGCTGGTGTCGATGCCGCGCTCCATGTTGCGGTATATTTGGCCTGATTCGGCTCCCCGAACAGGCCCACGATGTAGCTTACATATATACGCCAAGATCCATCAGGGCACCGCCGGCACAGGCCGGGTCAAAGGCAGGCTGTACATCGCCTGCACAGAAGGCATCGTACCGGCTGGAATACTGGCTGAAATTGCACTGTACCAGCTTCACGGTGCCAATGCGGGGCAGCAGCTCCCGGATCTTTGCGTAGTTTTCAAGGTACTGGGTGGTGATGGCTTCAAACAGGAACACCTTTTTGTGCCGTGCCAGATTTACCAGTTCTTCTGTCTGGGCCGCCGTGGGTGCCAGCGGCTTTTCCACAATAACATGTTTGCCTGCTTCCAGCGCCACGCGGGCATAGCGCACATGCTGCAGGTTCGGCACTGCAATGTACACCACATCCACCACTGCAGCAGTTCCAGAAAATTGGTGGTGTGCTGCGGCACGCCGTACTGGCCGCAAAGGCTCCGAGCCAGCTCGGCGCTGCGCTCGGTGCTGCAGATGGCCTGCACCGTAAAAGGCGTGTGCTCTGCAAGCCATGGCAAAATTCCCGCACGATCTTGCCCGTGCCAAGAATGCCTAATTTCATCTGATTTTTCTCCCCATCCTGTCGTTGGTCAGCCTACCAGCGCTTCCGGCTCGCGGCGGGTGCGCTTTTGGGTAGGTGCGCTGTTTTGCATGGCCGTGCTGGTTCTGCCGGCCATAGTGCCTGCCGCCGCCCGCACTGTGGTGCTGCGGCTGGGACGCATTGAGCTGGTACAAAAGGGCCAGTCCCTTCATCAGCAGCTCCGGGTCGTAGGTCAGCGGGTGGCGGCACAGCGGTGTCACATACTTTGCCAGCCCTCCTGTTACCACCAGAGTGGCCGGACGGCCAAGCTCTTCCTCAATGCGCTGCACCATGCCGTCAATGAGCACAGCCGTGCCCATCACGGAGCCGGACAGCATGCATTTTCGGTGTTGGTGCCAATGGCGCTTTTGGGCGAGCAAGATGCACCTGCGGCAGCTGGGCACAGCGGTCGCCCAGTGCCCGCAGCCCGGTGGAAAGCCCCGGCAGATGACACCGCCCCGGAACACGCGGTTCTCGTCCACCACATTAAAGGTCGTGGCAGTGCCAAGGTCCACCGTGACCACCGGCAGCGGAAAATTTGCCGCCGCATAAGCCGCATCCACAAGGCGATCCTTGCCCACGGCGTGGGGTTCATCCACGCCCATGGTCAGTCCGGTTCGGATCTCCGGCGAGACGATGACCGGCTTCCTGCCCGTATAATGGCGGGCGCACTCAGCCAGTGCCCCGGTGATCTGGGGCACCACGCTGGTGAGCACAGCGCCCTCAAAGCGCATGGGGCGCTCAGGATGGCGGCGGTGCGCAAAAATTTTATCCATTTCGACACGATATTCTGCAGCCGTGCGGGTGCGCACCGTGTCCATGCGCGCCACAAAGCATACACGTCCGTCCCGAATGCCCCCAAGGGCGACGGTGGTGTTGCCTATATCAATGGCTAAGATCATAATTCTGTTTTCCTTTTTAAAGGTTTGAGTAACGGCAGGCCGGCATCTTATCCAGACGGCGGGCCGGTAGTTTCTCTGAGGACCGTCCGCTGGGGTGGGACCTGTTGCCGTCAGGCAATAGGGCGGGCGATGGAATGGCCCGACTCGTGTCCGAAGAGAAAGCTGCCGGCACACCGACTACGGTTACGGTTCTATCTATTCTTTGTCAAGCTGTATTTTACCGCATTTTGTCCCCAATTACAAGCCTGTACAAAGATTTTGTTGTGCTGGCGGAACTTTTGCATTATACTAAGGTAAGAAATGTGGAAACAGTACGTTTTTGCAGGAGGTTTTACCAATGGATCTGAACGGAAAATGCGTCCTTCTGGGCGTAAGCGGCGGCATTGCCGCCTATAAAATGGCCAACGTGGCCAGCGCACTGCGCAAGCTGGGAGCCGATGTGGAGGTCATCATGACCAAAAATGCGACCCAGTTCATCACCCCTGTTACATTTGAAACGCTTACCGGCCACAAGTGCATGGTGGATACCTTTGACCGGGATTTCAAGTTTGAAGTCACCCACATCTCGCTGGCAAAAAAAGCCGATGTGATCCTTGTCGCCCCGGCCACTGCCAACGTCATCGCCAAGATGGCCCACGCATCGCCGATGATATGCTCACCACCACAGTGTTGGCTGCAAAGTGCCCCAAGCTCGTTTCTCCGGCCATGAATACCGGAATGCTGGAAAACCCCATCACGCAGGATAATATCGCCACGCTGGAACGCTACGGCTTCACGGTGATCCCCTCCGAGAGCGGCGTGCTGGCCTGCAAGGATGTTGGAAGCGGCCGTCTGCCTAAGGAAGATGTGCTGATCGAGTATATCCTGCATGCCATTGCCCGGCCCAAAGATCTTGCCGGTCTGCGCATTGCCGTCACCGCCGGCCCCACGCAGGAGCCGCTGGACCCGGTGCGCTACCTCACCAACCATTCCACCGGCAAGATGGGCTATGCCCTTGCCCGTGCCGCCGCCATGCGCGGCGCGGATGTCACCCTCATCCACGGCGAGACTGCCCTGCAGCCGGTCAAGTTTACCACCGATGTGCCGTGACCACTGCTCAGCAGATGTACGAAGCCGTCACCAGCCGCTTTGATGCTACGGATGTGCTCATTATGGCCGCTGCCGTGGCCGACTACCGCCCCGCTGCCGTGGCAAACGACAAGATCAAAAAAAAGGACGGCGACATGTCCATCCCTCTGGAACGCACGCCGGATATTCTGGGCACCATCGGCCCCAAAAAGACCCACCAGTTCCTGTGCGGTTTTTCCATGGAGACCCGCGATCTTGTGGAAAACTCCTCTGCAAAGCTGACCAAAAAGAATCTGGACATGGTGGTTGCCAACAACCTGAAAGTGGCCGGTGCCGGTTTTGGCGTGGACACCAATGTAGTCACCCTCATTACCCCGGACGGCACCCGTGAGCTGCCGCTGATGAGCAAGGCCGATGTGGCCGATGCCATTCTGGATGAAATTTTAAAACGCCGCTCCCAGTAAGAAAAAGTGGCTGTCGCATGTGCAACAGCCACTTTTTTTATTTTTCCTTCCGTGCAAACACGATGCCAATGGTACCCGGGCCGGAATAGCCGCCGATGGTGGTGCCGATGTCTGTCTCGTGGCATTCCTTGAAGCTGCCGTATTTCTTCAGCCCCGCCTTCACTGCGTCCATGCACCGGGCTTCGGCTGGCAGGAGGAGATGAAGACAAGGCTGTCCTCGATGTCGTTGCGTTCCACCAGACGGTCGGTGATGTACTTGCCCACGCAGATGGGCAGGCTGCCGCGGTATTTTTTGACTACCTTCAGTTCGCCGTCGATCACTTCCAGTGCGGGCTTGATGCCCAGCAGGTTTGCCCCGAAGGCCAGCACACCGGAGCAGCGGCCGCTCTTGGCCATAAAGTCCAGCCGGTCCAGTACAAAGCTCAGCTCTACCCGTTTGGCAAGGCTCTGCAGCCGCATCGTAATGTTGCGGGGGGTCAGGCCATCTGCAGCCCACTTGGCCGCTTTCAGCACCAGATAGCCCTGCCCGGTACAGATATTCTGGCTGTCCACCACATAGACATTCTCGAATTCGCCTGCCGCCAGCTTCGCATTCTGGAAGCAGGACGAAAGCTTGCTGCTGACCGAAATATGGATCACCGCATCGCACTCTTTGGCAAACGGCTCAAAAAATTCGGTATATTCCACCAGATTTGCGGCGGCGGATTTGGGCATTTTGCCGCCCGCATTCACATAGGCAAACACATCTGCCGGGTGGATCGTTACGCCGTCCAGATAGCTATCCTCACCCATCAGAATGTGCATGGGCATCAGGGCAATGTCCCACTGTGCCAAAAGCTCTTCGGACAGGTCGCAGGTGCTGTCCGCTGTGATCTTGATTCTCACATTATTTCTCCTTTTATAAAACCGTTCTGCATCCTCTGTCGGCCGCACCGACGATCCCTTAAAAAATTGTCCTTTTCTATTTTACCACAGATGATTCAAAGTTGTTAAGTATTTTGTAAAGGCAAATGTAAATCTTTTATGAAGAAGTTCCCGGTTTCGGTTTTCTTGTACACTTATCACAAATTCCGAATTGGATTTATGGTTCTTTCCGAAAATTCGGGTTTACCTGTTTATTTTGTCCGCCAAAAATTATATAATAAGATGTATCCTAATAGAATGGATTGAATCGGTCTGCTCTGCGGCCGTTATTTATTTGGAGGTTGCCTTATATGTTCATGTACACCGATTACAACCAGCACCTGCTGGACAATGTAAAAAAGATCCACTTCATCGGCTGCGGCGGCAGCGGCATGTATCCGCTCATCCAGATCCTTGCCGCAAAAGGCTACGAGATCTCCGGCAGCGATGTGCTGGATGGCAGCATCATCCGCTACGAGCGTGAGATGGGTGTCAAGGTCAGCCTGGGTCACAGCGCCGATAATGTGATCGGCACCGACATGGTGGTCTACTCTGCCGCCATTTCCAAAGATAACGTGGAACTGAATGCCGCTGCCTCCTACGGCATCCCCACCATCGAGCGCAGCGTTCTGCTGGGTTATGTGAGCCGCCTGTACAAACAGAGCATCTGCGTCTCCGGCACTCACGGAAAAACCACCACCACTTCTATGATCACCACCGCGCTGGAGCTGGCAGGCCGCGACCCGTCCGCTGTCATCGGCGGCAAGCTGCCCCTCATCAACGGCTACGGCAAGGCCGGCAAGGGCGACGACATCGTGATCGAGTCCTGCGAGTTCGCCGAGACCTTCCTCAAGCTGACCCCCTATCTGTCCGTTGTGCTGAACATCGACAACGACCATCTGGATTACTACGGCAGCATGGGCGAGCTGAAGTTTGCCTTCAAGCGCTTTGCCCTGATGACCAAGTTCATGATCTTTGCCAATGCGGACGACAAGAACACCATGGATGTCATGTACACGCTGGACCGCCGCGTGCGTACCTTTGGCATCCAGAACGACGGCGATTATCAGGCATTGAACGTGAACGAATACAAGCCCGGCTTCTTTGAGTTCGACCTGAAGGAGTGGAACAAGGTCACCGGCCATATCCGTCTGGCTGTGCCCGGCTACCACAACATTTACAATGCACTTGCCATGTGCGCCGTCTGCCGCTTCATCGGTCTGACCGTGGAGCAGTGCGCCGATGCTGCCCTGAACTTCAAGGGTGCCGGCCGCCGCTTTGAGGTCTACGGCGAATGCAACGGTGCGTTGGTCGTGGACGATTATGCCATCACCCACCGAGCTGCGCGCCACCCTGACCACGGCCAAGGAAATGGGTTATAAGCGGCTGATCGCCGTCCACCAGCCGTTTACATACAGCCGCACCAAGATGCTGTTCAACGACTTTGTGGATGTGCTCAAGATCCCCGACATCACGGTGCTCACTCCCATCATGGCAGCCGTGAGCCCAACGACCCCAGCATCACCAGCGCAAAGCTGGCTGCCCAGATCCCCGGCTCTGTTCTGGTGAACAGTCTGGAGGAGGCTGCCGATTGGGTCAAGCAGAACGCCCGGGAGGGCGATCTGGTCATCACCCTCGCTGCGGCGACATCTACAAGGCCAGCAAGATGATGGTGCTGAGCAGCCGTAATTTTCGCTTATCACAGCAGACAGCCCGGTGCGAAAGGGTTTCGCACCGGGCTGTTTTCATTTTCTCTGTCGATACTTCAAAGGGGTCTGCACCTCGGCACGGATCTTTCCCAGATAGGTGCGGGTCTGCTCTGCACCCTGCAGAATCGCTTCCACCTGCGCCCGCTGTTCCTCAGTCAGGTCATCCTCCGCCAGCAGCTCCGCGTTGCCCTCGATGATGGTCAGCGGCGTTTTCAGCTTGTGGGACAGCCGAATGATCTGCTCCCGCTGCCGCTGCTCCATGTCCCACTGCTTCTGCAGGCTACCGGTCAATTCATCGCCCATGGTCTGCAATGCCTGCAAAGCGCTCTCGTACTCCCGCACCTTCGCACCGGAAAACACGGCGCTGTCCAGATCCTTCCGCGCCACCGCCTGCGCGGCGGCGGGTCAGCTTTTCGGTCTCCCGGGTCAGGAAGCGCCCGGTCCTGTGGGTGCTCCACACCACTGCCCCTATCAGCAGCAGAATGCCCAGAATGCAGTGCACGGTCTGCATATCCGGCAGCACGCCCCGCAGCGCAGGGTCGGAGTAGGGCACGGCATAGTCAAATTGCAGCAGGCAAACCGTTCCGTCCTGCAATTTCGACGTCATATAATACTGTGTGTAGCCAAAATGCCAGCGGGTTTTCCCCTGTCTACCCCCATGAAGCCCTGTGCAGTGCGCAGGGTTTCTTTTTATTCCTGCAGCTTTCTGGCCTGCACACGGTATTCCCGCGGGGTCATGCGGTAGATCTGCTCAAACTTCCGGTAAAAGAATGTCCGGTTGCTGCAGCCGATCTTTTCCATGATCTCGCCGATGGCGCATTCGGTGTTCGCCAACAGAAACGCCGCCTCAGAGAACTGCTGGCTGTTCTTCAGTTCCACAAAAGAACAGCCTGTAATGTGCTTGAGCTGGGCACTGAGATAGTTCGGGTTATAGCCGAACTTTTCTGCCAGCTGTGTAAGGGTACAGGTCTTATAGTTCTTTTCCAGATATTGCAGCACCGGTACAAGGATCTCATTGCTGTCGGATATGGTCCGCTCTGCCTGTGAGTGCATTACGTTCACCAATTCCAAAAACAGTGCGGTGGCATAGGCTTTGATCAACTCACCATAGCAGCTGCTGCGGTCAAAATATTCACACAACAGGAATTGGATGAGAGAGTGGATCTTTGGTTCGTTCTGGGTATGGAAGATGAGGTATTTGTCATGCCTGCGGTTGCGGGAGACTGCATCGACCAGAAAACTTGCCACCACTCCCTGCTGTGACAGCCTGCTCAGAAACACTCCATCAAAAACTGCCTGCGGAACACGATGTTGATGACGATATCGTGCTCTTTTTTATAGCTGGTGGCGCTGTGCCAAACGTCACTGTCCAGAATGCACAAATCGCCTTTTTTCAGAGTAATTTCTCTGCCATTGATGACAAAGGTGCACGACCCGCTGTAGATGTAGTTCAGTTCCATATCCACATGGTGGTGCTTCGGGATAACGGTAAACCGGGTCTCCTTGATCATGCCGATCATGTCTTTTTTCAGAGTGTTCACAAAGTCAAAACAGTATCCCACCTCACCTCAGAATTCCTCCTGTTTCATCTTATCGTAAAGGTGGCTCAGCTGTCCGGGGTGCTGCAAATGCCAACTTTCGCTTTCGGTATGGCGGTAAAGGAACAGCTCCAGTTCGGTAGGATTCATAGCAATGTCTCCGATTTTGATACTATTTTCCAAGTTTTATGTCATTATCATACATTTTTCTTTCTGCTATAATAGCATACAGAAAGAGCTTTTTCAACAAAAAGAATCCAGTATCGTTACAACTTGTTATAAAAGGAGTGCATTTTCATGGCTTATAAGACAAGTTCCGGTTTTGATACCGATTTTCTGTGGGGCGGTGCCATTTCCTGTTCTCAGGCAGACGGTGGTTTCCGGGATGGCGGCAAGGGCATTTCCACACAGGATCTCCGCTACCTCGACCCTGCATGGAACCATGAACAGGTCGAGGCAAAGCACCACGCAGTCCGTTCTCCAAGGCAGAGTTCGATCAGGCACTGCAGGATATGGGCACCACGTATTATCCCAATCGCCGCGGCATCGACTTCTATCACACCTACAAGCAGGACCTTGCGCTGCTCGCAGAAATGGGCATGAAAGTCTTTCGCACCTCTATCTGCTGGGCCCGGCTGTTCCCCAACGGCGATGACGCTCAGCCGAACCCCGAAGGCATCCGCTACTATAAAGATCTGTTCGGCGAGTGCAAAAAGCATGGCATGAAGGTTTTTGCCACCATCCTGCACTATGACATCCCGGTGCAGCTGGTATTGAAGTACGGCGGCTGGAAGAACCGCAAAACCATCGACTTTTACTGCCGCTATGTGGAAGTGCTGTTCCGTGAGCTGGGCGATCTGGTAGACTACTGGCTGCCCTTCAACGAGATCAATGCAGGCCGTTTTTCCCCCTGGGACGGTGTGTGTCTGATCCCCGATCAGGAGCCGCACATGGATCAGGAAATCTTTCAGTGCCTTCATCATCAATTCCTTGCCAGTGCGCGGGTCGTAAAAATGGGCCACGAGATGCTGCCCGGCTCTAAGATCGGCTGTATGATCGCACGCTTCACCACCTATCCCGCCACCTGCCGCCCGGAGGACAACATGCAGGCCGTCCTTGATGACCAGTATTCCAACTGGTTCTACACCGACATCATGGCACGCGGCAAGTATCCCGCCTACATGAACCGCTATTTTGACAAGCTGGGCATCGACATCAAGATGGAGCCGGGCGACGAAGAGATCCTGCAGCAGGGCACGGTAGATTTTGTATCCTTCTCCTATTACTTCTCGCAGGTGTCCACCGCACCAAAGCTGGGAAAAAGACCTCCGGCAACCTCATCATGGCCAATAAGAACCCCTATCTGGAGACCAGTGAGTGGGGCTGGCAGAAAGACCCCATCGGCCTGCGCATCACCCTGAATCAACTGTACGACCGCTACGGCCTGCCACTGTTCGTAGCTGAAAACGGCCTTGGAACCTCGGATGTGGTGGAGGCCGACGGCACTGTGCACGACCCCTACCGTATCGACTACCTGCGCGGACACATCCAGCAGATGAAGGAAGCTGTGCGCGACGGCGTGGAGCTGCTGGGCTACACCATGTGGGGCATTCTGGATATCGTCTCCTGCGGGCCGCTGACAATGGACAAACGCTATGGCGTTGTGTATGTCGATCTGGACAACGGCGGCAAAGGCACCGGCAAACGCATCCGCAAGGACAGCTTTTACTGGTATAAAAAGTGCATTGAAAGCAATGGCGAAGACCTCGCCTGAGAAAATATTACCGTAAAAGGAGGACAATCTTATGGCAACGAACAACAAGGATCTCGCAGCCAGTATCGTCGAGCTGCTGGGTGGCAGCAGCAATATTTCCACCGCACTGCACTGTGTAACGCGGCTGCGCTTCAATCTGCGGGACGGCAGCCTTGCAAAGCTGGATGACATCCGTCAGCTCAAAGGCGTACTGGGCGCACAGATCAAGGACGGTCAGTACCAGATCATCATCGGGCCCAATGTCAACCGCGTGTATGACGAAGTAGTTCCCCTGCTGGACAGTTCTGCGGCGGCGGATAAGCTTCCTCTGCCGGAAAGATCAAGGCGCTCAGGTTCTGGATATCATCACCGGCATCTTCTCTGCCATTCTACCCGCACTGGTGGCAGGCGGTATGCTCAAGGGCCTGCTGGCTCTGGCCGAGATCTTTGGCGTAAATACCGG
>ENA-OQER01001468-OQER01001468.1-human-gut-metagenome-genome-assembly--contig:-NODE-1468-length-11221-cov-2.531909_pt1 | contig 11221 bp, 15 predicted proteins | sample MGYA00242797_ERZ504639 | MGnify/ENA primary metagenome ERZ504639 (study PRJEB26092, sample SAMD00036306) | human gut metagenome | host: Homo sapiens | study: EMG produced TPA metagenomics assembly of...
ATGCCAAGAACCGGGCATGCGGACGGATTGGCTTACCGAAACGGATCGAAAGCATTCGGCCTGTGACGGCATGCCGTTGATGTATAAATACTGATATGTAAACAGGGACGGTCTTTGTGGACCGTCCCTGCCGCATAATGGTTTGCCGTTGCGCGTGCAGGAGGATTTCGAGACTCATTATCCGACTTTTCACCGTTTCCGTAGGCTGGTTCGTCGGTGGCGTCTCGCGGAGGCTCAGAGCATCAAAGACCCTGTTCGGCGTCGTGCGGCTTATTATTGTGAGGCTAGGAGTTGTTTGAAGTGTCCTAGGCCGGATATTTCGCCGTATAGGGGCGTTTCTGCGTGGATTCCGTCGGATGTGGCGTCTCAATCGTTGGACGTGGCGGTGAGCGTGAACGGGGGTGATTATGAGGAAGACTGAACTCCCCCGCTCATGATTAGCGCGGACACTATGGCGTATTTGCAGTGCAGTCGTCAGCATGTCTTGTTGGGTACTCAACTCGGGTACCTTGCTGGGTACCGGAAATGTTGACATTGGCGTACATTTCCGTACATTCTCTGTTTGTGCCGTATGCCTTGAAATCGTTGGTATTCCGCCGTTTTGGCATGAAAAAAGGGCTTCCGGATTTCTCCGAAAACCCTCAAGGCGGAGTCAGAGGATTCGAACCCTCGAGCCGCTAAAAACGACTAACACCTTAGCAGGGTGCCCCTATCGGCCACTCAGGCATGACTCCACTGTTTTACCGTTTTCACGCGCAACAGCATGCAACTATACCATCCATTTGCGGGCAAAACACCATATCTCGCAAAAAGATGAGAAAAACGTTGAAATTTCAAGAAAATACGTATTGTGGGATTGTGCTGCCATGCTGGTTTCGGGTTTGCCGACACGCCGTTGCGTTAAGGTGCGGCACTATATTCGAACATTTGTTTCAATATCTTGCGAAAAACGGTTATCATGGAACCATGAGCACCGCACCGAGAATCGCAGCAGCCAAACGTGACTGGGGTCACGACGAGGCTGGCTGCACGGTGCTGCACATCGACATGGACGCCTTCTACGCATCTTTGGAGGTGGCGAGGCATCCGGAATATCGCGGCAAGCCGGTGATCATCGGCGTGGGCAACCGTTCGGTGGTGTCCGCAGCCAGCTACGAGGCTCGCCAATACGGCGTTAATTCGGCCATGGCGAGTTCCAGGGCGCAAAAGCTCTGCCCGAACGGCATTTTCCTTCCGGTCGACATGCGCTACTATCGCGCGATGTCGCATCGCATTTTCGAGGAAGTGTTCAGTCGGATCACCGATCGTATCGAACAGGTATCGGTCGATGAATGCTATATGGACGTTTCCGGGGCGCTGTTGCGGTGGGGGAGTCCTCGCGCATTGGGGCGTGGATTCGCGAACAGGTGGTTTCGCGTTACAACGTCACCTGTTCCGTAGCATCGCGGCAAACAAGCTGGTCGCCAAAATGGCATCCACCAATGCCAAGCCCAACGGCATGTTGATGATTCCTGTGGCGCGGCATGCGCAATTCGTGCAGATGATGCCATTGCGTGGCATTCCCGGCATTGGGCCTTCTTTGGAGAAACGACTGAATGCGTGGGGCGTCAACTCCGTTGCCGATCTTGCGCGTATGAGTCTTGAATCGTTGGAACAGGCTACTGGATCGGCTATTTCCGCGCGTGGGCTGTATCAGGCGGCCCGAGGACTGGATGGTAGACCCGTCGTGCCGTATACGCAGGAAAAATCGATTGGCGCGGAACGCACCTTCGATGCGGATACGCAAGACATGCGGCAGGTGTGCTCCATGCTCCGCTGGTGTTGCGATGACGTGGCCACGTCTTTGCGCAGGAGGGGTTTCCTCGCTCGTAAAGTCATGGTCAAACTTCGGTTTCCGGATTTGAGCTACGCAACAAAAGGGCACACACTGGGCTGTCCTACGGATGCGGCGAGCGTGCTCTACCGCAATGTGCCAATCTGCTGCTCTCCATGATGGGCATGGCTCCGGAGTCTGCGCATGCCATTTCCCTTACGCGCCCCGTGCGTTTGGCGGGAATGAGCGCCAGTGGGCTTGTACTTGCCGAAGAAGCTGTGATTCAGCCTTCGCTGGATGATCTGCTCGAAGAAAACGAAGTCGAACAGCGTGCTGAAATCTCCGGCGGCAGCGCCCAGTCGCAGACGCATTCGGCGCGTTTGCGTGGCGCGGAGGCGGCGCTTGATGCGGTGCGTCGAAAATACGGTAACAATATCGCCAGCTTCGGGGTGTAGAAGCAAGGGCATATCCGTTATTCTTGAAGTGATGAGTTGAGAAGGTCCAGAGGAAGGCAGGGGGCGCCATGAAATACAGGAAAGAGCGGTGCACGCGACAATCCGGAAGTGCTTGCGGCCGGCCGTCGCAAACTTGTGTTTGCGGCATTGGCGGTGCTTGCCGTCGTGCTTGTGGCGGGAACTTGGCTGTTGGTGCATAGTCTTCAACCGAAGCAGAACGATGCTGCCGTGAAGCCGGAGACGGCGGTAAGCCAGCCGAAAACGGTTGAAAAGAAGCAGGCGACTGAGTCTGCGGAGCATCATGGCAATTCTCCGGATTGCCCCGACACCGACTGCATCGCCATGCTTGTCAACGGTGATCTGCTGTTCCACGAGGGGCTTTGGAACCAGTACGCCAGCACCAACACCGCGGCCACGGATGGCACGGCATTCGACTTTACCGGCTTGTTCGAGCCGATGCGCAAATACATTGATGCATCCGACATTGCCGTATGCGAATTCGAAACACCTATCGCGCAGCGAGGCGGTCCATATACGGGCTATCCGGTATTCAATATTCCGGCAGAAGTGGCCGACGCCGCGAAAAACGTGGGGTATCACGCCTGCACGCATGCGTCGAATCATTCCTGGGACCAAGGTGCTGACGGCATCGCGCGCTTGTGGGACACACTTGATCAGGATGGCATCGCCCAGACCGGCTCCTATAAAACCGAAGAGGATTCGTATAAGCCGTTGGTCATCGATTCGCCTACCGGTGGCGGTAAGCTCGGTCTGATTGCGGGAACCGTGTCGTTGAACGCGCAGACGCCTGACTACGACTGGCGTGTGGATCGTCTGCGTGAATCCGGAGACCCGAACCACCAAGCGATATCGACAAGGCGGTAGCCAAAGCGAAGGCCGCTCGCGAGCAGGTGCCGATGTGGTGGCCATAGCCATGCATTCCGTGCAGGAGTATTTGGATTACGCTGATTCCTGGCAGCAAAGTGAGGCTCATGAACTGGCCGATACCGGTGCGTTCGACGTGATTTATGGCGCTGGATGCCATTGCGCGCAGCCGGTCGAGAATTACAACGGCACTTGGATCATCTACGGTTTGGGCAATGCCGTGACCGAATCGGCCAATACTGCGGACACGTTGGTGAACAATCAAGGCATTACCGCGCGTATTCAATTCGCGGGCAAGAAAGGCGTGGCCGGTTCGTGGCGTGTCAACCGCATTGACTGGGTGCCCAGTGCCAACGAAACCCAAGGCAAATACCAATGGTGTTCCCTTGCAAGCGATCATCCTGACGGCACCTGCTGGGACGAAACGCAAGACGCCAATGTGCGCCAACGCATCTGGGACGTGCTCTATTCCATGGGCGCCGATCAGAACGTGGTCAAGGAATGGAATATTACCGCGGAGCAAACGAGTTCATCTGGCCAGTAGTTTTCCGTGGCACAATATGCCTCATGCCGTGAGTCGCATATGCGTAAGAACTCTCGAACATACAATGTGAGGTGAAAACATGGAAATCTACGAAACCCAACCGGAACGCACCGATCTGCCACTGGTGGTCATGCCCGTCATCATCGAATCGATGATCGAACCGTTCGAAAAAGAACTTCGAACTGCTCAAAGACATTGCCCGCGTGCGCATGTACAAGGATTTCACGCTTGACGAAGACACCATCGTCGAACGTTGCGCCGAAGCTGACGCCATCATGGTGATCGGATTCCACTGCGCCGATTCCATCCTCGATCGGTTGAACGCCAAATGCTATGCATTCGGCGGCACCGGCGTGGCCAGTTACATCGATCTCGACAAAGCCAAGGAACGTGGAATCCGCGTATGCAATGTGGTGCACTATGGCGACCATGCCGTGGCCGAACACACCATCGCACTGCTTATGGAACTCGCCAGACAGGTCGGCAAACTCGACAGGCAAGTCAAAACAGGCGATTGGGACGGTGCCGACGGCTACGAGCTGTACGGCAAGAAGCTTGGCATCATCGGCCTTGGCGGCATCGGTCAGACCGTGGCACGCATCGCCGGAGCTTTGGGCATGAACGTGTCCGCATGGAACTCCCATGTGCCGGAGCAGGTGTTCGCCGATCTGAATATCACTCCAGTCAACGATATGAACGAGCTGATTGCCGGTTCCGACGTGGTATCCATCCATATGCCGCTGCTGGACTCCACAAAAGGCATCGTCACTGCGGAAAACCTCGAAGCTCTGAAACCGGGAACCATGTTCATCAACACGGCCCGTGCGGAAATCATCGAACCGGGCGCATTGCTCGCCAGACTCCAGCGAGGCGACATTCCTGCGGCGCTCGATGTGTTCGAACATGAGCCGCTCACTGCCGACGATCCGCTCTGTTCGATTCCAGGCATCATCCTCACCCCGCACACCGCGTGGCGCACCGATGGCGCCTATGTGGGCATCACCAGACAGGTGGTCCAATCCGTTGCGGCATTCTGCAAGGGCGAGGATTTCAACGTCGTCGTGTGAATAACCGCAAAACCGGTATGGGCAAAACATGTGGACGGTCGGCGTGATTGGGTAGGTTGAAAGACATGCAGACCATACTCGATTCCGCCGATCAGCCCGCGCATGATGCGTTCGTCGAGAAAAAATCGGAATTCATCGGCGACGCCTGTCATATCGACTCCTTGGATGAGGCGCTCGCGTTTGTGCAGACGATTCGCGACCAGCATCCGAAAGCGCGTCATGTCGCCTATGCTGCGGTGTGCGGCGGTTCCGACGGTCGTTTGGCCGAACGCATGAGCGATGACGGCGAGCCATCGGGCACGGCGGGCAAACCGATTCTTGACGTGTTGCGCGCCAACGAGATGACGGATTGCGTGGTTGCCGTCACCCGATATTTCGGAGGTATTCTGCTGGGTTCCGGAGGCCTGATCCGCGCATATTCCACGGGTGCGTCCATTGCGGTCAAAGCGGCGAACAAAGCGAAGATCGTGCCATGTTGCGAATATCAGGTGACGCTTGACTATCCGCAATTGGGAAGCTTTCAGAATCTGCTTGCGTCAGTGGACGGCGAGCAGGCGGATGCGCAATATACCGATCGCATCGTGCTGTCAATTATCGTTCCGCAGGAACAATCGCAGAAATTCAAATCACGAATTATCGAAACGTTCAATGCGACCGTCACGCCGCGGCAAACGGGCACGTCCAATCGCCCGGTGCGATACTGAAATCCAACGATGACGAATGGAATATTGAGCAGAACATAACGTAAGGTGGAACGCATGACCGAAGATATGAGCTCGCAAGACACTACTGCCGTGGAAACCGCCGAAAATACCGTCGAAACCGTTGTGGGGAACGCCGACGAACAAGCATCAAACCAAGAGGTTCCTTCGGATTTCGAGCCTTTGACCGCAACCTACGGAGCGGTTGCGTCACTCCACGGATGCCGCCGAATTGAGCGAATTCGCGCGCCGTCCGCTGCCTGACCGTTCCGAACAGGCCGCTTTCTCGCGTGCCACGCATTGCTGGAAGCCGTCGCCGGCAATGCGCATACACCGTTGGAAGATCGCGTTTTTTCTTGCGGAAACCATGCCGTTTCCGAATATTCTCGTCAAACTGTCCACCGACGAATCCGTTGAGGTGCGTAAAGCTGTTGCGGGCAATGCCAATGATAAGAATTGGCTGGTGGGGCGTCTCACCAAGGATGAGTCCCTCGAAGTGCGCGATGTCGCGTTGCGCAACAAGCAGACGTCTTGGAAGATGCGGCTCGAAGGCGCGCAGGATCCGGGTATGGATTCCACGGCCCTTGATTTTCTGGGATCTTTGGGGGTCGACGTCGAGCCGAATGCTCCTGCCGTGCTTGCTTCCATGGTACGTAGGGCCGTTGCTTTGAACCCGAACACGTCTGATCAGATGTTGGAAAAACTTGCGCAGGATGCGTCAGGAGAGGTGAAAAGGGCCGCTGAACGGCATCTTTCGGAAAAATAATTGCATACGTTGTCATTTTTATGAGATTTTTGCGCGTGGTGCATGTGATTGGGGCATAGACTGTTGTTTATGACAGAACAGACCGAAAATGCAACGCGTCTAGCCCGTCCGATCATTCGCCTGGCAAAGTTGGTGGGTATCGCCACCAGTTACGTCGGCATGAGCCGCGACTACCACGAAATCGAAGACGATGTTCTCGTGGCGGTGCTCAAGGCGCTCGGAATCGACGCTTCCAACGATGGGGCGATCGAGCAGTCCATCACCACCATTCAGCGCGAACGCGACACACGTATCGTTCCTCCGACCGTGCTGCACGTTGTCGGCAAGGAAAGCAAGGTTGAGGTTCACGGCGGAGCGCTTGACGTTCCTGAAGCTTCCATCATGCTGGAAGACGGTGGGGCGTATGCCGGCAAAATCGAGCTCGAGGGTGGCAGCGATACCGTGGTCGAGGTCGACGGCGGCTTCGTGTGCACCTCATATCTGGTGCTTCCGGCAGATCTTCCCGAGGGGTATCACACCCTTGAAGTCAACCGTTGGTGGCAAGACGGAGATTGCAACCGTTATCAGCGCTCCGGAAAAGATCGAGCTGCTTGACGACATGAAGGAAGGCTCCCTGTGGGGCTGGATGAGCCAGCTCTACTCCATTCGTTCCAGCGGTTCCTGGGGTATCGGCGACTATGAGGATCTGAAGACCCTGCTCGTCGAGTCCAAGAAGAAGACCGGCGCCGACTTCATGCTGATCAATCCGCTGCATGCCGCCGAACCGGTGCCGCCGATCGAGCCATCGCCGTATCTGCCGATTTCGCGCCGTTTCATTAATTTCAGCTATATTCGACCGGAATCCATGCCGGAATATGCCGTGCTTTCGCCGGAAGACAAGGCGAAAGTGGATGAACTGCATGAGCAGGTCAAGCCGCTCAACGGCAATGCGCGGATCTTGGATCGCGAAACCATGTGGCGTACCAAGATGCAGGCGTTGTGGATCATCTACAAGTCCGGCCTTTCCGCACAGCGTCAAGCCGAGTTCGACCAGTATCTCGCCGAAGTGGGCGATGAGATCGAATCCTATGCCACATGGTGCCTGTGCTACGACAAGTGGGGCGCCTCGAATGGCAGCGACGACGATTGGGTGCGCAAGTACAATCGTGATTCCGAGGAAGTCGCGCAGCTTCGCGCACAGTACCCGGACACGCTTGAATTCTATCGTTGGCTCGAATGGGTCGCCACCGAGCAGCTGCATGCGGCCCAGCAGGCGGCGCGCGAGGCCGGCATGAAGATCGGCATCGTCGCGACATGGGCTGTGGGCGTGCATCCGGCCGGTTCCGACGTGTGGTGGAACCCGGAGCGTTTCGCCAAGGCGCCACGGTCGGCGCTTCGCCGGACATGTTCAACCAGCAGGGTCAGGATTGGAGTCAGCCGCCGCTGAATCCAATCGCTCTCGAACAGACCGGCTACAAGGTGTACCGAGATATGGTGCACGGCATGTTCTCCAATGCGGGCGCGGTACGTATTGACCATATTCTCGGCTTGTTCCGCTTGTGGTGGATTCCGGAAGGCAAGAAAGCCATGGACGGCACCTACGTGCATTACGATTCTGACATCATGCTCGGCATTCTCGCATTGGAAGCGTCCCGCGCCGGTGGTGTGGTCGTGGGCGAGGATCTCGGCGTGGTTCCGGCATACGTGTCCAAGTCGCTGTCCGAGCACGGCATTCTCGGTTGCGCTGTGGAATGGTTCGAGCAGTTCGACGGCGAATTCCGTGCGCCGAAGGATTGGCGTCCGTATGCGTTGGCATCCGTCAACACGCACGATTTGCTCCGGCAGCCGGCTACTTGGAGTACGGGCATGTCAAATTGCGTGAACAGCTTGGACTGCTGTCCGGTCCGGTCGAAGAATTCCAGAAGTCCGCGGAAGCCGAACATAACGCCATGCTGAGCATGCTTGTCGACGAAGGCTATCTCGACGCTTCCGCGCTGGAAGACGAGCTTGCCAACGAAAACGAGATCATCGACGCGCTGTACCGCGGTTTGAAGGGATCGCCATGCAAGCTCATGGCGGCGTCCATCGTCGACGCGGTCGGCGAAAAGCGCACGCAGAACCAGCCGGGCACCAGCAACGAATATCCGAACTGGCGTATTCCGCTGGCTGACGGCGATGGCAATGTCGTGCCGCTGGAGCAGTTGTTCGACAATACTCGACTGCAGGAGATCGCAGCGATTATGCGCGGCTGAGCTTGCAGCGGATTGAGGCTGATTGCAGCTGATTTCGATTGGCGGAAGGCCGGCGATGCAAGGTAGGGAGACCTGCCAAGCGTCGCCGGCTTTTGCGTGTCGATTGCTGTGTTTCCGTATTCGCAAGTACTAGGAGTTGATGTGTCGCGAATGTCAAGGCTGGCGATATACTAGTAGATTGTTGTGTTTCCCTACGGGGTCCTTCAAAGCGCTTTTCCCACTCGCCATCGAGGACTTTCAGGGAGCCCACGGATAATGAGACCTGAAAAAGGCATCATTCCGCGCCTAACCAACGCAGAGATGTTGATGGAAGTCCGGAACACAATATATAGAAAAGGTACATCGTGAAAACTTTCACTCCGAAGCCAGCTGATCTGACTCACGACTGGTACGTCATCGACGCCACCGACGTGGTGCTCGGCCGTCTCGCTTCCCAGGCAGCCATCCTGCTGCGTGGCAAGAACAAGCCGACCTACGCTCCGCACGCCGATTCCGGCAACCACGTGATCATTCTCAACGCCGATAAGATCGCTCTGACCGGCAATAAGTTGGGCAAGGAACTGTACATGCACTCCGGTCGTCCGGGTGGCCTGCGTCGCGATAGCTACGGCAAGCTGCTCAAGACCAACCCTGAGCGCATCATCAAGTCCGCTATCAAGGGCATGCTGCCGAAGAATCGTCTGGCCAAGGTCCAGCTGGATCGCCTCCACATCATCTGTGGCACCGAGCATCCGTACGCTGGCCAGAAGCCGCAGGTTTTCGAGATCGCTCAGGTCTCGCAGCAGGCTAAGTGAACCGAAGGGAGATAAGAAACATGGCTGAAAACACCAACAACTCCGCGGTTCTCGAGACCGAAGAGGAGCTCACCTCGTACACCACCGAGACCAACGCTGGCGCTGGCACCGGTACTTCCGCTATCGCTCCGGGCTATGGCACCGGTCGTCGTAAGGAAGCCGTCGCTCGTGTCCGCCTGGTTCCGGGCACCGGCAAGTGGACCATCAATGGTCGCACCCTGGAAGAGTACTTCCCGGCCAAGCTGCTGCAGCGTGAGGTCAACTCCCCGATCGTGCTTCTCAAGCTCGAAGGCAAGTTCGACGCTATCGTCCTCGTTGACGGTGGCGGCACCACCGGCCAGGCTGGCGCAATCCGCCTGGGCGTTGCCCGCGCTCTGAACGCTATCGATCGTGATGCGAACCGCGCAGCCCTGAAGAAGGCTGGCTTCCTGACCCCGCGACGCTCGCGTCGTGGAACGCAAGAAGGCCGGTCTGCACAAGGCTCGTCGCGCTCCGCAGTTCTCGAAGCGCTAAAGCTTTACGGCTTATACGAAACCCCTCGGAAATTCGACTTCCGAGGGGTTTCTTGGTATTCCAGACGGTATTTTGACTGGCGTTTAGATGGTTGGCATCTGCTTCATCGCGCTGATGCTCAATGCCGGAAGCGTCCACAATGTCGGATCATCTTCCGACAGCCCATCATCGGCGGATTGCAGATTGTCCGCATCGTCTTTCATTTGCCAGTACATCATGTTGATGCGGTGCAGATGGTTGCGGAGCCTGCCCGCGGGCTTGCTTTCCGATTCTTCGTCGAATTCCGACACCCGTTCGATGGACGTTCCCAATCCCGGATATTCGCCGACAATCTCCGATGAGGACCAGACCATCTCCATTCGATGTCTTTCGGCAGATGAAACGCGTGACCTCATCGGAACCGTTGATCAGAATCAGCAGACTTGGCTCGTCGGGGGATAGCAGCTGCATGGCGAACGAACGGACGGAAGGATTCGTCCAATCCGCATCATTTGGCATCTGTCCATTCGGCAAATACCAATGCACGCGATCGGATTTCTTCAGCAAACCGATTTCGCTCAGGCGAGTGAAGAAATCCTCATGATTGTACAAATCGCGGGATTTACGCAATGTGATTAAACGGGAAGTGAGATTGAACTGCTTCAATTCCGGCGTTTGTTCGGTACTGTACAGCCAATCCCAATCAAGCCAGGTGGTGTCGTTATCCTGCGTGTAGGCGTTGTTGTTGCCGTTCTGCGAATTGCCGAATTCATCGCCGGCAAGCAGCATTGGCGTGCCTAGCGAAAGCAGCAGCGTACCCAGCAGGTTCATGGTGGCGCGTTGCCGTTGCTGCACGATGATTTGATCGCCGCTGGGGCCCTCGTGACCGAAGTTGACGGAATGATTGTCGTTTGTTCCGTCGCGGTTGTTTTCGCCGTTGGCCTCGTTATGCTTGGTTTTGTACATGGTCAGATCGGCTGTGGTGAAGCGTCATGGCATGCCACGTAATTCACGGACGCGGTCGAACCGCGGCTGGATCGGTGGCGAACAGGTCGGATGATCCGCACAAACGTGTGGCCATCTCCTGCATGGTCATTTCGCCGTATTCTCCACCGCGCATGCGATCCACGTCGGTCAGCCAGAATTTGCGTGTGCAATCGCGGAACCTGTCGTTCCATTCGGCGAAGGGGATGCCGAATTCGCCGGTGCGCCAGCCATTTGGACCGCAATCCCAAGGTTCCATGATCATTTGAGCGGGCGTGCTGATGCAGTCGAAGGGCTGTGCGAAGATAAACTGCCCTTGGTCCAGCCGTCGGTCGATAAAGATACGGTTGATGCGGGGCGAGCCAGATTGCCCAGCGAGTTGTATTCTCCCCTCAGTCCCGAGGTGAATGGGGTGTTCATGTACATGTGCTGCAGGGTGTCCACCTGTGCCTCCTGTCGGTCGCCGAATCGCTCGTCTATGGTCCACAC